>Ga0182004_10004372_pt1 | contig 11387 bp, 10 predicted proteins | sample Sormic07211540_1_FD_120479 | JGI IMG/M metagenome (GOLD analysis project Ga0182004, IMG submission 120479) | Endophyte microbial communities from Sorghum bicolor roots, Mead, Nebraska, USA - 072115-40_1 MetaG | ecosystem: Host-associated > Plants > Roots > Unclassified | place: USA: Nebraska...
AGATAACATTAGGCAAAGTTTACCATCAAGACAATTATATATATATATATATATATATATATATATATATATATATATATATATGTGTGTGTGTGTGTGTGTGTGTGTGTGTGTGTGTGTACAGCTACAACAGAAGAGGCAGTAGTAAAGGGTGAGGGGAAATGACCTTGGAAAGTGCCTGACTGATGACAGTTTTACCACAACCAAACGCTCCTGGAATAGCACAAGTGCCTCCAAGAACTGAGGGGAATAGCGCATCCAGTACACGCTGCAACCATTTGAAAGCATAGAGTAAGATAAAGGTAACATCATTTGAAAATGTTAAGCAATATATTGATAACTATAGACAACCAAGCTCAAGGCAACTTGTATACAAACCTGCCCTGTTAGAAGAGGTGTATCTGCAGCAAGCTTTGACGCAACAGGCCTTGGTGAACGCACAGGCCATGTCTGCAAGGAAATGAATTAATTAAGCTTATTAAACAGATGCTTCAATCCTTGCAAAATTTGATCTTCTGCATAATAGGACTAGCTATTTTACCTGAAGCATGGTAAATTTCTTTTTTATGCCCTGAAATTCCAATTCTAGCACTGTGTCCTGCATATAAAAAGCAACAGCAAGTATTGAGATTAAAGTTCAGAGATAGAGGACAACAAATCTTGTCCTGCGTATAAAAAGCAATAGCAAGTATTGAGAATTTGATATCAAAGTTCAGAGATAGAGGACAACAAATCAACAAGTATGACTTAGAATAAGGCAATAATATCAACTAACCTGCAGGCTGTACTGACCAGCTGGTGCGATGTAACTTACTTTCCCCATAGAACCTGGCGGAAGAGCAACGTGGTGCTGCATCAATGTGTTCTCAAAAACAGTCTGCAATACAGTCAGCAATCATTAGGATGTAAAACATGGGTCAACAGCATGCATCTACATATCACAAACAGCAAGTCTTCAGAATGATAGCCATAGATGGAATTCAATGTCATAAGAACTTACAGCGTATAGATCTCCACCCGTGATGACATCTCCAACACCTGGAAATATAGCACAAAATCTGTTTAAAATAGCATCACAGATCACATACAACTTAGAAATAACAAAATAGCATGCAAGACCATTTGGATAATGCAGGTACTACATTAAGCCACTACCTAGCTTCTTTGGCTGAAATTCCCACAGTACATCTTTGTCAAGGGCAGGAACTGAAACACCACGAGGAATATACACATCTCCTGACTTAATAGCAATGGTTTTTAGAGGGCGCTGCAAACATAATAGAACAGGGGTGAGGACAATAGACAAAAAGTAATTTAAACGACAACAAAAAAGAGCCCTGTCATGTTCAGCACACCTGGATACCATCAAAGATGTTTCCAAGAATTCCAGGTCCTAATTCAACTGAAAGAGGCTGCATGGGAATAGCCATTACATGTTAAAGGACAGCAAAAGACATTAAAAGTATAGTAAGATTATAAGACAACTAAAACACACTTTTCTTGTTCTCAAAACAGGATCATTAACCATCAGTCCAGCTGTTTCCTCATAAACTGCAACACAAAAATGACAGCAGTTGTGAGGTTAGAACCAAATCTTCTGGAAAGGAAACTTTCATGTCCATTGGTGAATTATGTATTATAAATGATCTGCCATGTTGCATACCTTGGATTGTAGCTGAATCGCCCTCAAGACGGATAATTTCCCCAATGAGGTTATCATGTCCGACACGAACAAGTTCATACATGGCAGCACCACCCATTCCATCAGCCACGACCACAGGTCCAGAGACCTGCAATAACCCAGCATCAAGGCTAATCAATACGCCATGATCAAAGTGAGGCTTGTTATGTATATAACTGCAGTGCAGAACATCAGCAGAAGATTTCATTCTTGTAAACAGATGGGGAACAGACAAGCTAGGTAATAGGATATAGCATCAAAGGTACAAGCAAATGGGGAACTGCATTGTGGCATTAGAAGCTCAAAAAAAGAATCTAGCTTCTACAAAAACGGTAAACTTATGCACATCTTCCACTGATTCAACTAATTACATGGCAACGGGAACCGAAGACCCCAATAGTTCTCAAGCATCGAGGTAATCAAATCACAACATTGGATCAAACAATATCACAGCATCAATCAAAATACCACTCCACAAATCTCCGAGACTACTGCACCAAGCCACCCACACCAATGCTGGCTAGATCCCATCACCACCTGGACAAGGCCAGTCACGCCCGAGAGATCCACAACAGTAACCGTCAACACCACCCAAATCCCAAACCGAGAACCCGCAGCTACGCAAATCTGGCGGCAATTCAGCTCGATCCGAGTACGCCAGACGCCGAGGACTCAGCCACTGTACCTTACGTCCCGCGCCCGCTAGAGATCGCGCGAAATCGAGCAGCGGGATCTAGGCGCAAGCAATGCGAGCCGGGAGGAGAGGGAGGAGGCGCGGACCTTGCGGACATAGCCGTACTCGCTCTCCTTCTCGGAGTCCTCGAAGGTGGTGACGCGGTCGCCGTACGCCATGGCCGCCGGCGGCGAGAGGGGTCGTCGGCGTCGGCCTGGGTCGGATCGCGCGGCGTCTCGTTCTGATCTGGTCGGGGAGGGGTAGCAGAGAGGACGCGATGGGGAGGAGGGCCACGCAGGCAAAGCCGGATTCAGCCTTAAATAGTTGTCGTCGTCGATTTTTATTTCGCTCTGTTTTTTTATGGAGTAGGAGTATCGTGGTGTGACGAGATGTGTGTTGTTGTGAACTTGTTGCACGATCGGATCGGAGCAGACAGCCCGTTTTGTGTTGTAGCTGGAGCGGCCGATGCGGACGCTGACATGTGGGGACATGTTTAGAGGTTATGTTTTAAGAATATAAACTTGCTAGTTTGAAGAATATGTGATCGGTGATTCGAAGTAAATATATTTGAAAAACGAACTGTAGATTTATTAGCATTGATATTGGGTTATTGTCAGTGGCGAAGCTAAAGCAAATTAGAGAGACTGCACTTAGCTTTTAGGTACATAGATATCTTATTATGTGGATGGTGCATATATGATGAAATTTTAGATCTAATTACTATTTTTATAATTTTTGGAAGGTGCATTTATACCCCCTAATTACCACCTAGCTTTACCTCTGGTTATGGCTCTTTTTTATTTGAAGCAAGGGAGTGTTAAGCTGTCTTGCTATTAGTGTTTGTTTGTAATATGGTTTTCCTGGTGGTATCATGATGAACCTGGTTGGCTAAGGTTTGTGAGTCTCATTTTATTTTTGGACCATGGGAAAAATCCTTTTGCGCTTGCAATGCAATATTGACATTACGCATAGGTATAAATGTTCCATCCAACATAGTTACTACCTCCCTCTCAAAATGATAAGTTTACTTCAATCAGGGAAAATCATATAAAATAAATAGATTTTAACTTTTGTTTCTTTTACAGTACGTTCTCATAAACACTTCAGATATAAATCAATTCGTGCAAATTTTATGTCATAAACTTGTACATAGTTTGAATAAATATTAGTCAAAGTTTACAAATTTTAGTTTTTCTGTATCATTTATCATTCCAGAAACGGATCAAATATATTCTTAAGCCGGTTACTTGAAATCTAACTATGAGTTTTTGCTCCAGTGGTCCTCTCCGAAATAGAAATCTTACATCCTCCCATCCAACTTAAAAAACTTGATAACTTACCCCATACGTTAGTTAAAAATGGGCTTAAGGGTGGTTTTCACCCACATCATCCCTTTTTTAGTTTAGAAACAACCCTTAAAATATGCTAGATAAGGTTTTAAACCACCAAAAATATCTTTAGCATCCCGTTGAAAAGGATAAGAAAAATCTTAGAGATGTATTAGGACAAGGGACACCCAAAAAAAGATATGAAACTTGTAAAGTATCTCTAAAAGCTTCCCAAAAATGATTAAGCTTTAGGGAAATAAGAAAAGTATCTCAAAAGAAAAAAAATCAAAAAATATTATAATCGACGTTCAAATACACCTTGAATTCTTCCACAACAAAATGTAAAATGAAACCACCATGAATGCAACGTATAATAATGTTGGTTGAATGTCATGTTTTTGTTGTGAAAATTTTCATATAATATATTTAGACATCAATGCTTTTGGGATTTATTTAGTTTTCTTTTCATATCTTTCATCTTTTTTCGTTATAACTCAATCAAGTTTTGGAAGCTTTCGAAAATAACTTCATGAGCTCTAAACAATTGACCTAGGTGTCATCTGTCCTAGCATACCTTTAGGATTTTTCTAGGATTTTTGGAGTTTTTGAAGATATTTTCCGTGGTTTTGAAATCTTATTACCCAGTATTTATCAAAGTTATTTAGAAATAAAAATGGACGACATGAATCAAAACCACCTCTGTAAATGTACTAGGTATATGCCCGTGCGTTGTATGGGGTAATGATTTTGTATCTATGTGTACACGATGCACGTGTGTTATGGTTTAGATAAAGATATTAATAAATTTTTATCCATATCCACGATGATACACATGGATTGTGGTTTAGACAAAATATTAAGAAATATACAAATTTGATTACATAAAACATATTTTACTATCTTTATTATGACAACAGTGATTTTTAGGTGTAATATATAAGATAGAAGGTTATAGGGGATACTTTGGCTAGTCTTGAAAGTTATGGTATGCAAATTTCTGTTTTTTTAGTGCGTATATGGGGTGGGGTTTTCAAATTCAACAACAAGTTCAGGGTCAAATGGAGTTTATTATAGAAAAAAAAGGTTTTATGGTGTGTCATCATTTGATAGGTCACAATCTCCAATCGTGCCTACTGCTTAATTAAAGGTTAGGAATATATGATTCCCGTGACGTGTACACACGTAGGATCCTTGGATATAGTGTTGTCTTAGTGTTTTTTTTTTTAGCAAATGATGGTGCTGCCCTCAGCTGTTTTTATGCTCGCCTAAGAGCAAGTATTATAATACAGCCAGCTGCTGGCTGTAAGATTTTTTTACAGCCTTCTTGCAGCCCACTCATATAATGGTTAGCTCATCACTATTAATACATGGCCCACTTGTCTGTCAAACAGATTTTTTTGGTTTTTATGTCTGAGCCGGCTGTAAGCTTACAGCCCGCTTTTACTCTCTCTCCTCTTCTCTCTCCTCCACCTCAGCATTTAGCTGGCTTACAGTCTGCTATAATACTTGCTCTAAGCTGCACTGGCGTGGATCAAGTTGAACTCGTTTTGGTGTATTTCACGTCGGCCTTTCTTGTTGGGCCGAGGCCCAGCACATGGATTTAGTGCTGGTGTGAACTAGTCACCGTCCGATCCATTGGACGAGACGGATCACCTGACTGCAGAGGACAAATCAATAGGAGCGACGAGCGACTCAGGATCCGATTCCGCATTTAGAATTGGAATTTCTTAGGATTCCTACCACATCAGTGAAGTTCAGTGAAAGAACTAGGTAGGGGTATATAGGGTGCGTTCCTTGCAGCTTGTGAGCTAGCTTCCATTCTTTCGATTGTTCGAAAAGGAGTTGTCGATAAGCAAGCACTTTCAGTTACCTCGCCCAAGAAATGTTCGTTTCTTCATGACCCAGCACAAACCAAGAATCTTAACCTTCTCCCAAATCCCAATTGCCCCAATACCCACTCCACATGCATGCATCTGATACGAAAACGAAACCACCATTGCGACTCCCAGTTCCTCCTCGCGCACCTCCTGCTTCGATCCGACTCAGGAGTCAGGGGGAGGAGGAGCAGGCAGGCAGCTCGCAGCAGCTGCAATGGGCTGCTCCTCGTCGAAGCTGGACGAAGAGGCGGCCGTGAAGACCTGCCACGACCGCAAGAGCTTCGTGAAGAAGGCGATCGCGCAGCGGGACCTCCTGGCCTCCTCCCACGTCGCCTACGTCCAGTCGCTCCGCCGCGTCTCCATGGCCCTCGTCTACTACTTCGCCGAGGACGAGCACCTCTACCGGCTGCAGGAGGCCTCGTACGTGCACTACCCGGGCTCGCCCGAGAAGGTTCTCGTCGTCAACTGCCTGAGACCGGCGGGGGCTCCGGTGCATCCGGTGGTGGAGCAGTGGGAACCGCCTGAAGCCATTGAGGCCGCCACGATCGATCGATTCTTCGGGACGGATATGAATAGCACGCCGGTATCGCCGCAGCCGCCGAGATGGGACCTCTTTTGGGACCCTTTCTCCTCATTAGCCGATCATCCAAATTACGGCGTCGAGGAGGTGAAAGGGGATCAAGAAGATGAACAGATACCGGAGCTGGAGGAAGAGAGTGACGACGACGACGGCGGCGGCGGCGGAGAAGGCGAAGCAGAGGAAGTAGAGGAGAAGGGTGAACCGGCTGCAGTAGCAGCACCGGTGGTGCCGCCGCCGCCGGCGAGGGAGAAGGTGGGGAGAAAGGTGGATCATGTGAAGAACGAGCTGAGAGTGCTGGCAACTGCAGAAGTCGAGCAGCATAATGGCGCACCCGGCTTCACCGTGTACGTCGACCGGCCCCCGACGAGCATGGGGGAGGCCATGGATGATATCCAGGGCCATTTCAGGAAGATTCTTGACACTGCCAAAGAGGTCTCCGTGCTGCTGGAGGTTGTCCCCTACCAGAGGAGAGGTACGTGCTCTGTCTCTGTCTCTTCTCCATTGCGATTTGCAAATCGTCATTCCACTGACCGTTGCTCTCTTCTAGTCAGTTCAACCACCTGTGCCGAGGGACGACGGCGAGGAGCAGGGCGCCCCGGAGGTCCCGCCGGAGCCATTCGAGCTGTTCCAGAGCCACAAGGAGAGCCTTGACCGGCTCTACGAGTGGGAGAAGAGGCTGTACGAGGAGGTCAGGGTACGTGCACCCTGGCCTGCTCCCCTGATTCATCTCTCTATCTCTTGTGCTGAAACTGATCAGTGATCTGGGAATTTCCGAACGTGAACGAAAGGCAGGCAGGGGAGAAAGTCCGGCTGGCCTACGAGAAGAAGTGCGCGCTGCTGAGGAGCCAGGACGCCAATGGCGCCGAGCCGATCGCCATCGAGAAGACGAGGGTTGTCGTCAGGGACCTCCGGACCAAGCTGGACATCTCCCTCACCTCCGTCGACGCCGTGTCCAGGAGGATCGCCGCGGTGCGCGACGACGAGCTCCTGCCGCAGCTCATGCAGCTCGTCCGAGGGTACGTGCTCCCCCGACCCCGCAACAACGCGGCCATCCGAACGAATTGTTGCCATCATTTTTGTTCGTTGATCGATCAGGCTGGCGAGGATGTGGAGAGTGATCGCGGACGCGCACCGGGTGATGAAGCGCACCGCCGACGACTCGATCGCGCTCCTCACGTCCTCGGCCGCCGCGGCCGAAGCCGCTCGGCCCGTCCCGACAGGCGAAGGAGGTACCAGGGGCCCGCCACCGCCCCCAGGCGCAGCGCGCGCGGCGGCGGGCGCGGGCGCGCTCGGGTCGGAGCTCCGCGGCTGGCGCGCGGCGCTGGAGGCCTGGGCGGAGTCGCAGCGCGCGTACGCGGCCGCGCTCTGGGGCTGGGCGCGGAGCTGCGTCAAGGACGGCGAGGACATGCCGCGCCTGATCGTGGGGTGGGCGCGCGCGGTGGATTCCGTGGACGTGGAGCCGGCGACCAGGGCCGTGGACGCGGTCGCGGCGGAGGCGGCCGCCGTCGCGTCGGCCGCGAAGCGGCAGCGCGGCGGGGGCGAGGAGTGGTTCAACGAGGAAGAGGGGAAGAAGAAGGTCTGCGTGGCGCTCGCCGCGGCGCTGGGAGCCATCGCTGAGGCTGGTGGCTTGGCCGTCTTTGGGTACGACGAGCTGCTGCTGGAGATGGAGATGGGAGCCAGGGAACGAGAGCGAGAGATCGCCGGCAGGGACGAGGAATCCATCCAAAACTGAAGCCTGCAGTTGTAACTTGCAAACACATGCCGATGATCGGTAAATCTGTAAAAAGAAAACATGATATAGCATTCATAAATCACAAAAAAGCAATCAGGAGACTGGCTCAGTCACCATGAGAGGATGTGGCTCTCTGTTCACTAACTTGAGCTTACCATGGAACGTGCCTCTCGCAATCAGACTAGAAACATGTAGTAATGACATAATATGATAGCATAATTATGCTTCGAGTTCAGTCTCTCAGCATATAGTAAGTTTAGCTAGTCAGTTCTATTACAGAACTAGGCAATATACCGACGGAGACGAGGGACTCTGAAAAACTCAAGTCCGTTCAGTTCACCACTCCAGCTAACACAGAAATGGCAGTTCATAGCGCCATGCATATCGATACGGATACAGTAGGATAGGACAGGACAGGATAGTTGCCATCGCCCTCGGCGTGGGAATCCCACGCTTGGGCTTCTTGAGCTTCACTTGGAAAGCCCGCCGTTGGAGTGATCCCACGGCCAGACGTCGACGCCGGGGCCGCCGCAGCTCGTCACCTCGCTAGCCATCCGGTTCTCCAGGCTCTCGAGGCTGGCGATGCTCTGCAGCGGCGAGTTCTGGAGCTGCTCCGTCGCGGACAGCCCCGTGAAGCACGCGTCGTCGCCGGGGAAGTCCAGGCCGGACAGCACGTCGGGGCCACGGCACGCCTGCCGCGGGTTCAGCACCGGCGACAGCCCCAGGCTGCCCAGCCCGCACGACAGCGCGCCACGGGCCACCATGTCCTCCGCCAGCTTCACCTGCAAGGCACACGGCAGAGACGGAACGAACGGTTTCAGAGGAGCTGAACGGGATGATCACCACGGATTTCACCTGCAATGAACATTGAACAATATGACCGGCGATCACCTTGACTCTGAGGGCCTCCACATCTGATTTCAAGATCCTGTTGTCCGTGACTGCGGTTGTGAATTGCTGGTTGGCGTCTGTCAGCTGCTTAAAGAGCGATGCATTCTCGCCTCGCAGCTGGTCAACCTGTTTCCAAGGAGGTAGCTTGTAAGTCAGAATGAAGCTGGGGAAACCAACCACAATTATGCTCTAGTTTCGGTTCAAATCAACGTCTATGGAAGCAGGGCTCAAATTTAGGCAAAATTTCGCGACTTTCAGTAATTACAAGGATGGCTGATAGAAAAATCTGAAATTTTGAATTAACTAACACATGTCCTTTATTGTAAATATATAACTCTATTCATATTTTCTATTGTTTATGTTGCATTACTTTACTCAATAGATGTGTAGTCATAAATCATGTTAATACTTTGTTTAGATCTAATTTTTTGTTTAAGTTTCTAATTTCACAAATTTCGGTAATGTTGGAGGTGAATGAAAAACATCTAATACCGAAATTGAAAACCCTGTATGGAAGCTGAACATTTGCGCCAGCACTGTGGAAAACTAAGACAACAGGTTACCTGTGTCTCAAGATCAGCTAGGTGGGCTTGCTTCCTCTTCCTCGACCGTCGAGCAGACTCACGGTTCGACACCATCCTGTGATTTGAGGCAAGCATTTCAGGTTATCCTCGTCTCTAATGTTCGCATTTTTGCTCAACATTCACTTGAGATAATAAAAGATTCCAAACCCAACTTCTGCTTTGTTGATATGATTATAAAATGCTAATTGTAAATTAAAAAAATGCTGAAGAAAACATTGCCCGTGTTCTTGGTGTACCGTCGCATTCTCTTCACGTCCTGTGGGTTTGTGCTTTGTTCGCATGGACCACCCTCGATATCCAACAGCGATTCACTATCGGAGTCTGAACCACTTGTGCCACCCAAAGTTTGGCTCTCTTTCAGATATAGGTTGGTAGCTGATGTTGGACTTGCTGCTGCTGCCAATGATTGAATTTGGTATGAGCTAGCCAGAACACTGAAATAACTTAATATTATGCCTTGCAATCATTTAATCCCAATTTGTCTGTTGTGACATTTAGTTCCGTCATTGGCTCATCTCATGAAATGCCCAAAACCTATCTTTTTAACTAATCAATTGTCAAAACTCCAACAAAAAGTCTGAAAAATGTGGAAGAGGAACCATGTACAGCAGTATATACCACAGATTGACGATTGCGACTCGATTGTCGTGGAGACTGCAGGATGCCTCACGTTGTGGTTATGGGACCATAGGTGATTATGAATGCTTCCATTGAGGGTGTTCTGCTTGGACAAAAAAAAAAATCCATATCAAGGTCTACAACAATATAAAATACAGTAGTACTCTACTATGTGATGTAAAATACAGTAGTACTCTAGCTATGCGATCTTTTTTGTGCTCAGGTCTTGCTTAATTGTCAGGTGAAATTCAGAACCAAGTACTTATATTAGAACCTTGGCTTGATAATTATGAATGTTTTGGAGGAAGTTATGCATTTGGGAGAAGACTCCTGATTTGCTTCAACATGCTTAGGGTTCAAGATTACAATTGTGATCATACTATTCAAAATTGTTATAAGAACGTGAATCATGTTACTAATAACAAAACAAAAGTAGGCCAAAATCAATTGGTGGCACGAGGTGCATCAGTGGGGAAAAAACATCCAAAATTAACAAGATCTCATCCACTGATCCACATGTCACAAAGCGCTGGAATTTCTAACACCACATACAGAAAGAGATCTGAAGCACCAATTTGTAATGACAAAAAACAGAGAAATACATGTTCCTCTTATGTTATGTCTCCACTCCACTCATTAATTCACGCAGCGTCGAAGTTACTCTGCTTTCTACTCACCGAGTCAGCGAAGCTGAAGGCGGACAGATCGCTGGGGGGGAACACGCCACCTGCGCCGAACGGCGCCAGCGCAGCGACGTCGTGCACAGGCTTCTGCTCGGCCACCGCCGCCGCCGCCGCCGCCGTGGCGTCCTCCCGGCCGCGGAGGAAGGCCTCCAGCTCCAGCTCCGATGGGCACTTCTTCATCCGTCTCTCGGTAGGCAGCGACGGGCACCTCTCTCTCTCTCTCTCTCTCTCTCGGCGCTTCTGGCTGCTGCTGCGGCCGCGTCGGCGCCCACAATCCACAAGGCTTTTAGAGACGGGCGACGCAGCGAAGCAGAGCACCGAGGGCGACGAAAAGAAAGGTCTTTTTGGTGATCGGAAGCGAAAGGAGACTAGGAGAGGGAAGGAGGGAGGAAAGGTGGCCGGCTCGCAACGGAGTCCGGCGTGGAAAGCAGATTGCTGTATCTTCCGGGACTGCTTTCTCCAGATATCTACGAGTTTGCCACTCCGCGGCGGCCGTCGACCGTCGCGTCGCCGTACGGCGGCAGTGCGGTCAGTGCTGGATGGGTATATAGGAGAGAGAAGGGCGCGAGCGGCTGCCGTCGCCGTGTGCCCGTGTTACGGGCTGGGGGTACAGAGCGAGCGAGAGATTGTGATATGTGTCTCGATAAGGAACTGCTTGGGGGCGCATTGATTGAGCTCCGTATTATTTGTGCCGAAGCCTAGAATGTGCATGTACACGTTCGAGAAAAAAAAAGAATGTG
>Ga0182004_10004373_pt1 | contig 11386 bp, 13 predicted proteins | sample Sormic07211540_1_FD_120479 | JGI IMG/M metagenome (GOLD analysis project Ga0182004, IMG submission 120479) | Endophyte microbial communities from Sorghum bicolor roots, Mead, Nebraska, USA - 072115-40_1 MetaG | ecosystem: Host-associated > Plants > Roots > Unclassified | place: USA: Nebraska...
GAGTAAAGGGCATAAATTCATCTTAGTCGCCACTGATTATTTCACTAAGTGGGTTGAGGCTATTCCTTTGAAGAAAGTTACGTCGGCCAATATGATTGATTTTGTGAAAGAACATATTATTTATCGATTTGGTATTCCTCAAACAATTACTACCGATCAGGGTACTATGTCTACATCAGGAGAGTTTGATGAATTTGCAATCGGTATGGGAATTAAAGTGTTGAATTTTTCTCCTTATTATGCTCAAGCCAATGGGATTCCGAAGCGTCTAACAAAGGAATCATTAAACTCATCAAACCAAAGATTGAAGAAAATCCCAGAAAATGGCATACATTGTTAAATGAGGCTTTATGGTCGTATCGGATGGCATGTCATGGGTCGACTAAGGTTTAACCTTATCAGTTGGTGTATGGACACGATGCAGTGCTACCATGGGAGACTAATACTGGATCTAGGCGATTATCTTTTCAAGATCAGCTGGCTGCCAATGACTATGCTACTCTGATGAAAGACGAGTTAGATGATTTAGCAGGGCATCGGCTAAAGGCTTTGATAAGTATAGAAGAAAATAAAAAGAGAGTTGCTAGGTGGTATGATAAAAAGGTAAAAACTAAGGAGTTTGGCGATGGAGATTTGGTGTGGAAGCTAATTTTACCGATTGGGACTAAGAGTTCAAAATTTGGGAAGTGGTCTCCTAATTGGGAGGTCCTTATCGGATAAATCGGTCTACTCCTGGTAATGCATATATTTTGGAAACTCTTAAAGAGTTGAATTTCCCAGAGCATTGAATGGTAAATACTTAAAGAAATATTACCCTAGCATATGGGTCAGTGCATAGAAGTTTAAGTGCCGATAACACTCCTATCGGCTAGATTGAAATGTATCTGGGACTAAATACGATGTTTCAAAAGGGTGCCGATAACAATCCTATCGGCTAGACCAAAATAATCAGCAGTTTTTGAAGAAAGAGCAAAACACGTTGCCGATGAAAAGCTCACACATTTAGAAGAGCCTGGATCGCCGACATGGCGCACAGATGGATTTGATCGGCTTCTTCTATCTCCTTGATATCTTCATCGGCAGAACCCTCCACTGGCTTCAGCTTCTTCTTCATCTGCAATGTCTTGCGGGCTTGAGTGTTTCGTTCTTGTTCAAGGGTCTTGATCATTTCAGACAGCTGATTTTCTTCTTGTGGAGCTTGGGACAGAGCCTCTTCGACTTGCTTAAGCTCTGCCAACAAGGTTTCCCTTTTCGCCGATAGATCGGAGATATTTTGTTTCAGTGTATCTTTGGAGGATTTTAGAATGCCGATGCTCTTGTGCTTCTCATCGACAAGATGCTTCACTTTCATTACCTCTTCTGAGAGCTGGGCATGAGTGGCTCTAACGGCAAGGCGTTGAGTAGCCTTTTAGTACTGGAGGTGGCGACTCTCCAAGTGTGTAGCATCGGCAGGGATTTGGCCTCTGGGAGCCTTAAACAAAGCCTTAGCTGGATCAGAGTCATCAACCAGCTGGGCTGTATCCGGATGAAGCAGGGCCAGCAGATCCTCCAGTTTAGCTCTGATTTCTGTCGATGAAATCCCTACTGCTTTAGAAGAGCTTGCTTCCTCGCCTTCGTCATCAGAAATTTCAATAGCAAAAGAGAACAAGCTATCTGGAGAGTCTTGTTTCTGGAAAAGAAAATAAAATAGGTTATTTGATGATCAAGCACTAGTGATGATAAAAATAGAAATCATAACGTACTTGTTTCAGGGCACTTTCTCGCCTCTGGCTAGCTGAAGCCAATGGTACTACAGGCTGACAGACTGGAATTGCCAATGGAATAATGCTAACTGAAAGATATATGATAATGAGTAACAAGTTAGAAAGAGAAAAATCCATCAGCAAATAATCTTATGAACGGAACCTTACCTTGAGGGGGTGCAGTGCTTGTCTGGATTGAAGAGACTACCGATGATATGACTGATCCCACTGGATCGGCGGTCTGTTCAAGTACATCGGCTGATATTACTTTTGGCTGAGGTACCTCTTGTGGCTGAGGTGGAGATGGCGCTTGTTGTGTCTGAGCCTCTGGTGAAGAAGGGGACTATTCCACGTGAATCGGTGACCTTGGAGGAGGGGGAGGAGGTGATGCTGTCCTCTGACGCTTTGTTTGTGACTTGGTACTCTTGGGACCCTTACTCTTAGCTTGACTAGCTTGGGGGGCATCAGCACTTGATTTGGTACTCCTGGTCTTTGCCGATTTGCCCGTTTGCGGATAAAACGATAAAAAGTTTCATAAGAACAAGTGTAACAGGGTATTAATGGAATTTTGGTTGAGAAAGTGAAAATTACCAATGAGGTGCCCATGACGGTCGATGTATCCTGAAAAGGCCATGTAAGTATGGACCGAGATCAGTATAAATTGAAGAGATAAAAACTGTCTACCTTGAAAACTTGCGCCAGAGCAGTAGCAGCGACCGATGGAGATGTCTTGGTCCGCTTGGTGGTGATTTTCTTAAAACACGCGCCCCAGTGCATTAAGGCCGCTAATCTTGGAGCATTGTTGCCGATCAAAGAGATCGAGCCTGATGGGAGGAGTTCCATCGGCTTGCCACTTTTGCTGACTGATGGTGGTGTGTCATCGATCTGTATAAAACAAAAGATGTAAGTTGCCGATAAGAACGAAAATAAAAGAATTGGGACATCGGTTGAAGACTTACAGTGTTTTTGGAGACTTTGTACACGGAGTCGATCATACCACAATATGTGAGAGCCGATCTGCAGAACAAATGCTCCTTCCATTCTACCCACCATTGTTTGTACGCCTGAGTGATGAAGAGAGCTGGGATCCAAGCCGAGAGGTCGATATCTGATGTATCGGCATTTGGTGGGAGTTGGGCTATTCTGATCCACTCAAGACCACTGGTGATGATCTCCCTTGGTTTCACTACATCGGCATAACAGAGCGCAATCGGCAGCTGTCCAAAAGCCAATTAATGGGCTAATGCCGATGGTTTGTACAACTCGTAAGTGAGATTGGAAGCTTTCCCACTACCAAAGAAGTTCACTGGTATAGCTCTCGGAGTAATAATTGCCAGCATCAGATCATGGTCTTTGTTGAGAGCGTTGTCGAAGGGATGAAAAGTCAGGGGAAATCTGGTGTCTGGATCCTCATAAGGCATCCATGCCCGCTGTTCTTTGGCCAAACCCTCATAAAGGGTCTGAAAGAATCTGCTAACCTGATCTTCATTTCCACCGGTACCAGGGAGAACTATGGCAGCTTCACCGTAGTTCAGAGGGGGGCGAGTTGCCGATTCTTCCTCGTCCAGCTCATGATCTTCAGCTATATCTCTAGGGAAGCGCTGTGCAAAAAGGTCGAATTCAAGACGCTTGTGCATGTGGACACTAAGCCACATGTTGATGAACCACCAAGGTCCCCCTAAATTGCCGATGGGTTGGCCTGGAAGGAGTTTCTTAGCTACCTGATGGAGAAGGTGGTAAACAGAACCGAGCAAGTATCGGCCAAAAGGAAATCGGCCACCATTGGCCAGTCTCTCTGCTGCCGATAGGTAGACAGAGGTTGGTCCTGCCGATCGGCCACAGAATACAAACTCATCCAGCCACATATTCAAGAAAATGGCCTGTTCTCTTTCCCCGACAGATCCTGTTTTTCGGTACTTCTGAATATATCCAGACCAACAACCGATAGCACGAGTCTCTACCTTAGAACTGGGCTTGGTGTCAAACAGATGACTATTATCGGCAGTTGATATATCTAAACCAGTGAGCATGAGTACATCGGCAAGAGTAGGTCAAGCAGGGCCATGGCCGAATACAAAGGTGTTGAGTGTGTCGGACCAAAAGTACAAGGCAGCTATCAATAGTGACTCGTTCCTCTCCATATCGGCAATGGATAATCTGATGCAATGGTCTAATTTCCGCTTGCCCCATTGGACTTCATTTGAGTGGCTGACTCTCAGGAACCAGTCTTTCCATCCCTTGGTAGGACTGGGCCAGGAACGAAAGGCATCTTTCCACAGATCTAAGGAAAAGTTTTCGGCTCTGAAGCGGATTCTATTTGTCTCTGCATTTATTAGATCGGTGGGATCTGGATTTCCTAACGGACCGAGCCATTGGAAGTGAGGTTGATCGGTAGGAATTATGATCTTATTAGCCAAATCCTAAAAAGTTTTGGGGATGAAAGAACAAAAAGGAAAAGGGGTACTCAGTAAAAGGAATCGCAGATGAATAGGGGTACAGCAAAAGTGCAAAAAGAAGAAGGATGGTAGACTGACCTCAGGAACGACGAAGTTGATGGCCATTTCTTCACGAGGAAGTGGGTCGGAGACTTGAGGGGTTGGTAAAGGGGGCTCTTGCTGAAGTTCTTGAAGTTCTCAGGCAATGCCGCTGCCAGGAAAGTGGATTTTGGGTTGTAGAATGACAAGATGGAGAAGGAGTACCGGAGAAGGAAGTATTTATAGGACAAAACGGTAGAGGCAAATCTGACTTATCTCTTTGCCGCATCCATGAAATCCGAGGGTGTTCGGGTGGATGTGGTAACTGTTCGCACCGTAATCAAGGGATTGCGCAGGTGATTTGACAGCAAGCGGTCATGGTTTTGGAGATATTTTACTGTGCAAGATCGCATGGTCGGTCCATCAGCAGTTCTCCCTAACGGTAATATTGCCGATGAGCGCGTAAGTGGGGAGATTCGATTGGAGAGATTGAGAAATTCGAGGAATCTGCAGGAGAATCGGGCCAAGGTTGTTCAGATTTGACGGTTGATTATCAAATTGGGAGAGGTAATTGCGGAAAGGCGTCATTACTGCAGAGAATTTCAGAGCATTAATGATTTTATACTCCGAAATTGGGGGGCATTTGTTGAAACCGTTTTTGGACACGTATCTTTTGACACGTACCTGGAGTTAGTGAAATGTAGATCGGCAGATGGAGCAATGGTGGCTAGTCTACAGGGAAGTTGCCGATGAAGTGGTTGCCGATGGGAAGACAATTGAATATAACTAAGTCCAGAAGTGATGAAATATTCGTGCCGATGACTAGTGTTGGTGTTTGCCGATGGCTATAACAGGTAGTCTACCGATGACTATGGAGAAAAGCGTGGAGGTTGCCAATTGATTCGTGGTAATGTCCAGATCGGTTACGGGGGATAGTTTAATGTTTTCCTTAGTTATTTGAATTCGTTTTGTATACGGGTTCTGTTTAATTTAGAATTCGAGTCCTAGTCGTGTCTGGTTGTAGCTCTTTGGACAGGGTATAAATGTAGACCCTAGGGCCATGTAATGACATATCTATCAATCAATCAAACACATGTTTTTATTCATATTCTAGCATCTACTTTTTCAATGACTTTGTCATATTTTCTTTTTACTACGAGTTCTTAGGAATTCGTCGAGTCAAAGTCGGTGTGTTCTCGAGTTCCGCGTGATCACCTCTTGGCCGTGACATCCGGGTGCATCGCTGTTGTCGGGAACAAAGTGTTCAAGTTATCTCCTTTGTCGAGTGTAAGGTCAAATCTGCTGGCACGCCTTAACGTTTGAATCGGGTATTAGCCCTTTGTGTTTGCAGATTAGCTTTTGCACCAACACTAAGCGCTTTGCAAACTTATACATAAACTCATTATCAATCATAACTATATCAAATATAGAGCTAGAACAAACTAAGAGCATAATAAATAGAGACATAATGTAATTAGAATAAAGTAGTAGAGAAAGATATGAAATAATACCAATCTTTATTAACGAAGATCCGAATCCAGAGCGTAGTGCTCTACTTCTCTAATTCTATCTAATCAATCCTCTTAACTTGAAGGATTAGGGAGTAACTAATTCTAGTTCTCTATGGGAGAGAAGTCATAAAACCCTAACTTTGATGGCTACCTCTGATAATGATTTCTCCTCTCTCCCCCTGGGGTGGAGAGGCCTTGATTATATAGTCCTTTCAAGTGAATTTTGGTTGTCGGATCAAACCGACATTGATGGCACGGTTTTCCTTGATCCTTTCGGTCGGTGGAGCATAATCCGCGAAGTTGATTGTGATTGGCCACGAGGCCAGGGTGGGTGCCCAAGGGGGGAGGGCGAGCACCCTGCCCCTGAGCCCGTCCGGTCTCTCGTTCGTTCCCGTGGCTTCTAGACTCTTCTAGGTTAAGCAAAATTGCGCGGCACGTAATTATCTCGTTGTAAACATGACATGTGGGCCTTCTCTCCATATTTTTTGATAACCCCCTGCAGAAATAGATACACACCAAAGCTCGTCGGATTCTGTTAGATAAAACTCTAATTCTAGATGTTTGGTGCATATTGATCCTTTTCCATGTTTAGTTTATGGTTAATTTTAGTACGTAAGGACCGTCAACAACCATCAAGAACACCATCCGCCAAAGCTCAATCTTCATGGAATCAAGATCTAACACCTAAAGGAGAAGAATCAATAAAAATTTAGCACCAGCCTTTGAAGCTATGGCTGAGAAGATGCTACGTGAGTTCTCTGCTCCAACAACCGCCAACATCCACACTAGACCTAACGTCAATATTGGTGACTATGGATTTTAAATCAAGCCTGCTCTTATCACTATGGTTCAAGCTAGTCAATTTTGTGGAGAGGCTCATGAAGATGCAAGTGCACATTTACAACACTTTCTAGAGATTTGCAGCACCTTCACTATTAGAGGAGTATCAAGAGATGTTATTCTACTCCGCATTTTCCCATTTTCACTTCTAGGAAAAGCAAAATAGTGGTTCTACAACAACAGAGAAACCAACACTACATGGGACAAATGCTCTACTACTTTCCTAGAGAAGTTCTTTCCTACGGGCAAGACCAATGCTCTATGTGGCAAAATCTCAAGGTTTCATCAACAACATGATGAATCATTCACCGAGGCATGGGAACATTTTCAAGATTATATTACAGAATGTCCTCATCATGGAATGGAGGATTGGCTACTTATGCAGACCTTCTATCATGGGCTAGTCTCTAGTACCTGTGAATCCATGGATGCTGCAGCATGTGGAGCTTTCTTGTCACTTGTGTTCGCCGTGCAACAGCACTTGTGGAGAAGATGGTTTCAAATCAGTGTTGGAATGAAGAACATGTGCAACCCCGCAAGAGAGCAGGAGGCATGCATCATATTAAGGAGATTGACATGGTCACGGCAAAGCTAGACCTCATAATGAAGAAACTTCACAGCAAAAGCAATGAGAATAGAGAAGTCATGCACATTGATGACTCCTGCATGAGTTGTGAAGAATGTGGAGATAAAGGTCACTTAGGAAACAACTGCCCTAAACTCCAAGAGGATGTGAACTTCATCAACAACAATACAAACTATCATACTTAGCAAAATCAAGTATGGAATCAATCAAATCAACGATGGAATGAACCAAATAAAGGATGGAAACAACAAAGGCCCAACTACCAAGGTAACAACCAAGGAATCAATAATTTCAATAGCAATTTCAATCAACCACCTTTAAGAGAAGTAATTTCCAATTAGAATAAAGCTATATAAAATTTATCTAAGAGGGTAGCATCCAATTATAAAGTATTAGAAAATATAAATACTAAAATGGATAGTCTAACCTCTACTATTAAGAACCAACTTAGCTTTAATAAAATGCTAGAATCACAATTAGCTCAGCTGGCAGCCACAGTTCCACCGATCCATGAAGGTAAGATTCCCGGGCAACCCCTAGAGCGCGAAACCACAAATCTTGTTGATGTCCATGTAGGTTACTACACAGATGGAATATTAGATGGATAGAAGGATCAATCCATGCCACTCAAGAGACGAGATCTAGGAAGACCCATGATTCCCATCTCTATTGGGCAACATGATTTCTCTAAACTTGTCTGTGAACTTGGTGCTAGTGTCAACATCATGCCAAAGGTAATCCTTGATCGTATTTTTCCATGGGCAACTTTGTTGTACAAGAATATGTGCTTGCAGCTTACAGATCATACTGTTAAACACCCCAAAGGAATCCTATATGATGTATGCATAGGAGTGGGACAATCATATGTTCCAGTAGACTTTGTTGTTCTAGATACCGGCAAAGATCCAAAGAGTCCTTTCATCCTAAGCCGACCATTCTTGAGTACTACAAAAGTAGCCATCTATGTAGACATGCAACAATATGTTTCACTATCAAGGGTAATGAAGAGAAATTTAGGTTGAAAGACTGGACCCTTGAAGATCCTATCTACCTACTATTCAGAGAAGCCTATATACAAAGAAGAAGTATAGAAGACCTACCCAAAGGGAAAGAAGAAGAACAAGAGGCAAGAAGGAAAGAAGACTTAGATAGTCAAAGTAACAGAATACAGATGGGGTCATCATTCAGCTTCGCTAGTCTTGGCTAGAGATCCTAGTCTACCATCGATAGAGTGCACCATTAGACAGAGCTCTTTCTACACATCCGTTTGCGACACTAGACCAGCAGTCAATATAATGTCAAAAGAGGTGTAGAATACACTATTCAATGAACCTATCGACCCTATATATATTTTGTAGTTGGTGGACAACACCACACAAATCCCGAAGGGACTAGCGGGAAACATCACGGTTAAGATCCTCACCCATTCTGTCCGTACTGACTTTATGGTCCTGGACATTGGAAAAGAAGGTAAGACACCAATCATACTTGGAAGCCCACTCCTCAGCACTCCCAAAACTATCATCAACAATGGAATAGGCCAAGTGCACTTACTCTTCCCAGGAGAAAAGGTACGTTATTATTTTAGAGATTATATCTCTTCTAGATTACCAGCTTTCACCAGGACCAAGAAGAGAAGCTAGCTCCATGCCTTGAGAAGAAAAGTTGAGAAGGAGAAAGAAAAAGAAAAATCAACTACACCTTAAAACATCCACAACTAACCAAAGTATGGAAGAAAAAGGAGATCCCCTCAACCGAATCATCAACATTAGAATATGCAACATCTGGGTCCCCATCAGGATCCACTGAAGTGTTGGGAAATGCCCTAGAGGTAATCACAGAGATGATGATATTACAATTGTATCCATGACATATATTATGAGTTCGATGAATATCCATTATAGACAAACTTGTATTGATTGACAATTATGTGAATTGTTTTGTGAAACTCTTTTACTTGTATGGTTTTTCTAAAGTTGTCCCTGATAGAGTTCGTGTGAGGACACACATGAATATTAGATTAGCACATGTATAAGTTGATGACTAAGTTTCACAAGTCATAGACATAGAGATGTCAAACTAATAATGTGGGCACATGTATGACATGGGGCTGGACTAACCCAACATGAGATGTTCTTATTATCTCTTTATACATCATGTACGTTATGTCCTTAGACCTGAGATTGTTGTATGTTCTCAAGATGTGAAACGACCTACTTATGTGAAACGACCTACTTATGGACTATTAAGCGATACTCCGTAACATGGTAGTTATAAAGGTGGTCTTCGGGTTTGCTGGGAAACATGTTCTGAGACATAGATGAGTGTTGACGGTCGATAACGTCAATTTTTATTATTACTTTAAACCTAAAGGAGAACATGAATACACACTAGTATAAACTAACAATTTCCATGAGATTTGTATATTCTGTACTTTCTAGGGTGAATTTCAGGAAAGCTACAAAATAGGGACTCTAATGCAAATCATATACGAAAAGGAAAAAGTCTATGTAACCCCCCAAACTATCTAAGGTGGAACACTTCATCCCCCAAACTATAAAACCGGATATTCTACCCCCTGAACTTTCAAAACCAGTCAAATAACCCCCTAGAGTAGTTTTAGATGGTGGTTTTGTCTTTTTCTTATTTCATTTATTTCTGCTGAATCTTTAAAAAATCATAATAAATCACAAAAAAATCATAAAATGAAAAATTCAATTTTGTTGGAATCATGATGAGTAGATCTACACAATGAATATGTAATATGGTATACATTATTACAAAGTTTCTTTTGTAGCTTTAAATCTATATTTTTCTACAATTAATAAGACTGATTCATATATGTAGTTTCTATGGTTCAATTGTGGTAAAATTTTTATGGTGGGCTCATTATTGTATGCTTAAACTATGGTAAAAGTTTTATACCCATTGGATCATGTATAACTTAGTTATAGATTTATTTAGCTTTATTCTTGTTAAATCTATGCTTTATTTATAACTAAGTTATATGTGATCCAATGAGTACGACATTTTTACCACAGTTCAACCATACAATAATGAGCTCACCAAAAAATTTTTACCATAATTGAACAATAGGAACTACATATATGAATTATTCAAATTAATAACAGAAAAATATAAATTTAAAGCAACAACAAAAACTTTTTATTAAAGTATATCATATTATACATCCACTATGTAGATCTAAACATCAGGAGTCTAATAAAATTAAATTTTTTATTTTATGATTTTTCTATAATTTATTATGATTTTTCAAAGATTCAGCGGAAATAAATAAAAAAGAAAAAGACAAAACCACCCTCTAAAACCACTCAAGGGGTTATTTGACCGGTTTTGAAAGTTCAGGGGGTAGAATATCCGGTTTATAGTTTGGGGGATAAAGTATTCCACCCTAGATGGTTTGGGGGGTTATGTAGACTTTTTTCAATACGAAAACGTATCCGCCAAAGGAAACAGCGCGAGAGGGTTCAGGAATACTCTGGAAGACACCCCACGCAAGGGGAGGACCAGCCGCCACCAGGTGGGGGCTGGCCGGCCCCACCATAGCACCGGCCGGCCCCCGGCTCTAGGGTTTGGTGCCCCCTTCCAGAAGCTTACTCCACCGCCTTTGAGGAGTCATCATGGCCCTTGGTTAAGTCGGTTTGATCCAACGGCGCGCGCGACTCCCACCGGACTATAATTACATGGGTAGACCCCCCTAGAAAGACACATCATTATTCATCAAGGCCTCGAGGTATCAAGCATCAAGCGCCTTCTAGTTCATCAAGAGCCTTCTAGTCCATAGTTCTCTTCATCGGGATTTGATGCCCCTGGCATTGGTCTAGAGCGCAAGAGTTCCGTAATAGTTCTAGTTCTACTTTATAGTATTTCATTGTATATTAGGGAGATTTATTCTTAATAGATTCATATGTTCTTAATTACATTAGTCATTGTCTACTTTGATTATATGTCTAGGATAGCTGGTTTGATCTTATTGAATTCATGTAATTGCTCGTATAGCGTTTACCTAATCGATCGTTGGGTAGATGATAGATAGTATGTAGACATTGAGTGCCCCCCGACGTGCCGGGTGTTGACGGTCCTTAAGTGCCAAATTTAATTATCAAATAAACAAAGAAAAGGATCCAAATGCAACCAACACCCAGACTTAGGGTTTTATCTGACAGAATTCCACGAGTTTTGGTGTTTGTCTATTTCTGCAGGGGGTTATCA
>Ga0182004_10004374_pt1 | contig 11385 bp, 18 predicted proteins | sample Sormic07211540_1_FD_120479 | JGI IMG/M metagenome (GOLD analysis project Ga0182004, IMG submission 120479) | Endophyte microbial communities from Sorghum bicolor roots, Mead, Nebraska, USA - 072115-40_1 MetaG | ecosystem: Host-associated > Plants > Roots > Unclassified | place: USA: Nebraska...
AGTACAAGTGGAACTAGTTATGGATAAAATATGTTCATGTCATGTCATTTCCCCTTGCAACCGAGGCATGTTGACGGTGTTTTGTATGTGGATTTCTATGGTATATCCACCGTCAACAGAGAGCATTAGCAAATGTGTTGGTTGCAAAGGCTAGAAGTTGGTAGTGGCTGAGAGATATGAGGACACTATCAAGATCAAGAAAGAAAATACAAAGATCAAGTGTGAGAATGAGAAGCTCAAGAAAGAGTTGCAAGAGCAAGCCAAGCACAGCACCGTGGTGATTGAGTCACTTGATCATGACAAGAACCTTGCTTATGAGAACAAGAAGCTCAAAGAAGAAAATCAATATATCAAGCTTGGTTTGTTGTATGACAAGCAAGAAGAAGATGAGTCTTTCATCTTGGAAGAGCTAAATAGCAAGAATGACCCAATCATCAAGAGGCTAACTCAAGAGAACAATAAGCTCAAGGTAGAGAAGGAGCATCTCACCAAGGGGATAGCTAAGTTCACTAGAGGGAAGGACCTACAAAGTGATCTCTTCATGAACACCGTCATGAAGATGGACAAGAGTGGAATTGGCTACAAGCTCAACAAAGCAAGCTTCTCAAGTCACAAGCCATTCATGATCAACCAAGCAAGCCCAAGCCAAAGAGATGCATTGAGTGTGGATAAGAGGGTCACTTTGCTCATGAGTTTGAGGCACCACTACCACCACCTTTACCCAAGCATGCAAGATCATTTGCTTTCAATGATCACTACATTGTAAGGCAAGACAAGAGTGGTAAGGTCAAGGTTAGCTTCATGGGGCCACCCAACAAGCAAAGGCCAAAGAAGATTTGGGTGCCAAAGCAACTAGTTGAGAAAGTTAAGGGCCCTAAGGAAATATGGGTCCCCAAAACTCAAGCTTGATCTCTTGTGTGTAGGTGAACTACAAGATCGATGGATCACATTGGGTAATTGATAGTGGTTGCACTCAACATATGACCGGAGATTCCCAGATGTTCACCTCACTTGATGAAGATGTGGACAATCAAGAGAATATCACATTTGGTGATAATTCAAAAGGCAAGGTCAAGGGTCTAGGAAAGATTGCAATATCAAATGACAACTCCATCACCAATGTACTCTATGTGTCTTCACTAAGCTTCAACTTGCTTTTGGTTGGACAACTTTGTGATCTTAGCTTCCAATGCCTATTCAACAAGAAATAAGTGATAGTGACCAAGGAGGATGACAATGAAATGGTGTTCAAAAGCTTCTGGCACCAATTTCTTCTTCGATGAAGTCAACATCAAGACATGCTTATTCACCAAGACATCACTAGGGTGGTTATGGCATACAAGGTTAGCACATGTTGGAATGGGCACTCAAGAAGTTGATGAAGAAAGAATTGATTAGAGGCTTGAAGCATGTGACATTTGAGAAGGACAAATTGTGTAGTGCATGTCAAGCCAACAAGCAAGTGGCAAACACCATCCAACCAAGGCCTATCTCTCAACTTCAAGAGTGCTTGAGCTATTGCACATGGATCTATTTGGAGTAACCACATATGCTAGTCTTGGTGGAAACAAGTATTGCTTGGTTATAGTGGATGACTACTCCCGATACACTTAGACATTCTTCTTGCAAGACAAGGCTGAAGTTGCATCAATATTCAAGAAGTTTGCAAAGAATCCCGAAATCAATTTGATGTCAAGATAAAGAAGATTAGAAGTGATAATGGCAAAGAGTTTGTCAACACCAACATTGAAGAGTATTGTGATGAAGTTGGGATTAAACATGAGTTCTCCTCAACATACACACCACAACAAAATGGGGTAGTAGAAAGAAAGAACCGGACATTGATCACCTTGGCAAGAACAATGCTTGATCAGTACAATACTTCGGAGAAGATGTGGGCCGAGGCAATCAACACCGCATGCTATGCATCAAACCAGCTCTTTCCTCACAAGTTCCTAGAGAAGACACCATATGAATTGCTCAATGAGAAGCAGCCCGATGTCTCATTCTTTAGAGTATTTGGGTGCAAATGCTACATCTACATGAAGCGCCAACACTTGGGCGAGTTTCAAAGTAGATGTGATATTGGCTACTTGGTTGGCTATTCATCATAGTCAAAGGCTTATAGAGTCTTTAACCATGCCACAAACATGGTTGAAGAAATATTTGATGTTGCATTTGATGAAACTAATGGCTCCCAAGGAGCAAGTGATAATCTTGATGATGTAGGTGCTGAACCATTGAGGGATGCTATGAAGAACATGCCGGTGGGAGACATCAATCCAAAAGAGGATGATGATGATGTGCAAGTCATTGATGCACCATCCCCCTCTCATGTGCCACAATATGAAGACAAGGATGTGAGAGATGCTCATGAAGACACTCAAGTCACACATGAGCAAGCGGTGGCACAAGCTCAAGATGTTGATGCTACCTAAGCAACCTCTCAAGATCACTCTCAAGATCTCATTATCGGGAGTCCATCACATGGTGTTACTACACGTTCTAAACATGCTTTATTTATTGAACATCACGCTTTTGTGTCCCTTGAAGATGAACCCAAAACTATAGAGGAAGCTCTTCGTGATGTGGATTGGATCATTGCCATGCAAGAGGAGTTGAACAACTTCTCTCACAATCAAGTGTGGACACTTGAAGAGAGAACCAAAGATGCAAGAGTGATTGGAACAAAATGGGTCTTCCAGAACAAAAAAGATGATCAAGGAAAAGTGGTGCACAACAAGGCAAGGCTTGTGGCAAAAGGCTTTTCACAAGTGGAAGGTCTTGACTTCGGTGAAACCTTTGCACCGGTAGCAAGGCTTGAAGCTATACGTATCCTACTTGCATATGCTTCCATCCGTGACATTAAATTGTTTCAAATGGATGTGAAAAGTGCCTTTTAAAATGGTTACATTAATGAGCTTGTCTGTGTTGAGCAACCCCCCGGTTTTGAGACCCTAGTTACCCCAAGCATGTTTACCGGTTGTCCAAGGTGCTCCATGGTCTCAAGCAAGCTCCTAGAGCTTGGTATGAGAGGCTTAGGGACTTCCTCATTGAGAAGGGTTTCAAGATTGGGAAAGTTTACACAACACTCTTCACCAAGAAAATGAATCGGGAAATCTTCATTTGCCAAGTTTATGTGGATGATATTATTTTTGGCTCCACTATTGAACATTTTTGCAAGGAATTTGGTAATTTGATGTCCAAGGAGTTTGAGATGTCCATGATTGGCGAGCTATCCTTCCTCGTGTTTCAAGTCAAGTAAATGAAGGAAGGGGTCTTCATCTCTCAAGAGAAATACACTTAAGATCTTCTCAAGAGGTTCAAGATGATGATGTTGGTGCAAAAGCTGATCTGCAAACACAAAGGGCTAATACCCGATTCAAACGTTAAGGCGTGCCAGCCGATTTGACCTTACAATCGACAAAGGTGATAACTTGAACACTTTGGTCCTGACAACAAAGATGTGCCCGGATGTCACGGCTAAGAGGTATTCACGCGGAACTCGAGAACTCATCGAGATTAACTCGATGAATTCCTAAGAACTCGTAATTAAAAAGAAAATATGCAGGATGACGAAGTCGTCGAAAAAAAGTAGATGCTGGAATAGATGTAAAAACTTGTGTTTGATTGATTGTGTATGTTCATTACATTGCCACAGGGTCTACATTTATACCCTGTTCAAAAGAGTTACAATCAGACATGACTAGGACTCAAATTCCAAATTGAACGGAATCCGTATACAAAACAAACTCTAATAACTATGGAAAACATTAAATCATCCTCCACAACCGATTGGCACACGGCCATGAGTTGATCGACAACCTCTGTACCTTTCTCCATGACCATTGGCAAGCCACCTTTCATAGCCATCGGCAACCATCAACACTAGTCATCGGCACAAATCTATCACCACTCTTGGACTTAGCCATATCCTGTCTTTTTCCCATCGGCACCATCCTTCATCGGCAACTCTTCTGTAGACTAGCCACCACTTTCCTGTCTGCCGATCTATACCTCATTAACTCCAGATACGCGTCCAAAGATACGTGTCCAAAAATGGTGTCAACACATGCCCCCCAATTTTGGAGTATAAAATCATTAATGCTCCAAAATTCTTCCTAGTAATGATGCCTTTCCACAATTATCCTTTTCTGCCAGCAATTAATTACCAAATCAAAACAACCTTAGCCCGGTTCTCTCGCATGCTCCTCGAACCTCTCAACTCCTCGAACCGAGAATACGTTCATCGGCAATATTTCCGTTAGAGAAGACTGCCGATGAACCGACCAGGAGATCTAGCACAGTAAGATATCTCTAAAATCATGACCACTTGCTGTCAAATCACCTGCGCAATCCCTGGATTACCGTGCGAACAGTTACCATATCCACCTGAATACCCTCGGATTTCTCAGATGCGACGAAGAGATAAGTCAGATTTGCCCCTGCCCTCTTTGTCCTATAAATACTTCCTTCTCCAGTACTCCTCTTCCATCCTGTCATTCTACAGCCTCAAACCCACCTTTCTGGCGGTGGCACTGTTTGAGAACTTCAAGAACTCCAGCAAGGATCGCCTCCAACAATCTTCCGAGTCTTCGATTCTTTCCTCCTCTCGAGAAGAAATGGCCATCAACTTCATCATTCCTGAGGTCAACTCAACACCCCCTTTCTTCTTTTTACCATACTTTTGTTGTACTCCTATTCCTCTGTGAATCTATTTACTGAGTACATTTTCCTTCATTGTTTCTTCTCTATTCTTCCAACTTTCAAACCTTTTAGGAATTGGCCGATAAGATTGTGATCCCCACCGATCAACCCCACTTTCAGTGTCTTGGTCCATTGGGAAACCCAGATCCTACTGATTTGATAAATGCAGAGACAAATAGGATCCCCTTTAGAACTGAAAACTTTTCTTTAGATCTGTGGAAAGATACTTTTTGTTCCTGGCCCAGTTCGACTAAGGGGTGGAAAGATTGGTTCCTCACAATCGGCAACTCGAACAAGGTCCAATGGGGTGAGCGTAGACTAGATCAGTGCATTAGGCTATCCATTGCCGATATGGAGAGAAATGAATCACTGTTGATAGCTACTTCATACTTCTGGTCAGATACCCTCAATGCTTTCATATTTGGCCATGGCCCTGCATCCCCTACCTTGGCCGATGTGCTTATGCTTACTGGACTGGAAATAGCAATTGCCGATGATAGCCACCTGTTTGATAATAAGCCTGAGCGCAAAGTGGAAACTCGTAGCATCGGCGGCTAGTCAGGGTACATTCAGAAGTACCGAAAATAGGACCAGTTGGACAAAGGGAACACACCATCTTTCTGAATATGTGGCTAGATAAATTTGTATTTTGTGGCCGATCGGCGGGACCAACTTCCGTCTATCTATCGGCAGCAGAGAAACTAGCCAACGGTGGTCACTTTTCCCTCGGCCAATACTTGTTAGGCTCGGTTTATCATCTTCTTCACCAGGTAGCCGAGAAGCTCTTGCTAGGCCAACCCATTGGCAACTTAGGAGGACCTTGGTGGTTCATCAATATGTGGCTCAGTGTTCACATGCATAAGCGTCTTGGTTTTGACCTCTTTGCACAGCGCTTTCTCAGAGACATAGCCAAAGATCATGAATTGGCTGATGAAGAATCAGCAACTCGCTCACCTCTGAACTATGGTGAAGCTGCCATAGTCTTACCTGGTACTGGTGGCAACGAAGACCAGGTCTGCCGATTCTTCCAAACTCTCTATGAGGGTCTGGCCAAAGACCAGCGGGCATGGATGCCTTATGAGGATCCAGAAACCAGATTTCCGCTCACCTTCCACCCTTTTGATGATGCCCTCAACAAGGACCATGATCTGATGATGGCAATTATCACCCCGAGAGCTATACCAGTGAACTTCTTCGGCAGTGGGAAGACTTCCAACCCCACTTATGAATTTTATAACCCATCGGCACTGGCTCGTCAACTAGCCTTTGGACAGCTGCCGATTGGACTCTGCTATGCCGATGTGGTAAAGCCAAGCAAGACTATAACCAGCGGTCTTGAATTGATCAGAATAGCTCAGCTTCAGCCAAATGCCGATACGTCGGATATTGATCTATCGGCATGGATCCCAGCCCTCTTCATTACTCAGCTGTACAAGCAGTGGTGGGAAGAATGGAGAGAACACCTGTTCTGTACATCGGCTTTGACATACCGCGGCATGATCGATCCTAAATACAAGGTCCCTGAAAATACCGTAAGTCCCCAACCGATGCCTCAATCCTTTTGTTACTTTTATCCTTATCAGTAACTAACTTTCTCCCTTTTGAACAGGTTAACGACACTCCACCATCGGTCAGCAGGAGTGGAAAGCCGATCGAGCTCCTTCCATCGGGCCCGATTTCTCTGATCAGCAACAACGCACCAAGCCAGGCAGCTCTAATGCACCAGAACGTGCGTTTTAAGAAGATAACCACCAGACGACTAAAGACATCTCCAACAGTTGCCGCTGCTACCTTGGCATAAGCTTTCAAGGTAAATCTTTGATATCCTTAATTTATGCCAATTCCATTTAATACTTACACAGTCTTTTCAGGATACATCGGCTACTATGGGAACTTCATCGTTAACTTCTATTCTTCGGCAAAATTCTCATTAACATTCTTTCATATTTGGACTCATGAAACTTTATTTATTGTAACAGCAAACTGGCGAATCGGCAAAGACTAGAAGTACCAAAACAAGTGCCGATGTCCCCCAGTCCGGTCAAATCAAGAGAAAAGGCCCAAAGAGTACTAAGTCGCAACCAAAGCGCCAGAAGACAGCACCACCTTCTCCTCCTCATCTAGTATCGCCGATTCATGTGGAATCGTCTCCCTCTTCGCCAGAAATCCAGACGCAACAAGCACCATCTTCTCCTCAATCAGCACCTTCTCCTCAACCAGCACCTCAGCCACAAGAAGCACCAGCCGATGTGCTTGAGCAGACTGCGATCCAATCATATCATCGATAGTCTCTTCAGAACAGACAAGTACCGCTCCCCCTCAAGGTAAAGTACTATCCACAAAATTATCACCGATGGATTTATTCTTTCAAATCATAATTATCTTCATTATTTTTTTCAGTTGACATTGTTCCAGTGGCAATTCCAGCCGATCGACCCGTGGTAGCAGCGGCGTCAACTAGCCAGAGGCGTGAAATAGCCTTGAAGCAAGTAAATTATCTGATTTTCATCCTTTATATCACTAAGATTTGATCATCGAATAACTTATCTTATGTTCCTTTTCAGGAACAAGACTCCCTAGATAGCTTATTCTCCTTCGCCATCGAGATCTCTGATGATGAGGGTGAGGAAGCAAGTTCCTCTCGAGCAATAGGGATCTCATCGGCAGAGATCAGAGCCAAATTGGAAGACCTGCTGGTCCTACTACACCAAGACACTGCTCAATTGGTTGATGATTCCGATCCAGCCAAATCTTTGTTCAAGGCTCTTCGTGGTCAAATTCTAGCCGATGCCGAAGAGGTTCTTTTCCAAGCTGCACATTTGGAAAGCCGTCAGCTCCAGTATCAAAAGGCTACCCAGCGTCTTGCCGATAGAGCCTCCCATGCCCAACTCTCAGAGGAAATAATGCAAGTGAAATGCCTTGCCGATGAGAAACATAAGAGCATCGGCATTCTGCAGTCCTCGGGAGATGAATTGAAGCAAAAGATCTCCGACCTATTGGCAAAAGGGAAGCCCTGCTGGCAGAGCTCAAGCAAGTGGAAGAGGCTCTCTCTTAGGCTCAGCAAGAAGAAAGCCAGCTACCTGAGATGATCAAGACCCTCCAACAAAAATGAAACATTCAGGCTCGCAAGGCGCTGCAGATGAAGAAGAAGCTAAAGCCAGTGGAGGGCTCTGTCGATGAAGATATCTGGGAGATAGAAGAAGCCAACCAAATCCGCCTGCGCGCCATATCGGCTATCCAATCTTTGCTGAACTTGTGAACCCTTCATCGGCAACTTGTCTTGTCCTGTTTCTTAGAAAACTTTTAATCACTCCGGTCTAGCCGATAGGACTGTTATCGGCACTTTGAAATCATGCACTGCCCCAGATACATTTTATCCAGCCGATAGGAGTGTTATCAGCGTTTAAACTCTTATGCATCAACCAAAATGCTTGGATAATTTCTCTTTAAGTATTTTTCATTCAATGCTATGGGAAATTCAACTCCTTCGAGAGTTTCCAAATTATAAGCGTTACCAGGAGCAGACCGATTTATCCGGTAAGGACCCTCCCAATTAGGAGACTATTTGCCAAACATTGAACTTTTAGTCCCAATCAGTAAAATTAATTTCCATACCAAATCTCCATCGTTAAACTCCTTAGCTTTTACCTTTTCATCATACCACCTAGCAACTCTCTTTTTATTTTCTTCTATACTTATCAAAGCTCTCAGCCGATGCTCTGCCAAATCATCCAATTCATCTTTCATCAAAGTAGCATAGTCATCGACAGTCAATTGATCTTGAAAAGAGACCCGCCTAGATCCAGTCATAATTTCCCAAGGTAGCACTGCATCGTGTCCATATACTAACTGATAAGGTGAAACTTTGGTCGATCCATGACATGCCATCCGATATGACCATAAAGCTTCGTTCAATAATGTATGCCACCTCCTAGGATTTTCTTCAATCTTTCATTTGATGAGCTTAATAATTTCTTTGTTGGATGCTTCGGCTGCCCATTGGCTTGAGCATAATAAGGAGAGGAATTCAACACTTTAATTCCCATACCGATTGCAAATTCATCAAACTCTCCCGATGTGAACATAGTTCCTTGGTCGGTAGTAATCGTTTGAGGAATACCAAATCGGTAGACAATGTGCTCCTTCACAAAATCAATCATGTTGGCCGATGTTAGTTTCTTCAAAGGAATAGCTTCAACCCACTTAGTAAAATAATCAGTGGCAACTAAGATGAAGTTATGCCCCTTGCTTGATGGTGGATAAATCTGGCCGATTAGATCAATGGCCCATCCCCGGAACGGCCAAGGCTTAATAATAGGATTCATGGCCGATGCGGGTGCCCTTTGAATATTGCCAAATTTCTGACATCCTTGACATCCTTTGAAATATTGAAAGAAATCTTCGATTATAGTCGGCCAATAGTACCCGTTTCTCCTAATCATCCATTTCATCTTAAAAGCAGATCGATGTGCTCCACATACTCCTTCATGGATCTCACCCATCAAGCTTTTAGCCTCATCATCGCCTAAGCATTTGAGTAGAACTCCATCTATCGTTCGATAATATAACTCATCCTCAAGGAGCACATATTTGGTAGCTTGAAACCTAACATGCCTCTCAACCTTTCTAGATGGATCCTTTAAGTAATCAACAATTTCTTTTCTCCAATCATCGTCACTGATTGCCGATAATATATTTAAGATGGGTTGATATCCCGAGGCATGCTGAGCCAACCAATTAGCCTCTTCATTATGTAATCGAGGAACATGCTCTAATCGGAAATCCTTAAACTCCTTCAATAGTCGCATACTCTTTTCATAATAGGTTATCAAGACTTTGCTTCGGCATTCATAAATTTCAGCCAATTGATTTATAACAAGCATAGAATCGTCGAAGATCTCAACAGCATCTGCATGAACCTCTTTTAATAATTCTAACCCTTTGATCAGAGCTTGATATTCAGCCTGATTATTCGTTGACATGGCAACAATCGGCAAAGAGAACTCATACTTCTTTCCTCGAGGAGAAATTAGTACTATACCGATTCCTGCCCCCCGGTCACACGTGGATCCATCAAAGAAGAGCGTCCAAGGAACGATTTCCAAAGTCCTTATTACACCGCAATTCTGAGTCACAAAATCGGCCATAATCTGCCCCTTAACTGCCTTAGCCGATTCATAACGCAGATCAAATTCTAACACTGCCAAAATCCATTTGCCGATTCTACCACTAATGATCGGCATAGATAGCATGTATCAGACCACATCATCTTTGCATATAACGGTGCATTCGGTCGATAGCAGATAATGTCTCAACTTAATACATGAAAAGTATAAGCATACACACAATTTTTCAATTGCCGAATACCTGGTCTCAGCATCAACCAGTCTTCTGCTCAAATAATAAATCACACGCTCCTTCCCTTCAAATTCTTGAATTAGAGCTAAACCAATGACCATTCCATCGGTAGACAAATACAATTTGAAAGGCTTCCCTTGCTGAGGTGGAATTAGAACCGGAGGAGTTGTCAAATAATTCTTGATTTCGTCCAATGCTGACTGTTGCTCTTTTCCCCATACAAACTCTTGATCGGCCTTCAACTTAAGTAAGGGGCTAAAAGCACGAATCTTACCAGACAAGTTAGATATAAATCACCTGATAAAATTTATCTTACCGATCAGAGATTGGAGCTCAGTCTTGTTAGTAGGAGCAACTATTTTGTTGATGGCATCAATAGATCTCCTACTAATTTCAATTCCCCTCTAATGCACCAAGAAACCAAGAAATTGCCCTGCCAATACACCAAATGCACATTTATTAGGATTCATCTTCAAGCCATGTTTCCTTGTGCACTCCAACACCTTTCATAGATCGGCAAGATGCTTTGTGAAATCCCCAGATTTGACCACCACATCATCAATATAAATTTCCACCAGCTTGCTGATGAACTCATGAAAGATAAAATTCATAGCCCTCTGATAGGTAGCACCAGCATTTTCAAGCCAAAGGTCATGACTATCCATTCAAACAACCCAACATGACCAGGACATCTAAATGCAGTCTTTAGAATATCTTCTTCAGCCATGAATATTTGATTGTATCCTGCATCACCATCCATAAAGCTAATAACCTGATGTCCAGCTGCAGCATCAACTAGCAAATCGGCAACTGGCATTGGATAACCATCCATCGGTGTAGCCTTGTTAAGATTCCTGAAATCAATGCAGACATGAATCTTCCCATTTTTCTTGTAAACTGGAACAACATTGGAAATCCACTCAGCATACCGACATTGCCGAATAAATTTAGCTTCGATAAGTTTAGTTATTTTGGCCTTAATATCAGGAAGAATATTAGGATTACATCGGCGAGTTGGCTGCTGATGTGGCCGAAATCCAGATTTGATAGGTAACCGGTGTTCAACAATAGATCGGTCTAAACCGGGCATCTCAGTATAATCCCAAGCAAAGCAACCTTTATATTCCTTTAACAAATTGGTTAACTGCTGCTTACACTTAGAATCTAACTTAGCACTAATAAATGTAGGCCTCGGCCTATCACCATTACCTATGTCTACTTCTACTAAATCATCGGCCGATGTAAACCCCTGGCCTAATTTTCCATCATCGGCGAACCTATCCATTAAAACTCCTCATCAGAACCGACTGCTTGGATCGG
>Ga0182004_10004375_pt1 | contig 11383 bp, 10 predicted proteins | sample Sormic07211540_1_FD_120479 | JGI IMG/M metagenome (GOLD analysis project Ga0182004, IMG submission 120479) | Endophyte microbial communities from Sorghum bicolor roots, Mead, Nebraska, USA - 072115-40_1 MetaG | ecosystem: Host-associated > Plants > Roots > Unclassified | place: USA: Nebraska...
AGCGTTGGTAGGGTTTATACCAACGCATCTAGTATGCGTTGCTAGAGGTGGCGTTGCTAGGGATTATAGCAACAGATACATATGCGTTGGTAACAAGTACCATAGAGCGTTGCAAGCAAGCAACGGAAATCTCCTCATGCTTCCAACGCTTGTATGTGTTGCTGCCTAGAATTAGGAACATATGCTTTATTCATTTTTTTTATTTCTTAGTATTTATTATTTTTTCAGAGGCAAAGAAAATTCAATCATCATGTAAGTAATACAATAACAGATCACAGTGCGAACACATCATAAACATCTCTTGAATGGCCATTTCATTAATAAATATTATATCATGGCCATACATATTTTGCTACTACAATCAACTAAGTTGGAACCATCTAAATATATTGTACAATACATAACGATTGTCGATTAAACATGTCTGATTTTGCAATCTTCTCTCTCAAGGCTCATTCAACAGAATCTTGTTACGTCCTTCCTCACTTCTCATCTCCATCCTTTCAGCCAAGCAAGAGTTGAATTACATCTCAACATTAACACACTAGTAGACAGTCACGCTGCTATCTGTAAAGATGTATAGAAGGAAGCCCATTAATTGAACTTCAAGATAGCACTGAATAAATTCAGTATGCATAATTGAATTTAACACATAAAACAAAAGTTCAGCTTACCATTTATGCATCAATGAATATACTCACATTAACCAGATAGTTTAATCCTTCTGCGTATAAGGATACAGTTAAAAGCTTATTTAAGCATGAAAAGCACCAAAGAACTTATACATCTCGTGCAAAGAAGTGCCAAATTGCCAATGAAACATCAAAGTTATATCTCTATGAAAGAAAAATACTGACAAGTCTAGAAAAACACTAGTGACACTAGTATTAGTTGCAGTAGGTAGACCAGGCTTAAAAAAAATTATATACATACCATTTCAGGTTAGAGTTCATAGGCTGATTACCAAACGATAAGTCCAAAGCTTAAAGAGCAGTAGGTCTTCAAACTAAATTGTCAAGCAATCCTATAAGGATTGGAGAGTGAGTTCAAATGCTAAGTATTTTCACTGATTTTAGAAAAAGTATATATTAATTATGTATCAGAGTCATGCATTTTGGTTTTTATAATTTCTGTCACAGATCGAAAAACATCATTTGAATATCACCATGATTGGATTAATTGATCTGATACAAAAAAAACATTTAATTTAAATGGAGTATAATATTAAATCGAATAGATTACAGAAGAACGACACCACAATTGTTGCTGTCATATAGATTATCCATATTTATATTTTACCAAACACATTACAGCTGAGGAAAAACCCATTGGGGATCTGAATAAAGTGCACCAAATTTCACAGATCAATCGATTCTCATATACATGGAAACAAAGGGGATGGAGATAATACCTCATGGATGTGATGCAGAGAGGCGAAGTGCATGCCTGGGAATATATAATAGACGGCACTGTTTCGTGGGCGTTCACATTGCATATGGGATGAGAATGCGATTATCCTCCATCGGATCCAACCACCTCCTCCTCGGACCTCCTCGCGATTCTGAGATTGGAGGGGAGTGCCACTGCAGGGAAGATGATGATGCAGACTGGATCAAGATCGAGGCCGGATTGCAGGCTCTAGATCCGAAGCTCACGAAGTAGGGGCCAGGCATCGGGACGGTTGACGATGAGTCCTTCAGTCCGTCACCCCTGCAAGACGGAGATGAAAAGTTGGGCAGGGATGTTGAAACCACAGCTTGCTGGTGGCGACTTCTCGAGCTGCTCGTCCTTGATAGCGCATCGGCATTGTGAGCGCGGACAGACGATTGCGGTGGGATGCGTGTTGGGACTGGAGATGCAGACAGCGGAGGAGGCCATGTGCAGATAGTGGCGCGGTGGTGGGTGCCGGCGCATCCCAAAGATGAGGCGGGGCGGCGGCGGCGGACATGCGCGTGATGTGTGGGAAGAATCGGTCTTGAGATCTTGCGCATTGACTGGGGGTAGTTTTTCTAAGCTGGATGTGTGAAGTGGGCGGTGTGATGCGAGAGACAGCAATGCATCTTATTTCCGATCCTAGCCATGCGTCGCTAAAAGGGGGTTCGTGTTGTAGCGGAGCCTGCTCCCTCGGCGGTAGCCAGATCCACCTAGTAAGAGGTCTACAATTAATAAAATAACACAAGTGGTTGAGCATGCCTGTGTCTGTGTAAATCAAAATGAATTAATGAAAAACCTATTGTTGTGGTCGTCCTTTAAGCCCACTACTGAGCCCACAACCCACCCAGGCCCTCCTAGCCACCTGCCACCATTGTGGAATCTACACCTCCAAGACCAGCTTTTGGAAGCCCTGCTGTTGAGTCTATTGTGGATGATAGTGCAAAGGTTGTCGGCTAGGAATTGTCATGCCAATCAAAATGTTGGTGAGGGAAGACCCCTCGTGGGATTAGGTCATCCTTGGAAAGGGGTCCAAGTGGAACTAGATATTACACTGACGGAGTGCATGCAACCCACATAGATCATCCATACCCAATGATGGAGGTGCTAGTCCATGGACAAGCCATTAGCAACTTCATCATTTAAAAATGGAGCTTAAGGAAACAGATAGATGAGTTTGTTAGTATGTGGGTCAAGTAAAATGTTAGGAAACAAAAGATGTAATAACTACTTATTAAGTAAAAGGTGTCTCTCATTTATATAGGCAGTGACATATGGGCCTTACTCGGGCACTGACCTGAAAGATGTAAGGGTAACTTGCTTTGTTTACTCTCCATCTGATTCTGACGGTCTCTAAATGATTCAACAAATGATGGAATTGACATATACACTTGCAATATATTTATTTTACCAAAAATGCCGAGACTTGTGACTTCGACGGAGAGAGTAGGCGGCGCTGGCCGGTGGAGGCCTGCCTAGATTAAAAAAAATGCTATTTTTTTTGGGGTTTTTTGTTCAAATTTTGCCGAGGGTCAACTCAGCACTCGGCAAAGGCTTTGCCGAGTGGCCGACAAAAAGCACACATCAAAGAGCTGTTTGCCATCTAAATTTAAGTCGAGTGAGCTCCGCCGAGGGTGGCACTCGGCAAAGCTTTTGCCGAATGTTTTTTGGGCTCTGTCGAGTGCCTCCGACACTCGGCAAACTAGCTATGTCCGATAGTGTAACCTTAATTACTGAAATTATTCCATCATTTCATGTTTCACGAACAAGAGAGGAACATTGTGCACAGATAAGGCTGGATAATGAGCCAAGCAGCTTGGCTCGGCTCTCAGCTCGCTACGAGCTCGAGCTGGCTCGTTAAGCTCACGAGCCAGGTATAAAAAGTATATAAAGTATAATATTTGTATTTATCTAAAGCTTAAATATAGTAATAATACAAAAATAATATATCTAATAGTCTTAAGTTGAACAAAATATTCATATGAGATAACATATTAACCATTTATAAAGTGTAAGACATGAAGTAATACAAAACTAATATAATTTATGATGACTTTTTTCCTAAAACTGTAGCTCATTTGGCTCATGAGCGGCTCGCGAACTAACTCGAATTGGCTCGTTATAGCTAACAAGCTAAAATCTTGACTCGGCTCAGCTCGTTATGATAACGAGCCAAGCCTAGCGAGCTAACGAGCTTCGAGTTTTTCTTCGTGCCTTAAGCGCAGATCGAGCAATTGAAGGCCGGAACTAATGCGAAATAGAGCATGCCATCAACCAGTCCTATTGCCAGCCAATGAAAAAAATGGAAGACGCACAGTGATACATGAATAGATGATATATATGGAAGAACACAACGACCATTGTCTAACTTGTTTATCTTCCTCTTCACACTAGTACACAGCGAACCTTTCTACAGGCGGTTTGGTGAACCTCCTGTGCTTGTGGCTTATGGAAATAAATTTTTTCACAGGCGGACCCACCTGTGGAAATCTATTTTCACAAGTGGTTTGCTAAGACAACCGCCAGTAGAAACAGTTTTCTAGAAAAATATGAAATCAGCTTTTTAAAAATAGAAAAAAAATAATCCTAGGGAAGGCCTAGGCTAGTCGCAGATCTCGCAACTTTTCGCGTATAAAATCGCACGCTACGCGGCCGGTGGGATTCGAGCCCGAGACCTCGCCCTCGCGCGTAACCTCCTCTACCACTCCACCCATCACTTAGTTGAGTCTATATTATAGTTTAGTTTTCCACGTATTATCCTAAATCGAACATACATTGATTGTTTGAGGCCCTAAATGAATTCAAATGGAAAAGTTATCAACTATAAAGTTTCATAACTTTTCAAAATCTAAAACTTTTATATTGGTAGTTTCTCCATCCGAAGTCATTTACAAAATTTGAATTTCAAATTTAAGAAATACAAACGTAGTTTTCGACGACAAGATGATATCAAATGAAAAAAATTATCAACCACAAAGTTTTTTAACTTTTCGAGATCTACAACTTTCATTTTGGTGGTTTTTTAAATGAGATCATTTGAAAAGATCAGAAAATTCAATTTCAAAGTATTCTACAGGCGGTTTCTTAATAAACCGCCTGTAAAAATATGATTTTTAGTGGCAGTTTCTTAGGAAAACCGCCTATAGAAATACAAATTAATCACATTTCACTCGTCTTAAGAAAACAACACTTAAGAAAACCGCCAGTGAAAATTGATTTTCACAAGCGGTTTTTGAGTCAGGGAAGCCGATTTCTTTCCACAAACTTTCTTTAATTAAAACCGCCTGTAAAAATTATACTCCACCGCCAGTGTAGAGCTCTTTTGTACTAGTGTCAGTTAGCTGAGAAAAATATTATCCTTGACACTAATGTTTTTTTAACAATAGGATGTGCTAACTTTGATTTCTATGCATATGTTCCAGTTATTACTAAACTAGTGAAATGTGATTAATTTGTTCTTGATATCAGAATTGTGAACCAATGCCATGATGGAATTGTCTGATTCTTGCCAAATGCGTTCCTTCGCTGACAGATATGATGTTGACAGAAAAGTTTAGTAATTTCGCAGTCTTGTTTTGTATATCTTAGGCTCTTCAAACTCCAAATGTTATAACACAAAAGTTGTATAATTTTTGTTAAGATTTTCATATTCGTAAATTTTATTGAACCAAGTAACCCTATTTTTTTGTTAGGTTGTTCTTCAATTCTAGTTTCGTGCTTATTTGGTTATCTATATATCTTGCTTCCGTGTTGTTTATGAATACAAGGAGATGCTGCCAAAATCTTTATTTCTTATGTGCAGTTGATGTTTTTGTGAAGCTTATTAGCACCCCAGGGGTGTTTGTGGATTCTGGGGTGTTATAGAAGTGGTTTACTTTTGAAATAAAAAGAGGTGAAGGCTCAATGAACAAATTCCTTGCATCACTGTCCCACATGGGGAACTCACAATAATAATATCAATCAAACTTCCACTAATCAAAAGAGCCATGCTGGACCATGTAGCTTAGTTAAGAGCTTTAATTAGGACACTGGACCGGTCAGATGGCCAAGAAGTGATCGTTGCTCTGGCGCTAGAAGGACTGAGGTGCCTAGTGGCACAAAATTCAGATGAATACATGCTGATGGAAAACCTGGAATCAGCAGGGAGCCGTGCATAGCCAGAAAGCGAGGCCGACAGAGGTGGGACCAGAGTCCTGGTCCACCTGGGGAACGGAGCCTTGCCGAGGGCGAGGTCTGGGGTCAATCCTCCAGGCTCCAGGAGCCATTTTTTAGATGGCAGCTTGGAAAGGATACGCAGCAAGAGCTGCAAGAAGTTGGAGCCGAAGCACCAAAGAGGCCCTAAGCTCTCCCCAGCACCAAGACTGAAGCACCTGATGTATCACATTAATTCCTAGCATCAGCCTCAGCAATAGTTCCCATTGGTTTCTTATTGATTAAATACTTGCCATCCATTGCTTTTTTTTTGCTTCATTGGTGTAGCTTTATTTATATGCGCATGTCTTATATGGAGAATTTATATTTTCATTGTTTCACCCACCAAGTAGCTACAATTAATTGAGAAAACACCACATATATGCACAGGAGGTCTAGCTATATAATACATTCGCATGCCTGGAATAAATGTTTTGTTGCATACATGATACTTTGGTTATTGAAAATAAGAAAAAGTTGGTGTTGGTGAAAACGTGACCACACACCAACGTGCGTACCACAAAACAGACAACCTTACTGTGCAGCCAACCAAAACTGGATGGTGCAGTATGGCACCACGCAAAATTGGACCAGTATTATCATGTTTCTATCCAGAACGAAGTGATAAATTTCACTACTACGCGATGGTCAATGGATAGTTTTACAGACAAACCGGAATAGACATAAATATCTTGCTTATGTACTGAATAATGAATACTTGACAAGCAAATTACAAAAGACCACCACCAAATCAGTTGACAAGGGCTATGTCATATGGTAAACTCCAATCTGCAATTTACACTCATTTTGAATCTTTTTCCAAGTGTTTCTTTGTGTCTTTTGTGCAACTTAGCCATAAGGCATTAAGGCGTGTTTGGATTGAAATCTGAAAACTTGCCTGGGCTAGGCAATGATTCTCAGGCATAGGATTTTTATCGCTTGGGGTTCAGATTGTTGCCTGGACAAAAAGCAGCCTGGCAGGCAGCAACTGCCCTAAATGCACGAGAACTATGAATATAACATGTAAAACATGTTGGCAAACCATACTTATTGAGAAAATAAGCATTCTCACTCAATCATGCCAATTTTGGAAACAAACATATAGCTACTGTTTCTTTTGGTAAAGCATATGCATACCAAAAAAATATATCTCCGAACTAACATTTCTCTAAGGGCAATGATTAACACCTAGCTCATTGGCTGTGCCTTAACTCTAAGAATGAAAGAATTGAATCAGCCTTGGCATCTGGTTTTGCTGAAGATGATGACTTCCCTTGTTGATTCTACTTATATTTCTCATGTGAGATACAAACCTGGTACGCGGAGAATCTGTTGGAGTTGTTCCAAATTCACTTCAGGATAATGGCCGGGCTTCTGACGGAGCGAAGCGGAGGCCCGTCGCCGGAGGCTTGGGCCTACCCTTGCTAGGGTTTCGTGGAGACTTGATTCTCTTGTAAGCCGCCGCAGGCGTGTAACCCAAAACTCTTGAGATAGTGAGATCGTTGCTGGCTGGTGCCCGTGGTTTTTCCCCTTCGCATTGGAGGAGTTTTCCACGTAAATCGTGTGTCTCTGCGTTGATTGATTTCATACTCCATACGTCGTTCATAACAGAATCCTCGTGGGCATAGAATCAGGATGAATCCATGCAGGTGCAAAACCAATAATCGGAATGGTGTCCTGGCTAGCTGTAAGACAAGGTCAGTAGAGGTAGGGACGGCGTCGTGGACTGGCTGGAAAGGCCAGACTTGCAGAGGGCAAGGTCTGTGTAGCAGAGAAGAATGGTAGCGAGGTGGTACTGAATATGAGAGTTTCTGATCAATCTTGATCAAGGAGGCACAAGCAAATGGTATTTGTGCTTGGGCCAGTGAATAGATAAGTCTCCCATGCTCATTTATGAACTAAGCTTTACCTGGCGCCAACACTCAGGCTCCTGATGTATCACATGCCTAGCAGGAGCGTGCCATTGGCTTCTTATTGTGCAAATACTTGCCATCCAGTGTTATTTTATCCCTCCATTATTGGTTTGCATTATTTATAGGCCTATGTCATATATGAAGCATTTATATTTTCATTGTTTTTCACCCACCAAATAGCTACAGGCAATTTAGAGCACACCACATATGCACACGAGCTCCAGCTATATATGTAAGAGACATTGACAATCGTGGAACAAATTGTTTGTTGCATCCATGGCACTTAACAATGCTACACGCATATGATGAAAGATCAGCCCGCAACCTATGATTAGGGAGGGCTGCATGGTGGTTTCCAACGGAGCGGCGATGATGCCAATTTCGGCGATGTTGTTGGTGAATGGTAACTAGTAGACATGGGGCATCTTGCTGTGGGCCTAGAGAAGAAAGGAAGGAAGAAGATGATAGGGGGGCCCATATGTCAGTCACATGGAGATTGAGAAAGGTAGAGGGGTACATTGGGCAGTACGAGATTAAAGTTTCCTGCTTGTGGACCTAACATCTCAGAAAGTGTACAAACTGGCCTATTTTAGGCAACGAAAGAATCATAATGGAATGTTTCCGAATAGATGAATTGTAATGACGTATCTCAAAAGTTGGAAGATTGTAATGACAGCAATCCAAATAAAGCATCTACATCCACACTAGATTGCTATTATATAGGATCACTAAATCAACAAAACCGATGAGTACACTATGCACACCACTGCCTTAGAAGTTTGACTACCGAACATGCACCGGTCTAGTAGATTGTTCGACCAAATTAAGCATTTTACATGTTGTTTGGGTACTTTGCTGCTACTAGCATAGTTGTTGCACCCTTGATGCAATTTACACATATTAATGATTAACCTCATTTCCTCAAGGCTCAATGGAGGAATTATTTCATTGTTTTCTCTTTTCCAAAAAAGAGAACTATGTACACCGAGTAAGTGCAGAAGAAACTACGGGCCTGCAGAACTATGCAGCATATTTATATTTTCATGTATGGTGAAGATTAGGCCTACTCTGTTACTTAGCCAACTAAATTCTACCTAGACTCTCTTAAAAAGTTATATGTCCGCTATATGTCCACTGGCAGCAATGTATCTATACACAATACATGAGAACGACTAATTAAGTAGGTGAACAACACTAAAGTGATAGGCACGCCCACGCCCGTCATCAAGGAGTTCTCACTAATGGCTGATTGAACTGATAGTCAATCCCTAATAATATCATTTTATAGTACAGTATGATGAGATTAAAATGAAGACCGTCACTTTTGTTGTGTCAAATGTGATGGATCAGACTACAGTACATATTTCAGAAGATGGGTGAGAAAGGTTTCTAGATGCAGGCTGTCATCTGCTTCTCAGCAGAGGTCAGGCCTTGCTCACACAAGGACGTATGAAGGCTCTATCTTAAAAGGCTCCGCTGGATCTAAACCTCCTGATGTATCTCATCCCCACTAGTTACAATCCTTTTGCAGTTTGCCATTGAATTCTCATTGCCATGCTATAATCTAGTGCTCAGCAACACATTCGCTATTTTCGATATATACTGTTGAATCAGGAAGTAACCTAATGATTTCACATCCCCTTCAAAGGGAGTGCAGCTAGTTATATAGGCGTACGAAGTAAACTGGGATTTTACACTCTCATTGGTTCACCCGACCATCAGGTAGGTTACACTCAGAGCACGTTGCATATGTAGGCTGAGCTATGTACCGAGTACCACATTGCTAGTAGAATGGTCGTCATAATAACCTGCACGGCACCTAATGCATATATCTACATTTCTCGATATAGAGGGATAGTACTATAGAGCTCACAGGATGTGAGATGAATAAGTATATCATACCTGGAAGGAATACATGAAGGACCTGCAAAACTAGTTTTAACCTATCCATAAATTCATAAAATTTGGGAGATTTAATATTAAATATTGCCAATAAAAGTTGGTAGCAATAGATAGTATTATTTATTTTTTTCTGTTTATAGAGATACATGTACTAGGAGATTACTAAATGTTGAAACCGGGTGCATAAACCACAATAAAGTACACAAAAAGGGTGCAGTAACAATGTATCATATTATATCTCCATAAATGCATAGCATATTACATTAGTCAATAAATGCATGTGGTGATATAACAAGCCTGAACACGCCAAAATCTATCAAACATAAAAAAACTGCATGAAGATAAGATCAATCAGAGGTATTTCCGTCAAAGTCGTGAGGTGGATGACGTATCTGACCAGTGGGGTCGTGGTGTCAGTGGCGAGAGGGGAAGAGGGCAGGAGCGGGCTCGCGTGCTGTTGGGCCGGCCCAATGTATAGGGAAAAACAGGGGGAGGGGGAAGGCTCTCGCGGGCTTGGTCGATGGAGGCCCAATGCGGGAAGGGAGGCAGCGGCTTCACGGGCTAGCAAGAGGGAGGGGGAGAGAATGAGCCCGGGGTCCTTTTCCCTTTTAGAAATTTGTTTTCTATTTCCACAAAATGAACTAGGCACAATTCTAATGGATTTGAATTTGGATTTCAAGGAATTTGATATGTGGTACATTTGGTGTATCAAGGAGGTGGTCAAGAAGGTGTATTTGATGGAGGAGGTCAATGGTAAAATATCAAGGAAGGTTATTCGATGCCAAAATAAATTCTAGGGCACACACATGAAATCACACAAGCTAGCAATCAAACAATTCAATCAAGCAAGCACTTCATTATTCATCTACTCTAACCTAGATGCATATGGTGAATTTTTGTTGCATGGTTTTGGAAAACATTTTATTTAAAAGTGGTTTGGCAGAAACTAAATAGTCAAGGTTTTAATTTGTTGTAAAGTTTTAAATTTTTCAAATTTTAATGGTTTTTTAACATCATGCAAAAACATGGGTGTTACAAAGATTTCTATCCCTTCGGGGTGTGTAGCTTTATATGTAGGCAGATGCATGTGTCTTATGTATAGATCTTTTTCATTGTTCCACACCCACCAATCAGCAACATCTAAGCACACCACATGTGCACAAGTACTCTAAAAACCATATAATTAATTAATGAGCAATCTTTTTTATTGAAAAACTCAGGTGGTCTCCCTGCTGCAGGCTTATACGTAAATATAGTACAATAAAAGACTAAAAGCTGCAGGAAAAGTCTAAACTCCGGTGTTATGAACAAAGCAAAAAAAAATCTTTGTACAGTGGTCCAAGCTTATTAACACAGCGACAGGTTCCACCCAATACACTTCTTCAATTCCATTACAGGTGCTAATATAATGTATATACAATGCAAGTACTCTATCTATATAGTGAAAGTTGACTTGTACTACATAATTTCATTCCTTTTTTGAACAAGAGAAGCACCAAGCATTTTTCTAGGAAATTTAAATGGTACGGTGTTGATGTTAAGTTTTATCTGTTGTGATGACACTACTACAGAATGAGGCATTGGTCGATGCCTAAAATGGCAAAAAACCTCGGCCTTTTTGCGGCCCGGGGTTAAAGACCCCTTTAACACCGGTTCGTAACACGAACCGGTGCTAAAGGGTCCTACCCAACGGCTACTGACTGGTGCTGTCGGGGCAGGGACCCATTAGCACCGGTTCGTGTTACAAACCGGTGCTAAAGGGTCCCCTTTAGCACCGGCAGTGCCACGGGCCGAGGCAAAGCCTTTAGCACCGGTTTTTGCTTTGAACCGGTGCTAAAGGTCCGGTTTATAGGCCGGCTCCCTCCTCCCCTCTGCCCATTTGAAACCGAGAGCACCATTGTTGTTCTTGGAGCTTCTTCTTGCTTGTTCTTCATTTGTTCTTCATC
>Ga0182004_10004376_pt1 | contig 11382 bp, 11 predicted proteins | sample Sormic07211540_1_FD_120479 | JGI IMG/M metagenome (GOLD analysis project Ga0182004, IMG submission 120479) | Endophyte microbial communities from Sorghum bicolor roots, Mead, Nebraska, USA - 072115-40_1 MetaG | ecosystem: Host-associated > Plants > Roots > Unclassified | place: USA: Nebraska...
AGATGTGTCACACACAAGTGAAGTCATCTTTGAACTAGTGGACAAAGCAATTGAAGACATTGGTCCAGAAAATGTTGTGCAAGTAGTGACAGATAATGCCTCTAACAACATGGGAGCAAAGAAACTATTGCTTGAGAAGAGACCACAAATATTTTGGACCTCTTGTGCAACTCACACAATAAACCCGATGCTGCAAAAAATTGGCAATTTGGCTCAGTTCAAGAAGGTAATTGAGCAAGCAAAGGCATTCACCATATTTGTCTATGGGCACACAAGAACATTAGAATGCATGAGATATTTCACAGAGGGGAAAGAGATAGTAAGGCCAGGAGTGACTAGGTTTGCTTCAACTTTTCTCACATTGAACAGCATACTAGAGAAGGACCAGCTAAGAAAGATGGTTCATAGTAGATGGGACTCACTAAGGGATGTAAAATCAAAGAAAGGAAAAGATGCCACAGCTATTGTATTGAATCCAACCTTCTGGAAGGATGTGAAGCTAACAGTGAGTGTTTTTGAGCCATTGTTCAAAGTTCTCCGCTTGGTTGATGGGGATGTGAAACCATCCACGGGTTTCGTTTATGGAGAAGCACTAAAGGCAAAGAGAGAGATCAAGGAGGCCTTGGGCAACAATGAGTCTCGGTTCAAGGAGGTAATTGCTGTTATTGACAAGAAGATGAATGAAAGACTTGATTCTCCACTGCATTTGACAGCTTATTTGCTGAATCCACACTACAGTTATGCTAATCCAGCAATCTTTGATGAGCCCACAATAACAGAAGGATTTATTAGTTGTGCGGAGACCTTCTACTTTCATGATGAGGATAAGCAAGATCAGGCTGCCCATGTTGACCTGAGAAAGTTTCAAACCAGGGAAGGACCATTTAGCAAGAAGCTGGCAAGGACTTTCCAAAATTTTGATTACAACCCAGGTAGTGGTACTAGCTATTACAATATGATTTTTTGTTGTTTTCAGCTCACAATAAATTAATTGTACCTACTAACTGTAAGTGGTGTTTTCATTCATTCCAGCATCATGGTGGCGGCTGTATGGAACTGATACCAGCCTTACAGAAGATGGCAACAAGGATCCTCTCTTTGACATCAAGTGCCTCTGGTTGTGAAAGAAATTGGAGCGGGTTTGAAGCGGTAAGTAGCTATCTGCTGTCAACATTTTAGGAGTTTTTGAATTAAATTGCAGACTTGAACATGTTCTTATTTTAAATCTATAGATACACACTAAGAAGAGAAATTGGCTTACTACAACATGTCAACAAGTTAGTCTACATTCAGTAATCAGATAAGTATCAACTTGCTATTTTCTATTTATTTGATAAACTACTTGCTGTCTATTGAGTTTTGCAAGCTGTCAATCCTTGATGTAGGACTAAGAACAACCTGTCTATTGATTATTGAGCCTAAGCCACTAAGGTATGTCTACTACCCTCTATTTTATATACATTCAGCTAGATATGCTTCTTATTATTCAGCATTTTCTGTTGTATATAATATATATAGGATGCATTTTTCGTACTCCCGGGAGTAATTACTCCCATCTTCAATAAACCACATTACGTATGTATTCATACTTGTTGTTTATCGGTTTGAGTATGTTCATGTACTTATATTAAGATACTCTAGATCTTACCATGCGAAAAATTTTCAAAGAAATTCATATTTTTTTAATATATTACTAAAATGCCACTACTATAGTATATATAATAAGTATAACCACATACTCTTTGTATGCATGCATACTTAACATATATACTACCTTAGATGGTTTAGTATGATCATATACTTCGTCTATATACACTTCATCGAGCCATATATATATAACTATTACTCTGTAGCTAGCTACAAAATAACTTATTCTGTAGCCACTTTGAGTTACGGTAATTAATATGTTAATTTACAAGATTATAGTAACTCCATACTGAGTGGTTTACTATAACATTATGGTAAATGTCTCCATGTGTTATAGTAACCCAACTATTGTAAATATGTATTGATATTATCGTAAATTAGTATATAAAATTATATATATATATAGGGAGAGTATATATATAATTTAGTAAATTGGCAAAACACCTAGGCTAGCCTAGGCGCTAGGCTAGGGGTCATCGCCTAGAGAGCGCCTAGCTGAACTTTGGTTCAAAGAATTACCAAGGGTTTGATTTGAATGCTTTAGACAATCAATCCACAAGAGAGGTGATCCAAAGTAATGCTAATCATACACTATTCTATGAGCACGCTCCAAACAAGGTGGCAATTCTAATAGTGTATGTGAATGATGCTGAAATTTTTTTATTTGGAAAATATCTTGCACGAGAGTTTGAAGCAACAAGATTGGGAGGAAATTGAGAAAGTTCCTTGGAACTGAAATCTCCCAGGGTCCTAAAGGGATGTTTCTATCTCAAAGAAAATAAGTTCTAGATATACTAAAGGAAACTATGTTCTTCCAACACAGTTGAAACTATTTAGGAGCAAGCCTTTGATGTTGTATTGTTACAACAAAGTAACTATTGGTCTAACCAACAATCCTATTCATTGTAGTAGAACCAAGCATATTGAGATCGATCATCAGTTTACCAAGGAGAAGCTGGATAGAGAAATGATTTTGGCTGCACTATGTCTAATTAGAATCAGCTAGTAAGGTTTTGTATGTCTTGGTTAAATGATTGATATTGTCTACATTTTGTAGCAAGATGGGTCTATATAGTATTTTTGCCCCATCTTGGGAGGGGGGGGGGGGGCTGTAAATATGAATATTATGACCTGTTTGGCACAGCTCTAGCTCCAAGATCTATGCAGTTTGCAGACTAAACCAAAGTGGCTTAAATATTTTTTATTCAATCTAAAAATAAATTAAATGAGTCATGTAAATGCACTTAACATGCCTGCACCTCCAGATATAGGATTTCCTAGAGCTACAAGTGACGAGCTCTAGGAAATCCACAGATTTCCTAGAGCTAGAGCCTAGAGCTCTGCCAAACAGGGCCATAGTTAGGGACTAAAATGCAAAGAGAGAGAAGGAACAAGTTCTATCTCCAAAATTTACAGCTTCGTCTATCCCAAATCTGAAATTCTACCTCGATCATCCTATTTCTTCTTAGGACAAGTACTATAAGACAAGAACAAATTTAGTATGCACAAATACATTCAAGTAACATAGTTGGGCCAATATATTGACCTAAACTGAGGAAAAAAGCTTCTAGAGGGATTGCTACAAAAAGTAAGCCAAGGGTACAAAACAAATACATGGATTAAAGATGAATAATTGTCTAGCCCAAGCCCCAATGCAGTCCTCAATAAAATTTAAACTAGTATAAAAGAAAATATGTTCCAGATATTCCGTTTCAAACCTGAATAAGCTGCCTTATCTGTGGATTTGAAAAGCCAAACATGTAGGAACCAGATTTTTGGCATACGTTTCTTTCCAATTCAGTAGCAGTATTGCACTGTTTTTCCTTTATTCTGCTGTATATCTCTTTCCAACATGCATTTGGGGTAGATCCATCAATCTGAACATCATATAGGATCAACATTAGGGAAATGCACAGATTTGGAACTAGAAATTTGTCATGATGCTGTTATATCCACGGCATAAAAATAATTTTGATGATAATTATCAAAATCTGCTCTTTCCCATAAAAACTACACGGAAACTATTAATAAAGACCATAAGTGTTACTGAATTGGTTTGGGTAACAGACCACATGATGTTACTTAACAAGGAATGGCAGAAATAGATTTCCACCAGAGAAATAGAAATATGTTAAACCAGGCTTTCGACTAAAGTTTAACTTGGTGTTCAGAATGCAGTTAGAAAATTGTTAAGACACTGTCAAGCTGAATTCATAACCATTTTTCAACCCCATGTACCAAAATGATTTTATTCATTTTCTACCTTTTTCATCTAATCTGATAACTAAAAAGGAATGTACTGAGTGGAGTAAAGCATAAAATATTAGCCAAGGTTTAGCTTGCTATTCTAGTTTAAATTTGTTAAGTAACATCACAAGAAACAGACATTCAAGTGAAGTGCCTTAACTGCACCCAATCCGTAATAAGATATTATGTTAAGTAATCCAGAGACTAAATTATCCTTAGAACAACTTTAACAAAAGCAAACTTTGCAGCGAATAATAGTAGATTGATTATGGGGTTACATGATACTGTTTATATATAGGTAGAGATAGGGTCACCTCATGGAAACAGAACTGACCTCCGGTATCCCTACCATATACAACTCAATCTACACCCTTGTTGGATAAGGAACCAAACACAGGGAAGCTACAAGAGCTGACCGTGGCCCAGACCGAGGCCAGCCACATACCACTGTCTAACATGCCCCCACAGTCGAAACACCGGTGCTGCGGACATTGAGACTGGACCTGAACTCCTGAAAGACCAAAGTGAGAGATAAGCCTAAGTGCTCTCTCTGTGTCCCAACCACCTCCTAGTTTGCCGACATCTTCACCAAGGGCCTCCCGTCCTCGACCTTCACCGAGTTCCGCTCCAGCCTCAACATCACTAGTGGCTAGTTGCGTCTGTGGGGGGCTCGTGTGTTCCGTGTGTTCTTCTTTTCCTGTCCAGTCTGGAACTCCGCTGTGCCGGTAGTTCAGACTGCGGGGGGCTGTTGGAGTAGAGTATATTAGGCCCATGAGGCCCATGTATGGAAACTATAGAGCTACCCATTCTAGGGTAAGCCCAATCAATAGAGAACAGAATTCCAACAATACACAACATCAGTCCCTTGACAATACACAAACAGTGAAGTATCAGACTTGGTCTCCACAAATCCCAATGACAGCAGAAATGTCACGAAGCGACTGTACCATGCACAAGAAGCTTGCTTGAGGCCGTATAAGGATCTGTTCAGGCGACAAACAAAACTAGGATGCACTGGATCTTCAAATGCAGTAGGCTGCACTGAATAAACAGTCTCAGACAAGTGGCCATGAAGGAAAGCGTTTTTGACATCCAGTTGGTGTATAGGCCAGTTCCGAGATAGAGCTAGCGAGAGGACAGTGTGAACTAAAGGAGATGCCAAAGTGTCGTGGCTGTTTCCTTTACGACTCAAATCTGACACCTTCGCCACACAGTCTAACTTTTTTACCTGTGCCGCTACTCAGTTTGGTGTCACCATCAAGGCAGTGCAATGCAATAATGGTCGTGAGTTTGACAACTCTCATACCCGTGCTTTCTTCCTCACCCGTGGCACTCATCTTCGCATGTCTTGTCCCTATACTTCGGCTCAAAACGGCAAAGCCAAGCGAGTCCTTCCCTCTACTAACAATATTGCTCGCTCTTCTTTTTCATGTGAGCATGCCTCCCTACTATTGGGCCGAAGCCCTCTCCACCGCCACCTACCTCTTCAACATCCTACCCACCTAGACACTACGGTCCTCTACTCCACACCATGCCCTCTTCGGTACTGTGCCCTTGTATGATCGACTTAGTGTCTTCGGTTGTCATTGTTACCCCAACCTCTCTTCTACCACCCCTCACAAGCTTTCTCCTTAATCTGCTTTGTGTGTTCACCTTGGCTTCTCTGATGATCACAAGGGATATCGGTGTTCGGATCTCCAGTCCAACCGAATCATCTCTTGCCATGAGTTTTTTGATGAATCCACCTTTCCCTTTGCTGCGCATCCCTCAGCCCTTTCTCCTGAGGACTATGCCTTTCTTGATGATTTTACTAACCCTGTGCCTCTGCCTGTTGGTATAGCACCTTTACTTTCCACTGCAGGTACTTCTGGGAACACCGCACTACCACGTGCGGTAGTGCCCACTGTGTCGCTACCTCTGGATGCCACCAGCTTCGCTGTACCGCTGCTGGTTTCTCCCCTGCAGGCTGCCAGTACCGCACTGCCACATGTGGCTGTACCCCGTGCCGGCTCTCCACCCGCAGGCCGGCAACATCGCACAGCCACGTGCGGCTGTACCTCAACCACCTATTTACCCACAGGCTGTATCCCTACCATATACAACTCAATCTACACCCTTGTTGGATAAGGAACCCAACACAGGGAGGCTACAAGAGCTGGCCGCAAGGCCCAGACCAAGGCCAGCCACATACGGCGTCTTACATTTAAGCATCCAATTTGACATACATTACTATAAAAGCATTAGAAAAAAATTCTATATGGCACTCTCTACATAGAATCAGATCAGCTCATCCAAATGTTTATGTGCGTTTCTAAGAGAATATACAGGTGAAATGGCATCTGTGAAACAAGATGATGTCTCCAGGATGAAGGGGCAGCTAGACAATGGAGCTTAATAACCATTAGTCACAACAGCAAGACTATCTTAGCATGTTTTTTCGCACACAATTATCTTATGAATAATAAACTAGGTTTCTATAGATGTATCTGCGATTGCAAAACAATAGTATATATTGATTATCATTAGCCATTATTCGTAAGCATCTCTTCAGACCCAAAAAGCTTTAGCTTTTGTGAAAAACAAACCAATTAGATTGCTGTACAGGTAAACTCCCAGGCCTACATGATGCCAATACACACAGGACACATGAATACGTGAGACTAGTAAAAAAACTCTCTTCAAAATTATTAACGAGAACATCATCTACAAGACAAAAGGTTGTTAATTTCATTACCTGCACCCCGTCTTCTGAGATCACCCTAAACAATGGCCGTGCTTTTGTATCAGAGTTCCTTAGTACTTCCATTTTGTATGATGTTACTGAATGTGGGTCTGCAACAACATTTCATATACTAAATAAACAAATGCATAATCAAATGAGTATAAGAAATTGCAAAATGGATTAATAAATGCTGCAAACAGTTTTAGACAAGTTTGAAGGATGATTACCTGCTATTGACATGTACTTTCTGAAAGCAGTATATCCTTCAGGCCATATATCCCTTTTGTTATGGAAATGGTCAGAGTCAGATACTATCCTACCTGGAAAGGAACTCACAAAACAGAAGTTGGTCACACAGCAAAGGAAGGGTTAGAGAGCAAATTCATACATTGGGATAAAAATGTTACCATGAAAAAGTTAATATCGCACAACATTAACCAATCGCTAAGTTCAAGTCATGGTAAGCAAACAAAATTATTCAGTCAAGTGCTTTTAGTACATAAGTAAAGCTCATGCACAGTAAGAGTGGATTGCAAAGTGAATAGCCAGAGGGAAGTGACAATAAAACCTTCCAAAAGGAACTAAAAGGTAAAGAAGAGCAAAAGAAGTTTCAATTTATCCTATCACCTACAACTCTGCAAGTATATCTCTCAACCAACCTGCTTCAGAAATAGGGACTCCATAGAAGAAGGTGCCAGTAAAAATTAACTAAAAGGGTACCAGTGATGCCTACTCAATGTTTACATGTTGGTATACCTTTTCAAGTGCCTGTGCTAGGACAGTAGGGCAACATTTATGGTGCATTTGGTTTGAGGAATGGAACCATTCTAGATGTGGCGGTGCATCATGAGTCCAATCCTCAAATTTGGTGGAATGGCTCCATTCCTCAAGACCTCAACCCATTACATTCCACAACCCAAATCAAAAAGTAAGGAGTGAGAAGATGATGGACTAACCCATTCCTCAAAGCAAACACCCTATAGTCACTCCTAGTGCTCCGAGTCTCAAAAGCATGGATATATAGCATAACAGGTATCCCTGAAACGTATTTGGTATGCAGTATCCACTATGTACAACCATTTTTTTCTTGTTCTCATAAAGGAAAACATTTCAACCTTAGTGGCCATTAAATGCATTTGAACAAATTGGCATTCAATAGCATGAATTATAATATAAGTAACCAAGATTCAGGGTGACTGGAGATGCAAACACTAATTGATCTATGGAATCAAAGAAACGATGAGGGTGTCATAATCACAAACAACTTTAAACTTTGATTCATATAACAAATCAAACAGAATGGCATAAAATTGGATAAACATGATCCGCAAGTTTTTTTATATCAATTTTTAAATTTGATGTAAGCATATAGCTCGGCTTACCGTTTTTATCTGCTATATTGAGGATGTCATAAATAAAAACTATATTTACAAGTGGAAATTCAATGGAATGTTTTTAAAAAAAACAATCACAATGTATACAGGAATAGAAATAGAAAAGGTGCTACATTCTATGTTTGAACACATACCTAAATTGCTCACACGAAGGTTTCCTAGTTCTATTTGAGTCATTTGAACATCCTCTCCATTTTGCACTGCTAGATCTTCCGATAAATTACCACAAGGGTTTACCTTGTCCTCATAGGAATTAACAACAGAACCATCATGTTGAACGGATTTCCGAAGCTGCAACATAATTTCTGGAAGCTGCTGTGTGCTGAGAAATCTACAGAACAAAAAAGTTAAATGTTCACAACAAAAGAGCATCAGACAGGGTAAAAGAACAATGTGGAGATCCATCTATGTGCTCTGCTCCCAAGAAAACTTAAAAGATGATTTCCTTCTGTAAAGTAGGTTAGGGACACATACTCCTTCGCTTCTTCTAAGCTCCGACTGAAACTTGTTTGCTTGCATTTGAGATGCAAAGAAGAAACAAGGCCATTCAGAAAAGGCACAGCTTGCTTCAACTTAATCCTGAGGATAATTCATAATTGGTAATTCCAAGATAAAAAAGTCAAATGATGTCAGAATTGATTCTACAGGACCAACCTTGCAAAATCATGAGTACCAAAGAATTGGACCAATATTGATTGGTCCAACCGAATGGACTTCAAAGCTCGGGTTGCAGGTACATTTGACTCATCCACCACAACCGCCGGCCACATTGCATGACCTGTTCAAGCACATCAGGCCCCGTTAGAGAAGACACAATAATTGTGGGTGACAAATGACAGTAACAGAGAAAATGGAAAGGGACACAAATGAAACAAATTAAATCAATCAGATAAAAGATCATGAATGTAAGCCCTTAAAAAAGGCAAGTGCATACACATGAGTTTATAATTCAGGAAGAGGCGAAACTACGAGCTAAAGTGGCAATTAGAGAATAAAACTCCAATTTAAAGTAGAAAGTGACCAAGACAGTAACATTTCAGGCAATCATCAAAATACCCTAAAAGCAAAGCTATGAAGGGCATTAACTCTAATTGAAAACATTTTCTATGAAAGAGACTCGGTGAAATCATCTAGCGTATGTGATGCAGCTCAAAAAACAAAACTGTGTTGTGAATCTAATGAATGTTTTTTCACCCAACACCAGATATATGAGCACAAGACAACTGTACTCTGGTATATTTGAATAGAAATTGAACTTCTGATGAAATGATGATACAGAAGATAACTAAAAAACCATCACCATAGAATTCAAGTTAATCAGATGATAACATCAGTTTTCAGAGATAGAGAACTCAAATGTTCAGACTACCTGTAATTTTTGCCCACACAAGGTCACCTGGGTCGAGACCCTGATAGTCATGAAAGCTAACAGCAAGTGCAAGCAACTCATCATGTCCCTTCTTATCCTGATTGGAAATTCCAAATTTCAGATTCAAGGACTTCATCTCTTCAGAGGAGATGGAAAATTTTATCCTTTCATCTGCAAGGCTAAGGTCCTCTGCTTCACCATCGTCATACTTCACCTGTAGTAATGTAGGCACAGTTATCAATCACTGGGTTAGTACATTTCTAATTCTGACAATGGATGGGAAATTGAGTGGCAAAAAATTAAACATCAGCTGTATCTAGCATCTGATACCTTAAAAATAAGAATATTTATGAACATGCAGAAGGAATAAAAGCATAAGCAAACCTTATCCAATTAACTCGGCAAACGTTTGAGGATCCTTGCAACTAATATAATAACTTAAACCAAACCCACAGGAAACAAAAGCATTTACACCACCAAGAACAGAGACCATACTGAATGCTTCTTGGTTGCCTCATTGTACCATGTGATGGAGCCCTTGTACCAATCATCATCCAGCGGCCAGAAAACCTGCACTGGCAATTAAAATTCCGATCACAACATCCCAGCATTTCCAAGAGAAGAAGAAAATTTGAGTTCATACCTTGCATACCAATCCAACAAAGGCATTAGGATCCGCAGTCTGAATATCCAACCTGTTCCAGAAACAGCATCAATACTGCTCGATTTTTAAAAGCTAAAGCCATCAAGCAAAATGCATGCGCTTATCCAACTCACTCGACCCATCTCCTCCCGACCGACCCCTTGGGCCTGCACGGCCCACGCCTCTCAGGTTCTGAGAAGCAAACCGTCTTCTCAGCCCCTCCACTGCGTCTCGTTCGCCCTCGCCGCCGTTCCGGCTCCTTCCCGTCCCCGTCCAATGCAGGTGAGGCAGAGCTCAGGCTGAGCAGGTCGTGTTTGAGAGAGCCTTTCCGGCACGAGGGCCCAGCCTCCTCATCCCGCTCCAGCGGCGCGAGTGGGGCCGTCGTTGGCGACGGCGGCGACAGCGAATCATCGACCCGCAGCTTCTTGCGACGGCGGCGGTAATATACTTTCATGGGAGGGTTAAGGTCGTCGAAGCGGGGCTTCTTCTGGACCGGCGGGCGCGGGGCGGGGGCGGAGGAAGAATAGACGTGGCCGAGGGGAAGGTACCGGATAGGGCGGTCTCCGTCCTCCTCCTCCTCGTCGTGCACGAAGCCGTTGCCCTCGACGGCGATCACCATAGCTAGCTAGGTATCCGCCCCACCTCGCTTTCTCTAGGGTTCGGCGAGCAATGGTGACGATGGCGATGGGGTTTGGGGAAATTTGGGGAGGGAAGTTTAGGGCCCTCGCAAATCCTTTTTCTTTTTCTTTTATCTTGTTTTTTTTCTTTTTTCCGTTTCCCGCCGGAGGACGCTGCTACACGCGCCTGCGCGGCCTGGCGCCTGCGTTTGGTCCGCACCGAGTTTTTGGCAGAGCACCTGAAAAGTTTTTGGTTTTTAGGCCTTAAACTAAGGCCTTGTTTAGTTCGTAAAAAATTTAGTTTTTGGCTACTGTAGTATTTTCATTTTTATTTAACAAGAGTAACTAGACTCAAAAAATTCATCTCACAAATTACAGGTAAACTGTGCAATTAGTTTTTATTTTCGTTTATATTTAATGCTCTATGTATACAACCAAAGATTCGATGTGACGGGGAATCTTGAATTTTTTTGCGAACTAAACAATACCTAAACAAGGCCTTTATTTAGTTCACCTAAAAACTAAAAAAAATTAAAATTTTCCGTCATATCGAATTTTACAGTACATGCATAGAGCATTAAATATAGACGAAAAAACTAATTCTACAGTTTGCCTATAAATTGCCTATAAATCACGAGACGAATCTTTTAATCCTAGTTTTATCGATAATTGGACAATATTTGTGAAATAATAACAAAAGTGCTATAGTGTTAGAATCAAAAAAATCGGATCTAAACAAGGTA
>Ga0182004_10004377_pt1 | contig 11380 bp, 12 predicted proteins | sample Sormic07211540_1_FD_120479 | JGI IMG/M metagenome (GOLD analysis project Ga0182004, IMG submission 120479) | Endophyte microbial communities from Sorghum bicolor roots, Mead, Nebraska, USA - 072115-40_1 MetaG | ecosystem: Host-associated > Plants > Roots > Unclassified | place: USA: Nebraska...
AGGACTCAAATTCCAAATTAAACGGAAACCGTATACAAAATGAACTCTAATAACTAAGGAAAACATTAAACTACCCCCGTAACCAATCAGGACACCACCATGAATCAATCGGCAACTTCCGCGCTTTTCTTCAGAGTCATCGGTAGATTGCCTGTTGCATCCATCGGTAAACACCGGCACTGGTCATCGGCGTCACCACCCGTGGACTTCTCCATCGGCACCATCCTCCATCGGCAACTTCCCTGTAGACTAGCTACCATCACCCAATTTGCCGATCTACGCTTCATTAACTCCAGATGCGTATCCAGAGATACGTGTCAAAAAACGGTATCAACAGAATCATGCTGATTTGAAGCCGGATCGCCAACGTTGAGTTCTCCCCAAATCGAATTTAACAATTACCTCTCGGAAGATCGAGCCTGACTCTCATCAATTGGTATCACATCTCTTAGGATTACCGCAAGGTATAATCTCGTTTGCCCTAGATTCATATTTGTTCATTACCTACAGTCCACAAAAAGCCCAAAAATATTTAATTTTCCGCTGTCCTATCACCCATTGTGCCTTGCAATTTCATTTTCAGATTTGCTTTGTTGAGTTTGTGTCCGTGGTTGAGTCTAGTTGCTGGTTTTGATTGTGTTCATCGTCGTAGTTCATTTGCACCATTGCTATTTTTAGTTTCCGCCACTATCCCATCCACTGTTTTTCCAAACAACATGTCGAAGCCACCACATTACTCGACTTGCCCCGCTAGCCACCTTGTGTGATCTCTCACCGCCGCGCTAACCCTAGATAGGGTGCCAGCCATTGTTATTTTGCATGCTTCGCAGCTCTCCTTACATCATCAGGTGAATACCTACTGCTGTTAGTCACCGAGACGATTCATTCCGTGATCAGTGTTGGAGTTTAGGGACGCTCTGCCCTAACTGCCGCCGCCACCACCGCCGACGCCTTGTTGTGCCTTGTGGAAAACATAACTTGAGATACCTTTGGTAAAACAGGCATAACTTTTCACTCGTTTATCAAAAAAATCTAAAATTTTTACAGCAGCTTCTTGACATCATTTGGACCCGACCCAAACTAGGCTTTGCCTTGTTTGGTCTCAGTAAAATTGCCAAAAAAATTCAGGAATACAAAAAAATTGACAAGGGTTTTGCACGCTTTTTAGAGAACTTGCTAAATTTCTGTAGACCACATCTGATCTCAGTTGCAATTGCCAATTTTTGTGGTTACATCTTTTGTGATCCTTGATCTGAGAAAATATAAAAAAATAGTAAAAAAATAAAAAATCTTTATTCCTACCTTTTGGTAAAATCCAGGAAAAATCAGGATAAAAGGAAAAATCTGCTCTATTGCTTGTTTGGTGAGTTCCTTCCATCATACTTTGTTTCACCTTGTTGCGCTATGTCTAGACACGTCTTAGCCAGCAATTGTGATTTGTATTTTGGATACTTATTGAACTTAGCTAACTCTGTATTCAAATATTGCTAATTCCTTGCTACTTACATTGTGCCTGTCCAAAGCTCCACATATACTTCTGTCAGCATAGGTTCATCTTGCAACTGTTTACTCACGCTCAACAACAGAATATTTTGCTAATTTGGTTTTACTCCTGTTTGGCTTTGGTAAGAACACTTGTAAGATGGTGGTAAGCCGCTCCTAATTTTGTATTCCACTTTTACCACCACCACCATCACTTGGTTACTTTTAGTTGATAGGGATAATCCTTTGCTATTGTTTTTCCCTAGTTTCTAACCATAGCAGGATCTCTAATGGATTTCAATGATTGTGTGTCCAAGGGTGAACTTACATCGTTTATCACTGAACAGCGCAATCTTATGACCGAGCTGACACGCAATGTGAACAATCTAGTCACCCGCATTGAACAGATTGAGCAATGCCCTCAATCTCATCATGGTGATGATGAAGATACAGATGGAGATCTTTCTGATCATGAAGATATGGACGATCACGGTGATGCACGCAACTGTCGCCGCTACAACTTTAATCGTCGCGGTATGGGAGGTAATAAACATGGTAATAATGATCCCTTTGCTAAAAATAAATTTAGCCTACCTCCTTTTGCTGGTAATGTTGATCCTGAGGCATATTTAGATTGGGAGCTTGCTGTTCAACAAAAATTTGATTCTCATAATGTGCCTACTGAGCATAGAGTTAGACTTGCTACTAGTTAGTTTACTAATTTTGCTTTGTTTTGGTGGAGTGATCTTTGCAATGCTAATAATGCTGCTGCTGTGCCTCAAACTTGGAATGCTTTAAAACAACATATGAAATCTCATTTTGTTCCTCCTTATTATCAATGTGATTTACATCTTATACTGCAAAGTTTAAAACAAGAAGATAAAAGCGTAGAAGCATACTATCAAGAATTGCTTCTTGGTTTAGCACGTTGTGGTGTACATGAAGATGATGCTGATGCTAGTGCTAGATTCTTTGGTGTTTAAATCATGATATCCATAACATTCTTGATTACAAAGAATGGCATAATTTTTCCCAATTGTATCATCTTGCTATAAAGGCAGAACGTGAAGTACAGGGACGCAAGCAACACCAGACTTTCAGGTCTAATAATGGGAGGAATTTTCAGCAGCGTTTCGAGCCAGAGACGCTCACACCTGCATTTTCTTCTGGGGTAAGTAAATTGTCTAATGTGCAGCCCCCACAGCTGAAGAAAGGTGCCAATCTGGGTGCTTCCACTAGTTCCTCCTTGACCAGCGCTAAAATCATTTGCCATCGATGCAAAGGCATGGGACATGTCATGAAGGATTGCCCCAGTCGTCGTGCTTTCGTTGCTACCAAGGATGGATATGTAAGTGCTAGTGATGTTGAAGATGATTTAGCCCTTGCTGCTAACATTGTTGCAGATCCCACCGAGGGTGATCAAGATACGGAGACCATCGCCATTGACTCCATTACTGCCTCCGCGGGCTATCCTAGCCTTATTGTGCAGCGTGTGTTGAGTTCATGTGTGGTACATGAAGAAGATAAGCAGATCCAGTGCCACAATTTGTTCCACATATATCTAATTGTGCAGGGTTGTCGTGTTCTCACCATCATTGATAGTGGGAGTTGCAACAACTTGGTGAGTTCAGATTTGGTTGAGAAGCTTGGCTTAACCACATGACAACATTCGTATCCATATAAACTTCAATGGTTCAATAATAGTGGTAAGATTAAGATAACTAAATCAGCCCGCATTAGTTTCTTCACTGGTTGTTATCATGATACTATTGATTTTGATGTTGTGCCTATGCAAGCTTGTTCAATTTTGTTAGGACATCCATGGGAATTTGATACTCATGCTTTACACCATGGTAGAACTAATACATACACTTTCATACATAAGAACAAGAACATTACTTTGCTGCCTTTGTCACCAATGGATATTGGTAAACATGCTAAAGAGATAAACAATAAACCTTCCACAAACATTGATAAAAATAATGAAAATAAGTTACATAGTGGTGCTTTACTTGCTACAACTTCTACTACCGTTGCGTTATGTGATAATCCAGATGCACCATGTTATACTATGGTTTGTCAACCTTGTCGAGGGTATCTGTAAGGGGTACCCTAACTGATGCATATAACGAGAGGACCCGTACGTAAATCGAGGCCCCTCACTCGACGCCCCCCGATCGCACGTGCGATTGCCAAAACGAGACGACGACCATAGCCTCGAACACAGAAAGAGTGTCATGCGAATCGACCAAGGCTCGACCGAACAACGACCGTCGAATACGGAAACTGGCTCGTACGATTCAACAGGCCTCGAGCGCAAGGACGCCGTTCGCCGCCTGACGTAGGTACGGGAACCAGGGCATTTAATGCGCCTGCCGCATTCTCACCTAACCTGACAGTCACGGGAAGCGTGATAGGGAGCAAGCACCCATCCAATTGCCCCTTTTGGTAGCCTTATCCACCAGACTAGCCAGGGCATGGTAGGGCGCAGCAAGATGGTCGGAACGTCTCGTCACAACCCCCCTCGAGACGCCCAAAGTCAGCGCCCCTATCAGCAGGGCTTTGCGCGGCACCGGACCCTCGAGCCAGCGCGTTCCTTCCCCAAGAAGGGTTGGGCGGTGAAAGACAGCACCTCAACCACCCTGACACGACTGCGGCCACGACGCGCAGGAGCCGGATTCAGAGGCACACGTAATCATCATCCAAGTACTGAGTAACAAGACGGTTCGAGGCCACACCGGTACGGAAGCCTCGAGTGGGTCAGCGTACCATACCCCTATCGACCCCTACTCTATCACCTACACCATGTAATCTAGGTCTCCCCTTGGAACTACAAAAGGGGAGGCGCAGGAAGGGATAGAGAAGACAAGACATACGTAGAAGACGAACCATACTTCACCTCCATCCATCCATGATACCGACTTGTATTCACCCCTGTACAAGCACTTAGGTGCAAGATAATAGAAACATCTCCCCCCCGCTAGACGTAGGGCCTTCTCTTGCCCGAACCAGGATAAATCTTTGTGTCTTTCTTGAATCACCATCTGGGAAGGGGAGCACGCACATAAGTTTTACTCGTTGGTGTGACCCCCCGGGGGGAAAACACCGACAGTTGGCGCGCCAGGTAGGAGTCCTGCGTGTTTTTTCTCACCGACTTCCCATCTCTTTCCAGATGGCCACTCTCATTTCACCGATTCCAAGCTCCACGGTGATTTGGTTCGGTAGCCTCGAGTTCATGTCTACTGGTTTCGGCTACGACATGATCCTGCTATCAGTCAAAGGACCGAGAGGAGCTCGCATTGCTTCCACACGATTGAGGGCTCCGAGACAGCCTCACCACCATGCCTCCCCGCCCATGAAGAGGCGTGGACGGCACCGCCACCACTCCTCTGCCTCCTCACGGTCGTCAGCTCGTGCCAGGCGAGCGGTGACGCAGGAGCCGACAACCCCGCGCGCCGGAGCCGCGGGTACGACGGCCCGACGTCACGAGAACCACGCGACGACGTTGGGTGACGACGCGCCTTGCGCGCTCTCGTCCCCCACAACACTACTTCTGCATGGGTTGTTCGCTCCAATAAGAGCACTGTCGTTCGGTCTGGAGAATACCGTGGCGTCGCTCGCCAGGACGATATGTCCGAACGCCCAGACGTACGTGGAGCGACCAATGGTCCTCCCGCGTGACGCTGGAGCACAGCAGCAAGCATCCGAGCTGCCGGAATTCTCCCAGGTATGAGGCCTCCGCCGCCTGGGACTTGGGGGATACACGATCACCTCACTCAGGCAACGGCTAGCGGAAGAAAGACGCGGATGTTTCTACGCCGCAGAGCCGGATCCCGACTCTGAGTCCGACAGCTACGACCCTACGAGGGAATGCTTCAATATCGACGGAGAGACGGAAACCACCGACGAAACACAAGATGCTGTCGCCGGCGGCCGAGCCCCTGTAGCAAGGGAGGACCCCAGGACACCTGGGAACAACGGTCAGGTCGACCCTCCGCCTCAGGAAGACAAAGCCGTGCAACTTGCGCAGCTACGGGAGCTCAAAGCAAAGCTTGATGAAGAGCACCTTGCCCAGCTCGAGCGGGTCCTCGAGTAGGACCAACCATACCCACGTGGTGGAGGTGCGCGTGGACGGGCTCGAGAAGTACACCGACAGATTGTCGGGGACGGGGAACCAGAACAACCCGTCAGCCGCTTCCCTCGAGTAGGCCAGAACGTCGTGGCAGCAACCATGCTGCTACGTAACATACCTGAGAGCCCTTGATCTCCCAAGCACGGCGCATTTGAGATGAAGTGCAAACTCTACTTCAAGTAGCGGTAGCTCAGCAAGCCGAGAGTTTGGCCTCTCGACGTCGAGGGGCAGCCTCGGAGAAGCATAACGAGCCGGTCCGAAATGAAATGGAGGTGTCGGTCCATCAGCAACCACCCCCTCGAGGAAAGAAGACAGCGCCTGTCCAAAACCACCCCATCGATAATCAGCGGCGACACGACGCATGACATGACATCAACGAGTATCGTCGCCGTCGACATGGGGATGCGGAGGAGCACGGTTACAGCGCCCACCATGGCGGACGATATGACAGCGACGAGGACCGGATGGCCCCAGAACCACCGGGCCCTCGCGTGTTCAGCAGAGCAATCCGCAGCACGCCGCTGCCCAGCCCGTTTCGACCCCCGATCAGCATTGCTAAATACAACGGCGAAACCAATCCAGAGCTGTGGGTAGCAGACTTCCGGCTAGCATGTTAGTTGGGAGGCGCTCGAGGGGACGATCGAGCCATTATCCGACAATTGCCACTCTTCGTCTCCGATACCACCCGTAGATGGCTCGAGGAACTCCCTACCAACCAGATCCACGATTGGACTAATTTAGTCAGGGTGTTTGAGGGCAACTTCAAAGGGACCTACATACTAACCGTCAATTTGTGGGACCTCAGCAAGTGCAAGCAGAAATCAGGAGAAACTCTCCGAGAGTATGCTCGACACTTCTCGAAGCAGCGCACTAAGCTGCCACACATCCCCGACCACGACGTCATCCTGGCCTTTGTCTCAGGCACCACCTGCTGAGATTTGGTGCGGGAATTAGGCCGGAATCGCCCTCAGACTGTCGACGAGCTAATGGACGTGGTGGCAAACTATGTTGTAGGGGAGGAAGCAGTCGGTGCTTTCTTCAGCTACGAAGGAGGCAAAGGCAAGACGACAGCCGACGACGATGCCCCAGCCGAGGACCCAAGAAGAACAAGAAGAAGAAGAAAGCACGGCCGTTCCAACGAGAAGCCCTCGACAACGACCTCATCGCCGTCGTGGAACGTAAAAGGCCTCGAGGCCCCCCGAGGGAGCCATCTTTGACAACATGTTAAAAGAGCCTTACCCTTACCATAAGGGAGGGGCGAACCACAAGCTTGAACACTGCCGCATGCTGAAAAAATACTTCGACAGCCTGGGGCTTAAGAAGGACGAACAAAAGAAAGAAAAGAGTGGTGACAAGGGGGACAACAACGAACACGAGGGTTTCCCAGCCGTCCACGACTCCTACATGATCCACGGCGGACTCTCGACGCAGCTAACTGCAAGGCAGCGCAAGAGGGAGTGCCGTGAGGTCTTTGTAGCAAGGATGGCAGTGCCCCAGTACCTCAACTGGTCGAACACCCCCATCACTTTGAATCGTGACGACCATCCCGACAAGGTAGTCGCCCCTGGCGTCTACCCACTCATCGTCGACCCCATCATCGTCAACACCAGGCACTCAAAGGTGTTGATGGATGGTGGCAGCAGCCTGAATATTATCTACCTCGAGACCCTCGACCTCCTCGGCATCGAGAGGGCGCAACTTCGACCAAGCGCAGGCGGCTTCCATGGTGTCGTACAAGGGAAGAAGGCGTTGCTGGTAGGTCGAATCGACCAGCCGGTCTGTTTTGGCACGGTGGCCAACTTCAGGAAGGAGGTTCTCACCTTTGAAGTAGTGGGATTTCGAGGCACGTACCATGCCATCATCAGGCGCCCGGGCTACGCCAAGTTCATGGCTATCCCCAACTACACCTACCTGAAGCTAAAGATGCCTGGGCACAAGGGGGTCATCACCGTCAGCTCCTCCTACGAGCATGCGTACGAGTGCGACGTTGAGTGCGTCGAGTATGGAGAAGCTGTCGAGAACTCCACCGAGCTCGCCTCAAAGCTCGAGGCCGTTGCTGCAGAAGCTCTGGAACCCAAGTGACACGTAGGCAGCTTTGAACCAGCGGAAGGCACAAAGAAGATTCCACTTGACCCCAACGGCTCCGACGGCAAGGCGCTGACGATCAGCGCCGACCTCGACCCAAAATAGGAAGCCGTGCTCATCGACTTTCTACCTGCAAACGCCGACATGTTTGCATGGAGTCCCTCGGACATGCCAGGCATACTGAGGGAAGTCGCCGAGCACTCCTTGGAAATTCGAGCCGGTTCCAAGCCAGTGAAACAGCGGCTACGTCGCTTCGACGAGGAGAAACGCAAGATCATTGGTGAGGAGATCCACAAGCTTTTGACGGTCGGATTCATGAAGTAGGTTCACCATCCCGACTGGTTAGCAAACCCTGTACTAGTTAAGAAAAAGAATGGGAAAATGAGGATGTGTGTCGATTACACGAGTTTAAATAAAGCATGTCCAAAAGTTCCTTTCCCCTTACCACGCATCGATCAAATTGTTGATTCTACCACGGGATGTGAAACCCTTTCGTTCCATGATGCATATTCTGGTTACCATCAAATAAAAATGAAAGAATCCGACCAGCTCGCGACATCTTTCATTACGCCATTTGGGATGTACTGTTATGTGACCATGCCGTTCGGGCTACGAAACGCTGGGGCGACATACCAGCGATGCATGCTCCACGTGTTTGGCGAACATATAGGGTCGACGGTCGAGGCATACGTTGATGACATCGTCGTCAAATCGAAGAAATGAGGTGACCTGATTCAGGACCTCGAGATCGGTTTCGGTTGTCTACGCGCCAACGAAATAAAGCTCAACCGCGAGAAGTGCGTCTTTGGCGTGCCTCGAGGCATTCTCTTGGGTTACATAGTGTCCCAACGTGGCATCGAGGCCAATCCCGAGAAAGTCTCGGCCATTGCGAGAATGGGATCGATTCAAGACGTCAAGGGAGTGCAAAAAGTCACGGGGTGTTTGGTGGCACTAAGCCATTTTATCTTAAGGTTAGGAGAAAAGGCGTTGCCGCTGTATCGGCTCCTAAAAAAAGGCGAGCGTTTCTCCTGGACCCTAGAAGCCGAAGAAGCCCTCGATATCCTGAAGAAAACATTGACCTCCACCCCGGTCCTAGTTCCTCCTCAGCCCGCAAAACCTCTGCTCCTGTACGTCGCTGGAACAACCCAAGTGGTCAGTGCGGCTGTGGTGGTCGAAAGGTCGGAAGAAGGGCAGGCGCTACCTATCCAAAGACCGGTCTACTTCGTCAGCGAGGTGCTCTCGGAAACCAAGGTACGGTACCCACAAATCCAGAAATTGATCTACGGAGTGATCCTCACCCGACACAAGCTACAACACTACTTCCTTGGTCACCCTATGACGGTGGTCTCGTCTTTCCCACTTGGAGAGATCATCCAGAGTCGAGACGCCACAAGGAGGATCGCCAAATGGTCGATCGAGCTCATGAGTGAGACCCTCACTTATGCGCCCCGCAAGGCCATCAAGTCTCAAGCCCTGGTGGATTTCGACGTGGAGTGGACGGATTCTCAACTCCCACCAGCTCAAGTTCAAGCAGAACTGTGGACGATGTACTTCGACGGATCTCTCATGAAGACGGGAGCTGGGGCTGGTCTGCTGTTTGCAGCGCTGTATCACCGTAGAAGAAGGTCGAAAGCTCCCTGAGGATCTATACTCGGGGGCTTGCGGCCACCATGTGGCCCCAAGGACCCTCATAGGGAACGCTTTCTGACAGGGTTTCTACTAGCCAACGGCCGTAGCTGATGCCATAGAGCTTGTACGCTCATGCCATGGGTGTCAATTTTATGCCAAGCAAACCCATCTTCCCGCTCATGCTCTCCAGATGATCCCCATCACGTGGCCATTCATGGTGTTGGGTCTCGACCTCGTAGGCCATTTACAGAAAGCAGGAGGAGGATACACCCATTTGCTGGTGGCCATCGACAAATTCTCCAAATGGATTGAGGCAAGACCCATCACGAACATCCGCTACGAGCAAGCCGCCCTTTTCTTCACCAACATCATCCACCAGTTTGGGATACCCAATGTCATCATTACTGACAACGGCACCCAGTTCACCGATAAAAAGTTCTTGGACTTCTGTGATCGGCACCACATCCGTGTGAACTGGTCTGCAGTAGCACAGCCTCGAACTTACGACCAGGTCGAGCGTGCCAATGGTATGATTTTGCAGGGGCTCAAACCAAGAATCTACAACCAGTTGAAGAAATTCGACAAGAAATGGGTCGAAGAGCTCCCTTCAGTCCTGTTGAGCTTAAGGACGACGCCCAACATGGCAAAAAAATATACCTCATTCTTCATAGTCTACGGCTTCGAGGTTGTGCTTCCAACAGACCTTGAGTATGGGTCACCTCGACTCACGGCCTACAACGAGTAGACGAACAAAGAGACTCGAGAGAACACGGTTGACCAGCTCGAGGAAGCTCGAGACACGGCCCTCCTCAACTTCGCAAGATACCAGCAGAAGCTTCGACGCTATCACGACAAGCACGTACGCAAAAGGGATCTGAACGTGGGCGATCTCATCTTACGGTGACGGCAAAGCAACCAAGGACGCCACAAGCTGACCCCACCCTAGGAAGGCCCTTACGTGGTGGCCGAAGTCCTGAATCTAGGGATGTATAAACTCGCAGATGAAAAAGGGGCGGTCTTCACCAATGCGTGGAACATCGAACAGCTACATCGATTCTACCCCTAGAGCTTCGAAGTATTATGTTCTCATGTACATTCTGTACCAAGATCCTATGAATGAATGCATGAATAAACAAGATCTTTTCCTCGAGTAATTTACTTTTTCGCCGGTCATGGTCTCGACGTTAGAAGGGAGTACCAACTATGACCTATCACAGTCGATACTCCCTCGGGGGCTAGCAGGGGGACCCACCCAAGTTCCTAAAAATCGAATGATTTTTCCTTTCCTATAAGTAAACCTCGCACGGTCAAGTAGTGGAGGCACCTCGAGCCCCTTAAGGGCTGAGAGACAGCGAGCCTGAGAACCCCTACGCCCCCAGGCTATGGTAACGCTACTCACTCCCTCACCTTCGAGGCAATCAAGGTCGCCTTAACAAAAGACCGAACGAGGAATACAGATGTAGGCAGAAAAGGAAACAAAGGAATTTCGAGCACAAAAATAATTAGATATTCACAAATCATAAAGACCATTCAAGGCACAATGTATCACTTAAGATAGATAATAAGTACTTTACAATGGGCCCTGGCACCCAGAATAGGCTCATAGGCCTTAGTCCGTGTCTCGGCCCTCACCACCATCGTCCGTGCCTGGACTAGTCTCGGGAGGAAGCACTTCTGGCTCGAACAGCTTCGCCAGCCTTTCCACAGGGACCTCTGCGTCATCGATCAAGGCGTGGAGCCTCTCCTCATTCTTGGCGTCGGTCGTAGAAATGTTGGTGACGAAGCCATGGGACACCACCTCCATATCATAGGAAAAGCCTGAGCAGACGACGGCCATAGCTTGCTTCACCCCAGTATGAAGGGAGTCCCGCACTCGATCCCTCAGCGTGGTGCTTAGGTAGCACAGCTGATTGACCAGCGCGTCGCCTCGAGCCTCCTCCCTTGACTCGTCCGCAGGCTCGAGCTCCCAGGAGGCCGAGAGGTCGCTTATCGCAGTCCTTAGTCGACCGTTTAAAGCAACCTCCCCCTCGAGCTGAGCCTTGGCGGAGCGGG
>Ga0182004_10004378_pt1 | contig 11379 bp, 6 predicted proteins | sample Sormic07211540_1_FD_120479 | JGI IMG/M metagenome (GOLD analysis project Ga0182004, IMG submission 120479) | Endophyte microbial communities from Sorghum bicolor roots, Mead, Nebraska, USA - 072115-40_1 MetaG | ecosystem: Host-associated > Plants > Roots > Unclassified | place: USA: Nebraska...
AACTTGTATAGCGTATGGCCCTTATGACATGCAACAGTCTTATCATACGCCTTTTGAGTTTCATTTCGCATGCACCTTTTCTAATTCCGTTATCTACCATTTGTAGAACCCAGGGTTCGACTTTTCACAGGCTCAGTTCAGTGGAACCTGCCCTGACCCAAGAACCTTCATGGGAGGAATACACTCCGAGTGAAGCTCCCTACCTGCCTATGTTACTGATATATCCCCAGCGTCTTGATAGATGCAGCAGTGTGTTTATTCTATCTGTAAATCGTTGGTGTCTATCATGGAAATAATTGTTTTTTTGACAGAGTTGGCAGGAGCTCTGCCTATTCATTAAGAGGAATCATGGAAATATTTGTGATGTGTGACCATTTTGTGTGCAAGGTCATTAGCTGACTGTAAACCTTTTTGGCAACCTTTGCGTGCTAAATTCTAGTTATAGTTGTGATCACATTCGGTGCTCGTTTTAAACGTTCATATCTCCAAATAAGTTTATTTTAAATATATATTCAACAATTCATCTAATTATACTAATTATGCACTATAAGTGTTAATATTTTTTTATATATGTTTGATCAAAATTAAAAATATTTTTTGTTTTAAAAAAAATATAAATGTTTGACTTCTCGGAAAATAAGAGCAATACTCGTTCTACGACGGATGGAGAATATCAATACTTGGGGAGAGTTAATGGCAACCTCTGCATGCTGAATTGTGAATTCTAATCATCATTCATTGCTCGTCTACCACTCTACCAGAAAGACTTCTGTAGCTGCTCGGCTGAAGACCTGCCACAAGGTGATCCAGAAAACGGCTTTGGCAAAAAAAGCCTAGCTCCTCCAGAGCCGTTTTGACTACCGAAGAGAGGTGCTAAAATCTGTAGCTTCTCTTCGTTCCTCTTCAGAAACTCAGCACAAAATATAACAAAACTATCACAGAGACTGTATTTGCTAAATGTTTTTTAAAATAGCTTTAGCTCCGCTAGAAAAGCAGCTTCACAAGAGGATGTAGCTATGGATTTGTGCTAGTAAAACTAGTTTAAATTTGAACAGATTTGTAATGAATAGTATTGACATTTATGTCTTTAATAAACATAAATTATAAAATTGTATTTAATGATCTAATATACTTATTTTGGATCATGAATATTAGTATTTTTTAAATTACTATTAGAAAAAAATTAAATTGTTTGCTTCTTAAAAGTGAGAATTTCATGGACACGGAGGAAGCAGTTTTTTTTTGCCTATATATAAAATAATAAAATAGTCGAGCGCTGGAGCCTGGAGCTCTATGTCGCCTGCGTCCCTTCTACCGCCGTGAGCCGGCTACGGATCTCGCGGCCTCAACGGCCTGGCCCAGCCCAGCCCAACGCGGCTGCTCGCCTCTACCTTTTGGTGGGCCGGGCTAGCCTACTGCCGATCTCCATCATGGCATCATCCTCCGCTCCGGTTCCATTTACAATAGATCGCCCCCTCCGCCTCCATAGCCGCCAGCCAGCCAGATCTTGGTCGCCGGCAGCTTGAGCTGCAAACCCGCCGAGCTCACCGCCCTCGCTGCCAACAGGAGGCGGCTACCCCAGCGATCTCATCCTCCCTCGCTGCCAATAGGAGTGTATGCGACCCGAGGAGAGTTCCTCTCGTCTCTACGCTCGGCAACGGGTTTTAATTTAATGTGAGCCACCCGGTGGTCGGAAGACCGGCTGCCGTTGACGCTGCTCGCTCTCCACCATTACGACGGTAGCACATGCTGGCCTCTCCGAGCCTATTGCGGAAGAAGACTTCCGCCGCTCTTCGCATGGTCCACTGTCCAGTGGTCGGCTGGTCTGGGATATTCATTGGGATGTGTATCGATTTCATCTATGCTTGGTAGGTATGTGATCGTTTGCTTGTTTGAAGGAAAATTGTTTATCTGCTCTGCCTCTCCCTCTCTGTTTTTTATTATTATTATTTACTTAATAAAGTAAGTCTATCGCTGACTCGGAATTGTATTTGTTACAGTGCTTTGTTTTTGTTACAGTGTATATGATTCTAATTCGAATATTTTTCAGACTAGATAACCTCTCCCCGGTTAGGAGGGGAGCGGCTCCTGCCTTCTTCATAAATAAACTCATTGTCGAGTTTTTGGGAGAATATAAAGGACTGTTGCTTCAGCCTTCAGAGCAGCTTTAGCAGGTTGATGAATATAAACTCGAGCATTGAATTCTTTGGGATAATTACATTACATTAGAGCTTGCCCCTGTTTCCCGCTTGTTTGTCGTACATCATGGAGTTAAATAATGTACACGTTCAGGTAAGTCTTCTGCCATCTTTCCCAGCTCTGTTCTGATTCTTTTATAGTATTATTATTATGTGATGGCTAAACATGGCCATTCAACCTGGTTTATTAGATATAGCGAAGAAAAACACAAACATAGTGTGTTTTAACATTGTCAATTTTTCAAAGTAGCTGCTCAGTAACTACATTACAAATCAGACGAAAAAGCCTTTTACACAGAATTTAAAATAATGCTGAAAATTGTGTAAGATTAGTATATTATTTATTTTATTGGTTTTTTCTAGTAAGGTTTAGAAGAGAGACTAATTTAGCAGTTGGTCGACAGAACTGGTTTAGTTCCAGTGTCTTTACACCACTTGGCTAGCTAGGGATGAGCCAAAAGGACTTGTTAGATGTATAGACTATAATCAGAAGAAGAGACGAATAGAGATGAGTAGTATAGGGACTTGTTCACCCATGGATTATATGTTATTCCTTTAATATATCTATTTATATTTTTATTGGTATGAACATACATGGAAATTTTGCAATAAAATATTAACTGTTTTGTGATCTTGCAGCAAGTTGGGGAAGACATGATAAGCAAGTTAAATGATGATGTTTTGCTCTTAATCTTAGAAAATGTCGACCTGACAATGTCAGTGAGGGCAGGTGCCCTATCAACACGATGGAGACACCTTCCATGGTTGCTTGGACAACTCACCATAGATATGATGGACTTCCTTCATGAACCATATGCCGATCCCACAGTGGATGATCACATTGATAAAGCAATGTCATCTCTTGCAGAAGCAATTAGAAGCATGTTGTCTCCTTCCCGTAGAAAGACAGTGGTCACCAGACTTTGTGTTTCACTAGTGATAACCAACAGTTACTCGAGTGAAATTGGTCATCTTGTTAATGAAGTGGTTGAAAATGGAATGGTAAAAGATATAGAGCTCACAAGTGGGGTTGAGAGGATCCCGGGCACTGTCAGTGATGAAGAAATGGAAAAACATGCAAATGGTGTGAATAGTTTCTTTAGTAACTATCCAATTATATCTTGTTGCCTCACAAGACTTCTCCTTTTTAATGCAACCTTTGTGGAATCAGATCTACATAATCTCATTGCAAATGTATGCACGGAACTTCGTTATCTTTATCTCAGCCAGTGTGATACTGGCTTCCAATCAACATTCAAGATAGATGCACCAAACTCAAAACTCAACATTCTAGAACTTGTCCACTGTCATTTTGCGCAAGTTGAGTTACATTGCCTTCCAATGGTAGAGAAAGTCATTTTTGGCTTTTGGCTAACTAGATGTGTGCCCTTGACTTGGGAATACATCCCATGCCTCAAGGAAGTGGAAATCTTTTCAGCCATGCCCCCTCCTCAGGAACCATTCAAGTTAAGTGACTTTCTACGTGGTACGACATGTATAAATACTTTATCATTGGATTTCCTCGGGCAAAAGGTAATACATTCGTATATTCAGTCACTACTATCTCTGAAATTGTCATCAACTCTGGCCTTACGCCTAGGCAAAGTATTAACTTTTGAGCTAAACAGTGTGTATTAACTTTAGAGCACAACAATGACATGTTTTGACTATCTTACTGTTTGGCAGACTTTCTTGATGTAGGTTTGTTTTAATTACATTGAATGAACATGTAGAACTGATTGATTTGTGATCATTCTATTTAGGGAGCATATTTGCTCAAATACTCACTGAACTTTTTTTCTTGTTTTCATTCACTAACTGAACATTTCCCCCTGTTTTCTTTCTTTCTCAACTCTCCAGATTTGGCTACTACCTGAAAAACATCAACTTTCCTCAGTATTTAGCAATTTGAGGAAATTGTGTATATATGATGTCTTTGTTGGATTTGGCCTTTTGTGGACAACAGCTCTTCTTGAAGCTGCGCCATCCCTCGAGATACTTGAAGTTGAGGTACTTTTGCAGTTTTGCTTGTTTCTTTAAATCAATTCAGCAAACCCTTTTTTAATAAGAAAAAATATCAAAGGACCCTTAGGCCTTTGTCATTTTTTAGTATTGCTGAGTGATTCATGTAGTGGAAGATTGTGCCTAATAGAATTAATGGATTTGGTACAATGATACTTACATATAGTTGCAAAATGGTTAGCATCATCAATCTTTTTCTTCATTTAGGGTGATCTATTGGAGGTGAACTTGTCAAATTCTTTTTAATTGATAAACCACCACCAAAATTTACTGAGTTGACAATGGGACATAGTGGCTTGTCCTGTTAAACAATAATCATGTTTTATTCCCTTGTCATCACCAAATGTATTATTTTTGTTAATTTTGAAATAAGCAATGACAAAAGTATGTGTAAAGGGGACCGTTTCCATGTTGTATGTTATATAGTAGGTAAATCAGATTGGACATACAATCAGTCACCACTTTCTCGGATTCTCGAAAATATCACCTCATGAGTCATGAGAGTGAAGATGCAGGGCAAGAATTGTTGGTGGCGTCATCATATATATGAGAGAAATTAGCATGATTCCTAGCTGTCATCATGCAACATCTTCATGACGAAAGTTAACACAAAGATATACATATATGCACGTGCTATGCTCCTTGCAAATAAACATTTGCGACTATTGAAAAGAACAAATTACTTCATTTAATCATTTTCACTTCATAGAACATGTTGCATGTATACGCAGGTGTATGACCATCGATGCGAGGAGGACGAGAAAGTAACTGAGAAGTGTGCTGAAAGAACTAATGGGCCATGGCAAGTGTCAGAGTTTGCATACCCAAAGCATTCGCCACTGAAAGAGCTTGAAATCATTGGTTTCAATGCATCAGAAGAACATATAGTGTTTATAGGAGCAGTGATGGAGCGGGCTTCTAACTTACAGTCGGTTGTTTTGAAAGACAAGTGTTGTAAGGAATGCGAAGCAACCAGTACAGCGTCAGTAAAACGTAAATTTCCAGAGGGTGAAGATGAACAGGAGCTGGTAGTCAATAAGCTCAGAAACCGGTTCTTCTCCCGTGCTCAGATAATTTTCAGTGACCGTAAGGTTGTCAACGAATGTGTGTTTGTCTGAAATGAAAAAGATACAGTCAAACTAGTTTAAGTTTGACTAAAATTTTAATGACTAATATTGACTTTTATGTCTTCTATAAAGTTAATTATAAAAAATATATTCCTCAATTATCCTAATACTATTTATTTCATATCATGAATATTACTATTTTTATATAACTATCATAAAATTTAAATGTTTATACTTCTTGAAAACCAAGAACCTCATGAGTTTTTTTATGGATGGAAGGAGTAGTTTTTTTTTCTATAAAAAATAAAAAAATCGAGCGCTGGAGCTCTCTGTCGCCTACATGGCAGCATCCCTTTTCCCTTCTTTTTTTTTTTGATAATTCCCTTTTCCCTTCTTATGCCGAGCCGTAGGATAGGAGAACGCCTTGCGCCGGCTTAGCCTATCTCGCGGCCTCAACGCCTGGCCCAGCCCAACACGGCAGCTGGCCTTCACCTTTTTAGTGGGCCGGGCTAGCCTACTGCCATGTGCCGATCTCCATCATCCTCCGCTCCGTTCCTCACAAAAAGAAAAAAAAGTCAGCGACCAACGTGCGCCGCCACCAGCTCCGGAGCTCCCAAAACATCTCTAGCTTACTGCCGCCACGCTCCCCTCCACCGACACCACACCCACAAGCCGCCGCCAACCAACCCCTGCCTCCGCCTCATGCATCGCCGGGGCCGTGAGCTCGGCGCCCCCGCCCCACGGTGCAAACCTTTTTCTGTCCGAAGAGAAGAATTTCCACCCTGCAATGGTCGACGGACTTAAGGTCGGAGTGCAGTTCATTTGTCTTCCTCTGTTTTTTTTTTTTTCTAAATGCACCAATCGACGACTCCGATAATTCGGAAAACATATTCGGATCAGATTTAAGGGCTGGTCCGACCTGTATTTGGAGACACTCACGCCTGTATAAATAAACACAAGTACACAATTAATCCATCTCCAGTTTCAAAGGTTCATAATCAGATTGAAGTCCCCCTCCAATCCAATTGAATTTGGAGGAATCTGCACACCCATATACAAATATAGACACGAGAGTACAGAATTGTTTCGCACCTTCAATCGAAGCCTTACAATTGGATTGAAGGCTGGTCTAAATTCCGATTTATTTCATCTGAGCTTCAAAGACTTGCAAGCTTGTGTCGTATTCCTGATGGCACACGAGGCCGGACCCGGACATACCCATGTAAGTTCTATCTTGAAACATCTCTGTTGCTAGTTACTTTCTTAAGGTTACATTGTTCTTCCTCGTGTGATATTATATGAAAATTTAATTTAAATAAATTCTATGTACCGAAGAAAAACACATAGTTTTTTTTAACATTGTCAATTTTTCAAATATACATACATTTTGAATCAGAGGAAGAAGCCCTTTACACAGGATTTAAAATAGGGCTGAAAATTGTGTAAGATTAATATATTGTTTTCTTTTTTTTTTTCTATACATCAGGTTTAGAAGAGAGAATAATTTAGCATTTGGTCCACAGAACTGGTTTAGTTCCAGTGTGTTTACACTACTTGGCCTACAACTAGGGATGCTAAAAGGACTTGATATAGACTATAATCAGAAGAGACGAGTGGATATGTAGATTATAGGGATTTGTTCACTCATGTATTATATGTTATTGCTTTAATATATTTAGATATTTAGATTTTTATTGGTATGAATTTACATAGAAATTTTTGCATTCAAACATGAACTGCTTGTGATCTTGTAGCAAGTTGAAGAAGACATGATAAGCAATCTAAATGATGATGTTTTGCTCTCAATCTTAGAAAATGTCGACTTAACAACATCAGTGAGGGCAAGTGTCCTATCCACACGATGGAGACACCTTCCATGGTTGCTCGGACAACTCAACATAGATATGATGGACTTCCTTCATGAACCATATGCCGATCCCACACTGGATGATCACATTGATAAAGCAATGTCATCTCTGACAGAAGCAGTTAGAAGCATGTTGTCTCCTTCCTGCAGAAAGACAGTCATCACCAGACTTTGTATTTCACTAATCGTTGCCAACAGTTACTCGAGTGAAATCGGTCATCTTGTTAATGAAGTGGTTGAAAATGGGATGGTAAAAGATATAGAGCTCACAAGCGGGATTGAGAACATGGGTGCTGTCAGTGATGATGAATTGGTAAAACATGCTAATGGTGTGATTAGTTTCTTTTGTAACTATCCAAATATATCTTGTTGCCTCACAAGGCTCCTCCTTTTTAATGCGACCTTTCTGGAATCAGATCTACATAATCTCATTGCAAATGTATGCACGGAACTGCGTTATCTTTATCTCAGCCGGTGTGATACTGGCTTCCAATCAACATTCAAGATAGACGCACCAAACTCAAAACTCAACATTCTAGAACTTGTCCACTGTCATTTTTCACAAGTTGAGTTGCATTGCCTTCCAATGCTAGAGAAAGTCATATTTGGATTTTGGCTAACTAAATGTGTGCCCTTGACTTGGGGACACATCCCATGCCTCAAGGAATTGGAAGTCTTTTCAGCCATGCCACCTCATCAAGAACAATTTAAGTTAAGTGAGTTTCTATGTGGCGCGGCATGTATAAATACTTTATCATTGGATTTCCTCGGGCAAAAGGTAATACAATCACTACTGTCTCAACATTTGTTATCAGCTCTGGGCTTATGCCTAGGCATAGTATTAACTTTTGAGATAAACAGTGTGTATTAACTTTGAAGCAGAACAATGAAATTATGTTTTGTGTGTCTTACTGTTTGGAAGACTTTGTTCATACATGTTTCTTAATTACATTGAATGATCATATAGAACTGATTGATACTGTTATCATTCATTTAGGGAGCAAATACTCACATAACATTTTTTTTCCATGTTTTCACTCACTAACTGAACGTTTTTCTGTGTATTCTTTCTTTCTCAACTCCAGATTTGGCTACTACCTGAAAAACATCAACTTTCCTCAGCATTTAGCAATTTGAGGAAATTGTGCATATATGATATCTTTGTTGGATTTGGGCTTTTGTGGACAACAAATCTTCTTGAAGTTGCGCCATCCCTCGAGATACTTGAAGTTGAGGTACTTTTGCAGTTTTGCTTATTTCTTTAATAACCAAATTTAGCAAAACCTTTTTTATCAAGAAAAAAGTATCCAGTGACCTTTATGCCTTTGTCATTTACAAATATTGCTGAGTGGTTCATGTGGCGGAAGAGTGCGCCTAATAGAATTAATGGATATGGTGCAATGATACTTACATTTTGTTGAAAATGGTTAGCATCATCAATCTTTCTCTTCATTTAAGGTGATCTATTGGAGGTGAAGTTGTTAAGTTCTTAATTGATATAAACCACCACCAAAATTTACTGGGTTGACAATGAGACATAATGTTTGTGGCCTCTTAAACAGTAATCATGCTCTATTCCCTTGTCGTGTATAGGTGGCTGTTACTTTTGTACCTCTAGACTCTAGTATTGTCATATGTGCCAAAACATACAACAAATCGTGAGACAAGGCCTACTTATGGCTCTCCAAAATATTGTCATCGGCCTACTGATTAAGCTTGACCAACTACAAATTTACTGTATTTGCTACTTGTTCAGGTCCAAGTAAGATTCTTGGAATGCCAATTCAAAACTTTTTAAACTTTGGCTGGTACATGTCATAAATTTGGATTCATCTCACAATAATGGTATAAAAATTGATTCCTCATCAAATGTATTATTTTTGTTATAATTTGAAATAAGCAATGGCCAAAGTATGTGTAAAGGGGACCATTCCCATGTTATATGTTGTATAACAGGTAAATTGGATTGGAAATACTAATCAGTAGGCACTTTCTAAAAATTTCAATAATGATATCACCGTATGAGAGATGATGCAATGCAAGAATTATTGGTAGTTCACCATATATATGGGAGAAATGAACATGATTCCTAGCTGCCGTCATGCAATGCCACATGTTTTCATGCATATGCGCGTGCTGTGTCACTCGGTACTCTGAGTTCCCTGCAAATAAATATTTGTGACGATTGAAAAGAACTTAGATCATTTAATCATTTTCACTTCATAAAACATGTTACATGTATATGCAGGTGTATGACCATCGATGTGAGCAGGACGAGAAAGTAACTAAGTTGTGTGCTAAAAGAAGTAATGCGTCATGGGAAGTGCCAGAGTTTCCATACCCGAAGCATTTGCCACTGAAAGAACTTGAAATCATTGGTTTCAATGCATCAGAAGAACATCTATTGTTTATAGGAGCAGTGATGGACCGGGCTCCTAACTTACAGTCGGTTGTTTTGAAAGACAAGTGCTGTAAGGAATGCGAATCAACCAGTACAGCGTTAGTAAAACATAAATTTCTAGAAAATGAAGATGAACAAGAGCTGGTAGTGAATAAGCTCAGAGACTGGTTCTCCTCCGGTGCTCAGATAATTTTCAGTGACTGCAAGGTTGTCAGCGAATGTGTGTTTGCGTGAAATGAAAAAGATACTGAAGGTTGTTCATGATTGACTATATGTATTGCTCATCGCTATCATCTATGGTTTTCTTATAAAATCAAGCTGCCAGCATAATCTATTTCAGAAAAGATATAAGTGATTTGTACTTCCGTTATCTTGGTAGTGGAAATGGGGTTCAACCCCTAGTTAAAAAAAAAGTGGTTAATTAATATTAATCTAGGCATTGTGAGTTGTATGATAAGCATTGTTCGCTTAAATAGTTGTTTTGCTCGTTTACATCCCGCTTAAATGCTATATATTGGTACACTATTTTTTTAAGTGATTGTATATATTTTTTTTTAAAAAAAATCCACTTTAATCCTCAAACCGTGTAATTTAGCTCCCGACATTAAGCTCTAAATTCGAACACGGGCAACCCTGCAATTATTAAAATCGGATAATTTTGGTCCTTAGCTGATTTCAAATGTGGTTTTGAGTGTATATGTATTTTCTTCAAATAATAAAATAATAAGCAAATTGCTAAATTTCATAAATATTTTTTTTCAAGTTAGAAAAATATGAAACTGATACCTTTTTTAAAAAAAATATGATCTATATCATCAAGATCTATAACTTTATTTTTTTTAATTTATCCATTTGAGCTAATTTGAACAATTCAAAAAAATTGAATTTCATAAGATAAGAATTTGAATTTGAGACAATCAAGTATAGGATCTACATCTTTGGTTTTTGGTCACTTCTCCATTCGAATTAGTTTGAATAATTCAAAAAAATGAATTACACATAGATTTTTAGGATTGTATGATCTCAAATGAAAAGGTTATCATCTTAGGCCAATCTCAATAGGGTTTCATAGAATGTTTAATGCACATTAAATGTGATGTCACATCAGCAAAAGTAAGTTTTTTTTGCATGAAAATAAGAGGAGATAGAGGGATGAAATGAGTCCGCGTTGTTTCCATAACGCTGGAAATCACGTGAAACCCCACTGAGCCCAGATTCGTTTCATCTGTGGGGTCGAGCATGCGCCTGCAACTAGGATCATCAGGTGTGCCGGCAAGATGAGCTCCACGGCGACCTTGCCGTCGGCGGCGGAGAAACAACATCGGAAAGCAACAGGGGAGCTCGCCCGCGGCCTGCAGGGTACCACAGGGAAATTTTTACGAATTTACATGGAAATTTTTATTTTTACGAATTTACATGGAAATTTTTGCATTAAAAAATTAACTGCTTGTGATCTTGCAGCAAGTTGGAGAAGACATGATAAGCAAGCTAAATGACGATGTTTTCCTCTCAGTCTTAGAAAATGTCGACTTAACAACATCAGTGAGGGCAAGTGTCCTATCCACACGATGGAGACACCTTCCATGGTTGTTCGGACAACTCAACATAGATACGATGGACTTCCTTCATGAACCATATGCCGATCCCACACTGGATGATCACATTGATAAAGCAATGTCATCTCTGACAGAAGCAGTTAGAAGCATGTTGTCTCCTTCCTGCAGAAAGAAAGACAGTCATCACCAGACTTTGTATTTCACTAGTCGTTGCCAACAGTTACTCGAGTGAAATCGGTCATCTTGTTAATGAAGTGGTTGAAAATGG
>Ga0182004_10004379_pt1 | contig 11376 bp, 6 predicted proteins | sample Sormic07211540_1_FD_120479 | JGI IMG/M metagenome (GOLD analysis project Ga0182004, IMG submission 120479) | Endophyte microbial communities from Sorghum bicolor roots, Mead, Nebraska, USA - 072115-40_1 MetaG | ecosystem: Host-associated > Plants > Roots > Unclassified | place: USA: Nebraska...
AAATTTGAAATATATATAAAAAATTATTTACACAGGCGGTGTAGTGTGAGCCGTCTGTATAAATTACATTTATACAGGCGGCTCACATTGTCAGCCGCTTGTGTAAAAATTCATTTACACAGGTGGCTGGCTAGGTGCGCCGCCTGTGAAAACCTAATTTTCACAGGCGGCTGACATAGGCCCGCCTGTACTGTGGTCCATTTTATACTGACCCCTGGTACAGGCGGTGGGTTTGACCGCCTGTGAAGATGCCTTTAGCACCGTCTGTAAAAATATTTTGTGTAGTAGTGTTTGGGGGGCGGCAGTCAACTGCGGCCACCCTTTCCACTGAATTACTGAACTGTTAGTGCGGTATTTTTTTCGATTGTGCCGTCTTCCGCCGCTGCGTGCCTCAATCAGCTCCTGCAATCCAGTAGCCATTAGTGCTTAGATAGCGTATTCATGCAAGTTTTAAGCAAGATGGCGACAGACATGGTCCTAGCTATTTGCCATGTTTTCTGCTAGTACTAGATTTCTTAGCACTATACTAGCTCCACTCTATTATGTTAGATTATGAAGCAGTAGTATATATATAGTACGGTATATACAACTAAACAGATACTTCTTCCATACACATAAAGAAAGTCGTTTAGGACAACGACACAATCTCCAAAGCTTAACTTTGATTCTTTATTTTTTATAAAAATATTTATCAAAATATGGTATATGTATACTTTATGAAAGTATTTTTCAAGATAAATCTATTTATATGGTTTTCATATTTTCAAACAACTTAAAAGTTATTCATGATTTATATTCCCAGTATTTAATCTAAATCTTTTCCAAAATGACTTCTTTATATGTACGGAGGGAGTACACACCTGCTTGTTTTAATTTGTTCTGTCCTGTTACCGCGCTGATGACTATCCTGCAAGCGAAGAAAAAGGATTGTGATGATATTTTGTTAAAATTGTGCAAACGATCAGCCAATCTCCTATCTCTTATGCACGTATAGCAGTTGCTACAACTCTGCCGTGCAACGGAGTTTGTTTTCTGACGATAGGAATTGACCAGCAGCTAGCTAGTGTTAGGACGCAACTAAAAAAGGAACGGGGAAGCCTCTTTTTTTCCCCTCCGTTTGCTAAGAATTCAGCAGCAGGTATGCTATGACGACAGGAACGGAGCACCAACCCAAGGCAAGCGTGGCAGTGATCATCATATACCTTAATCATCACGGGTGCACTTAGAATCCTGGATAATCATAATAAAGAAATGATTGATCAAGCTAGCAAGCCAGATCACATACGCATCGATCTTTAGCCACCATCACGTTGTTAATAAATCCATAAATAAACTACGAATAACCGGCTAGCCATACATCTGGTGGGCCCGAGTTACAAAGACTTAAATCATTGTTTACACATTGGAAGCAGACCCGCAAACTAATAATAAAGTGCGAATGAAAAGGTGAGAACAAGTGGCCGGGAATTAGAATAGTGTGAATTTTTTAAGTCCCCATATATTCTTTTTGCGCGAATATTGTTCTTTTTTGAAACTGGAACAAGGGAAGCCCAAATAACAGTATAGTGGATGAGACATACCAAATGCTCTCATCAATCCACACTGCGGTAATAATGTTACCATACTTGTCTAGTTTCATGTATTTTCAGTTCAATGATAATGACTATAAATTTCACAAAAAAAAAACAAGGATTGTCGAAGCCATGTGAATGCACGATCGACCTGATGACTAGGATATGTAATGAAACAACTAGGAGTAATATGTATATATATGTAATGAAACATTGGTATTAGGGCACTCACAATGTAAGACTCTATCACAGAGTTCAAGACAATTAATTACATATTTTTATAGTATTTTGCTGATGTGGCACCATATTTATTGAAGGAAAGGTAGAAAAAATAAGACTTCAAATCTTATTTAGACTCTAAGTCCACATTGTTCGAGGTAATAACTAACTTTAGACTCTATGATAGAGTATACATTCTGAGTGCCCTTAGTTGAGTCAGTGGGAATGAATTAATCCAACGGCGGTAAGAAGGGACGTTGAGTGCTAGTTCACAGTAGATGATGAACCGGTGTCAACAAAGTGCTCACCTAATGCTTGCACTTTGTTATTAGTATAAATTAAACTCTCCCCAGCTGACTGCAGACCAATTCTTTGACATGGAGGAGCGAAGTGGGGAAAAAGCAGCGACAACTTTATTCGATTCGATCGAGAAAGGAAGAAAGGATGCATGGGATGGGTGGTGCTGCTTCGTCCAGATGCCTGCCTGTCTTTCCGTTTTGTTCTTCTTCTCTCCATATCTGATGGCGACATCCGGAGGTCCAATTATACATACTGCACCACAGTAGTGACAAGTGAGCAAGTTCAGATCGAGTAGCTCACCTTGATCAGCATTTGTCTCATTTGACATCTCGTAGCTGAGGACTAGTTGCAGAACAAATTGCTTGCTTGCTTCCTTACTGGTGCAAGTACAATTGATTTGGGCACTTGGCTTGGTTGGTCACCACAGATATGTTTGATTTTGCAGTCTGCAACTATTATACACTCCTGTCATCTTGATTGTGTGTCCAAAGCTGAACTGGGAGGGACCAGAAAAATAAGAAGCAGCAAAAATGATGCGTCTACTAGCATCTGACCGATCGGCCAATTTTGTCATGATCTATGTACGTACGCACGTAGCAACGAAACTGTTAGCTATATTATACAACAAAATTAAATATGAACCACGCACAGAGCTCGATTGAACATATCCGTGCATTATTATATATAGCATAATATTACAAAAATGATGCAAAGATCTGCCCGCCGTGATGTGGGATCGTCCAATAGCACACAACACAAAGCCTCCAGTTCCGCTGCTGTACGTGTTCACTCATTTGTTATATAAGATCGAGGAAGCAGAAATGAGTGAGAAGAATCAGATGCGTGCACCATCCACCACCCACCACGCGCGTCCACGTACGAAGGCAAGGCACCAGCCCAAAACAGGGAGAGCAAGCATAGCAGAGCGCCAGAGCCAAGAAGAACTCAAGTCAGCTAGCTAGACACTCTCTGATCCTTGCTGGTTCGTTGATGCATGGCTTCCTTGTTGCGTTGGAAGGACAGGTACGTGAAGGAGAGGCTGCTAGGCCTCTCTGGCCTGTCCTGCTCCTCCGCGGCGTCCACCTCCGTCGTCGCCTCCACTGGCCGCGCCATCGACCGCCACTCTCCGCGCCTTCGTGACTCTCACCGGCGTCTTCCGCCATCCCTGCCCAAGCCACCCTGCTCTCCTTTCAGTAGTGCCAAAGATTCCTCCACCTCCATGAAGCAGCAGCAGCTTTGCCACTACGACGACGATGGCAAAGACAGAAGGAAGAAGAAGAGCACAGAAGCAGACGCTGGTAGTGGCAGGGGTTGCTCGTCGACGACGCCGTCGTCAGAGCATAGGAAAAACAAGAAGAAGGAGGTGCAGCTCCAGCAGGTGAGCCCCGCGAGCTCGTCCAGGTTCCTGCTCAACTCCTCCAGGCTCATGATGCAGTCCGACGACGAAATCACCGTCGTCGACTCCTTGCCGCCACTTCCGTCCCCGCGGCCCTCCTTCATTAAGGACGCCGACGACGACATCGAAATATTCCCAACCAGCCACGGCGATGCCGTGATGCCGGCTGGTCCATCGAGGCCTCAGCTCCTGGCGCCGCCAGTGGAATTATTCGCCGAGCCGTCTGCATCAGGTGCAGGGTCCTCCTCGTCATCGTCAGAAATAGGAAGAGGCCATGTCGTTGCCGGTGACAACACTGTCGTGGTGAGATCATGTTCCACGAGAACAGGCCAGAACCAGGTGAGAACGTTACGCCCTGCTTCATCGATGATGATATTGATCGATGCATGCATGAACTTGTAATTGCCAACATACAGGTGGTGGTTTTGAGGGTATCTCTACACTGCAAGGGGTGTGCTGGCAAGGTGAAGAAGCACATCTCCAAGATGGAAGGTGAACTTTTCACTCATCTTATCCCTTCACCTCCAGTTGAGTTTCGATAACTAACACATACGAGCATGCATGCATCCAATCCAGGGGTTACTTCTTTTGACATCGACATCGCGACGAAGAAGGTGACGGTGGTGGGAGATGTAACACCGCTAGGCGTCCTCAACAGCATCTCCAAGGTCAAGAGCGCTCAGTTCTGGACGGACACTCGCTCGTATTTGTCCACGCCGCCGCGAGCCTCCGCCACCTTCTGAGCTACTCCAATACCTTCAAAACCCACTTGATCGTCTCGGACTGGGACGCCACGGTCTTTCGAGCCTTTTCTCCATATTATTGTCGGTTGGAAAATATATTTGTAAAATCCAATCAGAAAATTGTTCTATTACAAAACGCGCATTTTACGACATGTAAAACTTTTACTATATAAATATGTAGAAGCTGCATCTATCTGTGGTAACCCGTGTCGTATATAAAATTCTTAAAATACTACGTATGATTTGCAATTGGACATGTAGCCATTTGTTATAGTATTTGTGGTACATGTCTAGAGTGCTTTTTATAGAAGAACAAGACTAAAACACATTGTAAATAGGATACAATAGGCCATGCAAACCGCCCACTGGTCCCTCCAAAGCCTAGGAAATGTCAAATTTCGCACTGGTACACAAAACATTTGTACAGGCGGTGGTAGAAGCATTTACATAGGCGGCCAAGCCCACCGCCTCTATCAGGGGTCAGTACAAATCGACTTGCACAGGCGGCCAAGCCCACCGCCCGTATCAGGGGTCAGTACAAATCGACCATAGTACACAGGGTCGAGAGTGAGCCATCTATGAAAATTAGGTTTTCACAGGCGGTTCACTTAGTAATCCGCCTGTGGAAATGTATGTTTACACAGGCGGCTAACTATGTGAGCCGCGTGAGAAAACCTATTTTTCACAGGCGGCTCACATTGTACCGCTGGTGTAAATAAGTTTATATATATATTTTAAATTTATTTTTTCCCACCACACTACAGTGCTATGTCTGTCACATATATATATACATATATAAAGTAGATATGTAAACATGAAATCAAATATCAACCATAAAATTACATATATACACGTCATTGTTATCCGCACAACCATACAATGTTTACATGTCATTTCGCTTCAGATTTAGACCTACTATGTCTGTCAGCGCTCTAAATTTATCACTTGCTAAATCGCCCGCACGATCAAAATATGCTCCATCACTTGGAATTATTTTTCTCATAATAAAACCGCACAATCCACATTTTTTACTCATACATGATCAACATGGAGTTACCACAACATTACAACATTTGTTACAAAAAGAACTTACATCGGAGTGTGGAAGATTTATAACTTAATTTACAAAATATGATGAAGTACAAACTTAACTAAATTTCCAAAAGGTGTGTAGAGTAGCGGAAGCAACTTAGGTGAAGCTTCTAAGGTAGAAGAGGTGGACAAATCATGTCGCGCCCACCGACATGACTTCCATTAGCAACATAAGTCAGCACCTGCAACAGGGGTTATAGAACCCTGAGTACGGGAATACTCAACAAGACTTACCCGACGGAAAAAGAGAACTTAGGAATGCAGGCTTAGGGTAGACAAGGAGTGGCTGAGCAAGGAACCAAGTTGTTTTGCATAAAATCATACTAATAGTGCATCCTTACTTTCAAGTTTTAGCCTCGAATCGGTCACCTCGAGAGGCCGAGGAATTCGAGGACAGTCTATCTAGTTGCTTTTCACAGACAAGTCTGTGAATTTCTAGTCCTTAACAAAAGTGTTATTCATCCGACGGCCATAGCTTCACGTCACTCTGAGTCCGGGAATTGGGATGCGAACTCCATGAGACATTTTCTTTTTCCCCATTTCATAACTTAGTTGCATATTTAACTACAATGGGGGTAAGTGGATTGAGTCTCCCAATCAGGGAGCAACGACGATTCGAACCGCTTAGCAATCCAGCTGGAGTTCCTAACTACCTGACATATGTAGAACCGAATCTTGCATATGTCAACCCAAATCTAGTTTTCCCAAGATTTGACCGGGTTCGCGGCACCCGAGAGCACAGTACTCCACCGTCTAGCCTATTTTCTAGGAGGGTACACGCTACTCTCGCCATCGCTCCACACCCAGTGCGCGAGTAGCCGTTCTCGTCGAGGAATCACAAGACCAGGCTTACCGAGGGCAAGTGACTAGTACAATAAATTCTCAACCCAGCAGGCCATCAACGGACCAGTCCTTAATCGACAAAGTTGGAGACACTACTTTAAGACTCCATTCTTAAAGCAAATCCACTGAACCGGTCTCAAGTTGAAATATTATTGACAATAAAAGTTTTCCACAACAACCCTTCAAACTTTCTTATTTGAAAACCTATCTATTAAGCAGGGCTAAGCATCACTACGTAATTTTAAAATAAACAAGTGCCAAGGACAGGATAACAAATCTCAAGGTAGTAAATGGAACAAATAGGTTAAACCCAATTCTTGACTACGTAATGCATCATTTTGATTCATAAATGATGAAAGATTTAAAATATTCAAGGAAAGGTTGAATGCATTCGGGGGCTTGCCTTGGTTGCAGAGGTGAGTGGGTTCCTCAGAGACTTCCCAAGTCTTGGTTCCAACTTCCTCGAACGGAACACCAACCTCGGGGTTTGGTTCAACGGTTGCTCCTTCGGTCACGTGCACTATACGTAAAATGATGTATGCTATGATATGCTTATGATAACATATAATAATGATTTAGTTGAGTACAACTTTCTCTCTCAGTGCAAAAGCAGGTTTAAACAATGATTAAAGGTTGTTTACCACTTTAGTGTTTTTACCAAAGAGGTTGCAACAGTAAGCTGAGACCTTTCTTAATTTGTAGTTATTCTTAATTAACTAATTATTAATCCCTTTTATCTTACTTAATCTTTAATTAAGCATTAATAACAGTAATTAAGTATTAATATCAAACAATAATTAAATGCCAAAGGTCATTATAGTTGAGCTCAGGTCATCACACAATCCCAAAATCACTCAAATCATAATTTGGAAGTTGAGCTAATTATTATCTAATTATTTTAGATTTATTACTTAATTGCTAATTAATGGTATATTAATATTTTATTCAAACATTATCCAAATACCACCAAACTTTTTGTGAAGCCAGGAAATATTACTCAGAGACACCTCACAAATTTTAGTGATTTTTAGACATATATATATAAATTAATAAAAATCATGGAAATTCTATTTACTAAATACAGGACAGAATTTTTATAAATGCTTAAAAGTACCTGAAAATGACATCTGATATTTTTCCTATGCTCTACTCACTACACAGAACCTATACAAAAAGTTTCATCATTTTTTGATCTAAACAAATTTTTCTATACAAATTCAAACACAAATCCTTTTCAAACATAAAGGAAAAAGAAAACACCCCTGTGCCGAGGCCGGACAGCCCACAGGCTGGCCGAACAGTTCAGCCTGCCAGCTGGCCCACGCGCGCGTCCTGCTCCTCCCTCCCCCTCTATTGGTCGCTGACGTGCGGGGCCCCTTGGTCAGGGTCGTCTTCAACCTTCGACCGGGACGAGCGGATATGGTTCGGCCGAGCTTCCCCGTGGCTCCGTCGAGTTTCCTGCCCCGAGCTAAAGCACACTCGTTCTCCACTTCCCTGCGCACATGCTAAGGTCCTCAATCCATGCTCTACCTCTCCCAAACCACCTAGACCCCGTCCATGGCGGACGGTAGCATTCATCGACGCTATACTGGCCAGGAGAGGGTGGTTGAACATGAAATGATATGCATGTGAGCATTAGTGACTCACCAGGATTGTGTAAAGGTGCCTCTCAGCTGCGGAGATGCACTAGAGTGGCTTGACCACGGTGAGGTTCTCCTCGGCAGCGCTTTTTGCCGGAGTTGAGAAAGATGGGTGAAGCAGGCGCTACGGCGGGTTAGAGCGCTCGCAGGGGAGCTCAAGAGGTAGCTTGGTTTTGGGCGAAGCTAAAGGGAAGCTAGGGTTTAAAATTAGGGTTTTCTCCCTTATTTCCTTACCAACATCCTTAACTAGGGATTAAACAACCATGAGAAGCATCACTTCACAAAATAAACACACTTTAATTTCCTAAGCAAAGTCAACCAAAATAAACTTATTTTAAGTTGATACATCATGATGTGCCTAACAACTATGCTATGTAATGCTTATGATGATATGATCTAGTTTTAGTATCCGTAACATCAGGGATGTTACAGCCCTTCGCCCTTAAAGAAATCTCGTCCTGAGATTTCTAGGGTACTAAAACCCGTGGGGTTGTGTAATGGAAAAGGAAATGTGTCAAGCACATTAACTTCTGAGAAGCTCATAAAACAGTTGCAATTGGTCCGAGAATTACAACTAACATCAACATTATGTTGTAATTAATCAGGAATTTTAAAGACTTCATAAGAAGATATAGTTCTCCAAATGAGCTTCCAAGGAGAATGAAAGCACACTAACTGTAGACTATAGTGGAGCATGACCAGAGATCCGAATGTTTAACGAGCACCTGGTAGTATTTCCTTATGGCCGTGGTTCCACAGGAGACTACAAGGTTCGACGCTATAACGTGATCACGGATCATGTTACCTACTATAGAGTACGTTTACAATAGCTCTCAACAACCTTTGTTGGTATTTAGAGTTAAAAGGAGGACATGTGTCAGAGTAGAAGTAATCAAGGTGTGACACATGTATGATTTGAGAAGTCAAGGAGTTATCTCAGGTCTTCATATTTATGTTGGTGATCTATCTATATGAATCCAGAAGTATCCCCAAGGATGGGAACTTTGTGGAGCAAGGATTGTCAAAAGGATATTTAATTGGATGAAACCTGGCACATGACGGGATTTATTGAATAGAACAACTATAAGGAGAATAGTTGTCCTGGATTAAAAAGGGAATCTATAACATCCTTGTATCATTATTTTGAAGTGAATGATATGATGTATGCTCGCCCTATACGTCTTCACAATGTTAGTGTTGACGGTTCTTAAGTATCAATTTTAACTATGAAATAAATAAGGAAAAGGACCAATATACAAACAACGCCAAGAATTAGGGTTTGATCTGATAGAATTCCACGAGTTTTGCTGTTTATCTATTTCTGCAGGGGGTTATCAGGAAGTATGGAAGAAAGGCCCACACGTCGGGTTTACATAGAGATATTAACTTGTGCGCTAATTTTCCTCGGACTGGAAGGTTCCAGAAGCCACACGAACAAGCAGGAGGCCTAGCGGGCCCACAGGCAGGGCGCTCGCCCAGTCCCCCTGGGCGCCCGCCCACCTATGGTGGCCAATCAGGGTGCATCACGTGGATTATGCTCCACCGCCTTTGAGGATCAAGGAGAACCATTCAATTAAGGTCGATTTGATCCGACGGCGTAGATTCATTTGAGAGGGCAATATAAGCAAGGCCCCTGGCCCCTGGAGAAATCGAATCCCCATTATTCATTAGCATAATTTCCAGAGAGGTTTCAGAGAGAGAGGTTCCTTAGGGTTCCAACCTCATAGGGCTTAGCATCTAATGTGAGAGTAGAATTAGTTCTACTAGATTGAGAGAGATAGAGTGGAGGTGTAGATCAGAGGAAGCCCAGCCTATCAGTGTCTACTCCGAGGTTGTACCTGCGGGATCAAGCCTCCTAACCCGAGGCTTGCTCCTAGGATTCTTCAGTATTTCGACTTCTAAATTCTAGTAAGTTCTTTGTTTTATTGTTCTTTGGTTTATGAGTTTACTTTGATCTCTTCGCATAGAGTTCAGAGTAATCATCTCTAGCGTAAACGTGGGGTTTGGGCTAGGATACTCATAGAAATCCCCCGTCTAGCCGGACCGTGGTAGTAGCAAGGAACGTGACATTTCCGAGTTACCATTGTAGCCCATAATCCCGTTAGCAGGATCGATAGAGTTTATAGGTGCGGGTCGAACATTCTCTGTGGTGCCTAGATTCCGTGAGCCTCCCCAATAGAACAGTAGATCATCCTTACCAAGGTTAGAATGAGGGTGCAGTTGAAGTCTTCTCTATACATCACTCACATCGAGTCATAGTGGTTGTATCCTAAAGGTTAGTAGTAATAGACCTGGTTAGTCAGATGCACCCTTTCTCCTAGCGGTAAAAATATAAATACGATACTCTAGATAACATCCCGGGTGAAGTGCTCACCGATATCCGTGTGCTTGCCGATTAATTCCTGATTGCGTTACCAAATATCAATAGTTAGCTAGAAGGTAACTACTTATATAGGGCATACTTTATACATTATCTTTATTGCTTCAGATGGAAGGCTGCAAGACTGTTGATAAAGCATTGTTGGAGTAGACTGATACTTCACTTGGCTTGCCGAAGACTTGAAGCTTCTTTCAATGCCTTCTATTTGAGTTAGCAGAAAGTCTTCGTAGAACTTGGACAGCAAGCATAAGAAAAGTTAAGGAATATTTATAAGTTGTTATCCTCAAAAACTTTTAATTTGTAAATTTCTTTTGAACTTTTCACAAGTTATGTTGCAGAAGATCCATGTATGAGCTCCGATACCACTCTATGGTAGAACCACCCTAATTATATGGCCCACATGCACCTGTCATTGTCCTTAAGACCTCTGACTACTGCACATGAGAGTCATATAACTCGGATAGTCTGTTGGGTGCCCTCAGAGGACCCCGAATCATCCACATTTTTTCACTCATACAGGATCAACATTTGTTACGAAAAGAACTTACATCGGAGTGCAGAAGATTTATAACTTAATTTACAAAATATGATGAAGTAAAAACTTAACTAATTTTCTAAAAGGTGTGTAGAGTAGTGGAAGCAACTTAGGTGATGCTTCTAAGGTAGAAGAGGTGGACAAATCATGTCGCGCCCACCGACATGACTGCCATTAGCAGCATAAGTCAGCACCTACAATAGGGGTTATAGAACCCTGAGTACGGCGTTGGGCATTCTTAACTTCATTACCAAAAGTAGACTTAGTTTTCTAATTCTGATAACGGCGCCAAAAATGCCAAACCTATCCCTCATGCCACTTAAGCCAAGTTGTCATCCCCAACACGACATGAGAGACGCGGTATTGAAATATGTAATTGCTCTTCTAAATGAATAATAAATGAGATCTGCAAGCGCACAAATTAATACCGATGTAGCATTTTAATCGGAAAGAATTCCCAGTATTGTTATTTATATTTTTACCACTGGGAAGGGATTGCTAAACATCAATGTTGACTATGGAATGGAATATAGCATTGAGTATCTATCATTGCATGTATAATTGAGAGCATTTATCTATCTCTTTCATACAGGGATAAATGTCACATAAAGGATAGATAAAGTATGAATGGTGACAAAGATAATTAATCTGATCAGC
>Ga0182004_10004380_pt1 | contig 11376 bp, 11 predicted proteins | sample Sormic07211540_1_FD_120479 | JGI IMG/M metagenome (GOLD analysis project Ga0182004, IMG submission 120479) | Endophyte microbial communities from Sorghum bicolor roots, Mead, Nebraska, USA - 072115-40_1 MetaG | ecosystem: Host-associated > Plants > Roots > Unclassified | place: USA: Nebraska...
GGAAGGGGCAGTCACGGTGACCGGCATCGCAGTTTGAGTTTTTTTAATGCAATTGTTGCAAAAAGCCATTGCGGTTGAAGCTCATTTGAAGGATTCTCATAATGTCCATAGACCACATGGTCCAAATATGCATGCCGTAGAATGCTATTAGAATAGCTCACACGATGAAAAAAGAGTTTTGCATTGCTGAATTTGTGTGCTCTGCACAAAACAAGTTGACCACTTATCCATCTCTCAAGCCCATTAACAAGAATCGGCAAGAGGATATGAAATTACTTTTGATCCAACTAAATGTGACCGTATTTTTAGGAGTTGCTTAAATTTTGGTTATATTATTTTGTCGCATGCTTTATCATCAGTTGAAGAGCTTATTGCAAATGACATAACTTTTTCTCATGCGACTAATGATTGCAATGTTTTCCATTGGCAGGCCCAATCGGCTCTCAATGGGGGACGATTGAGTCTTACTAAGATGCAAGCTGATAAGGTTCCTTTTCTAATTATTGTAGTTAAAAAGGGAGAACCCATTGTTTTGATCTGCCCAGAGCAAGCAGATACAATCGTTGGCAAGAATGTGATTATCGGCGAGCCTCGCGAAGCACCGAAAGTTGAGAAGGTTTTCGGGTGCAAAGTTGTGCTTGAGAAAGATGATGGAAAAAACCAACTCAAGATCACGAAGGGATCAGCAAAGCACCTAAGCAAGCAACAGCCAGATGAGGCGACAGTAGAGGCCGGCCAGGCCGGTTGTGGCCCTGTTCACATAGCAAAACTGGCCATGCTGGGGAAACAGTCCTAGTGGCTCCAATGTCCGTGTTTTGAGCACTTTTGTGCCAGAATGACCTAAATTGGCACATGTGGAAATCTAATGAGACGAAGAATGCAGGGAAGATGGTGAAACATCAATGCACTTTTGGTAGGCTCATAAGCAAGTATAAGAAGCAAAAGGCCGATTCTACGAAAATAAATAAACACGATCATAGATTCAACACAAATAGTACAAATATACCCCTTGACTAATCCACTTAATTCAGAACAGCTGTAATAACACCCTCGCAGATTTTCATCACAAGAGCACTCAGCAATGCTTGCTACCGTTCATATTGATCCATGACTACGTATTTTCACTATTAACCCGCATCCACAGAAGCCCAACGTTGATTGAATTTGCGACGCTCATCCTTCAGTATTCCATTACAATGTGGAGCTTCTCTATCTCCATTAGTCCCACAAGGTGCGTGTTTGGCAGCAGGAGGCGAAGCAGAGGGAGCATAGATACACCGGCAGGAACTCTGGGCCTGACCTTCTCAACTGCAGAAGCCACAACATGGGGAGGTGGTATATTGTACCAATGGAGATACCACGAGAGGACCACGATGTCGTTTTGGGTATCAGGCCATGTGCCCATGCTCAAGTAACGGTGGAGGTTGTCCTCGAGGTTTGGCAGCTCCGCAAAGATGTCTCCCACTCGCTTCATAAGTGACTCCAAGAATGTCGAATGAATAATTCCTCCATTTGTGATTCTAGCATCAACTAATGCTTCGTTGTAGGCCAAAGCGACCTGCACAATGGAAATAAGAATCATAGGAACATCACCAAAAGTTGGAAAGAAGAATCATAGGAACATTCACATGAAGGGAGGATGGAACTATTTTTTTTTTAAAAAAAATACACACACACAAGATGGTCACCAAAATAATAAAAACATAAACTTTGACACTGGGGCTGAAACAAGTTTTTGAATGGAGACCAAAACAAATCCAAACTGGCAATAAAGAGCAACATGTCACAGAATATAACGCTCAATTCCAACCTTCAAGTTAGGAAGGAAAAGGGAATCATATAAAGGAAAATGCCCAGTCTTCAAATGCTCCCACATTAACTCTATTGTTGTGTAAAAACTGATGTAGACCTGGAAGAGAGAAACATGATAGTCATTAAATGTAAGTTACTCCCTCCATTCGAAATTATAAGACATTTTGGCTTTTCTAGATATATACTTTTTGCTATGTACTTAGATATACTTTATGTCTAGATGCATAGTAAAAGTAATGTATCTAGAAAAGCTAAAACATCTTATAATTTGATGAAATGGAGGGAGTAGTTGATAAGAATTGAACAGCAAAAAAATGATATAGATGTTTACAGTAAGAAACCTGTAACAGTGATGGTCTATCTTTGCTCATACATTCATACAGCACTTGAGAGCAGAACTCCTGAAAATTGCTATTGCATCTGCAGTTGGAAGACAACAACATTAGGGGGGGAACAAGATGGCTGAATGAAATGTGATACATAGTGCTTATTATCCAGGCAACACTCTTCTGCAGATACAAAGAAATAAGACAAAAAACACTTGCCTGCTCTTCCATGACACGGAACACAGTTTTGCAAAAGCAATCAAGCTTGGATTGGCCGAGAAAGTGCTTACTAGCTGATCAACTCTGAAGTAGCTATCATTAGTGCTGTTTGGTTGATTACTGCAACTAGCAGATGGTGCATCACAGACCTGAAGTTTCATGTTAGAGAAGTAAAATTAGTAGTCAATATAACATATAGTCGAGCAACTAAGATACATATCTGGACAACTATAACAAAACATTAACCTCATGCATTGCCCGTGAAATCAAGGATTGGCATCCAATTGGATCGTCAGAGTAGGAGCATGATCCAACTTTTCGTTTTATGTAGAGTACCCCCCCATTGAATGGATCTGTCTTGTCTCCAGATCTCCACCATGGCTTGTCTATTTGAGAATCATGATAAGAAAATAATGCAACTTCTTTTGACAAGTTGTGAAGTATTCAGGATAAGTATTATACCTTCAGGTGCAAGTTTTATCACCTGAGGCCAGTATCTAGGCCCACAAACTCGAATGCTTTTAAGCTGCAACAGAATTAGACTTTTAGATTGAAAAGTTTATTGGCTGTCCCACCTGGTTTAAACCTATGCACTTTCCATATGCTTCCCAAAAACCTATGCAGTTTATTGGCTGTCCCACCTCGACCGACTTAGCTAGCTCAGCTTCCTAGACTTGTCTTGACAAGACAGAAAGAGCAGAAATATAACAAAAATCTAATGCCAGCTATACAGGAACTTATCCTGAGTACTTCTACATGCCAATACTTCAGATAAAATGAATTGGTGAACACGTCAGTAACTTCAGTGCACCTTGTTAGAGCACTGCGTTAAATGATAAACATATGTTGTATGTGTTTAAAGTTTAATTATTTAGAACACCGTTTGACCAGTAAGCATAAATCGAAATAACCATACATACCACTGAGCGTTCTGGCAGAAGACAAGGTGTCACCTCGCAATAGTTGGTCTCATCATAATACTCTGTTTCAGCAACTGTCACTTCCAATGGACAATACACTGGAAGTTCTGTGTCGACGTCCACCGTCTGAACCCATCGAGGCTCTGTAGCTATTACATATAGGTGTCTGAATGCCTAGTTACAGTGACACAAAGACTTAGATTTGTTTGCAACAAAGCTATGATATACAATGAATGTGAGAGCTCAGGGAGACATGGAAGTAAGGGAATGACCTGGAGATGGCAGCGATTGTCATTTGGTCCAGTGGGTAAACGTGGGTAAAGTGAGATCAATAATGCAGCAATTGCACTATTCTGAGTTGAAAATGTGTGTGTCCCACCTCCAAGGAATAAGAATCCTATTGCCAAGCTTACCTACATTGTGATAAACGGGATCAGTCTATTTTCTCACATAACGTTATGGCAAGTGGATCCGGCACAGGGGCCCACGCGACACTGTAGCACAGGGGCCGGTTCATACAAGACAATTTCATGCTAGTCCACCAAACAGCAAAGTTTCTTCATCAACAAAGACAGCATAGCATCCTCCTTGACATCACAAAGCTTTCGATTCAGTTTCATAGCCTTTCCTCCTTCAGGTCTTAAGGAAGTTGGGGTTCGGTATTATTTGGTGTGACATCTTTAGTGGCCTTTTTACGTCATCCTCTATAATTTTGGTCAAAGTTTACACAGTTTGAGACAAACTTGGATCCCTTATATTTTAGGACGAAGGGAGTAGTATACATGTTTAATTGGATTTTTAGGATTGGATGGAGACACTTGTGACACTTGAATACTAGAGCATTAGCCAAACAGAAGTGACTGTTGAGAGCACCATATGGTGCTGAGGTTGTTTGGTTGTGGGTGTGCGTTCATGTTCGGGTTTGGTTTTTTGCCTAACTCTTTGTATTTTTTTCCTACCTTAACGAAATGACACGCAGCTCTCCCGCGTTGTTCGAGAAAAAGATGGAAATACAGAAAGGATGAGCAAAACAACACAATTGCAAGAATCCAAGGCTTGGCTGCTACTATTTTAGATTTTCAGTGTGATTTATTATTTATTTATTTATTAAAAATCCTAAAACATATCCACGTATAATTATTTTTGAAAATGCCATATCTGTATCCATATCCATGCTGCATAGAAGAAGTGCACTGATTGAAATGGTGCCCATAAGTGCTGATCTTCTGTTCCAGTAAATACCCATATGCAACTTGAGTTTTAATTTTAACATATATAAAATGCACTCGATGCCACATATATAAAACCTCTGATCAAAACACTAAAAGACATGACAGGCTAAAATAAATGATATTCAGAAGGTGGCTCAGTAAAAATGTCTGCATGTGCTTAGCCTGGAATCAGAACCCTGATAACCAGGTTTGTCATTACAGAGTTCTCATAGCGTGCAACAAAAGAATATACTATCTGTTGGCCAGGTAACTAACAACACAAGTGGAATTTTGCTTGCCAAAGGGCGGCTTGTTGGTAAAGTGAAGACCGAAGTCAAGGGTGACAGCCTGTTGGTGCTCCACCATGGGTCGCTCCATGAACCGACTGACGAACCCGACGGCGAATGCCAGGTCCGGGCAAGTGTGCACCAAGTAGCACAGACTGCTGATGAGACGTCAGTAATGAGTGGGGTCGACCTCCGCCGTGCTGTGCCTACTAAGCCGCAGTCATTCCTCCATTGGAGTATGGGCAGGACTGCAGCCAGCCATGTCTGGCGGAGGGTGATGCCACTGGCATCTAGGTGCACCTCGACGCTGAGGCAGAAGCTGAGGAGGCTGAGGTCGCTCATGTCAAAGATCTTCATCATTTGCGCCTTGAACGCCTCCACTTTTTGTTCATCCACGCCGGTGATGATGAGGTCATCGACGTAAATGCCGACGAGTAGGACAGAGCACCCACTGCCTTGCCGGTACATCGTCGCCTCGTGCGTGCTCTGCTGAAAGCCCATGTACTTGAGCGTGGCGTCCAGCTTCGCATTCCAGGCGCATGGAGCCTGCAGCAGACCATAGAGAGCCTTACGGAGCAGGTAGACTTTCCCTTCTTCTCCGGCGACGGCAAATCCAGGCAGCTGCTGCATGCACACCTCCTTGAGGTCGCCGTTGAGGAAGGCAGATTCGACATCCATGTGGTGGCGCGCTAGCCCACTTGAGTTGCCAGCCCGAGGACTTTGACGGATTCCATGCGCGCCACAGGAGCGAACACACCATCATAGTCAATTCCCTCCTGCTGGACTAAGCCGCACGCCACCAGCCACGCCTTGTGTTTGATCACCGCATCCAGCTCTTGAACGCCCACTTCAGAGTGATGAGGCGGTTGGCCGGTGGCCAGTGCCACCAGCTCCTAGCCCGTGCCTCGGCGAAGTTGGCAGGCTCGCCAGCATGCGTCAGGTGCAACTCGACAAAGAGAACCTGCGGCGGTGGAGCTGGAGGCTAATTGCCGATGATGTTAGTCATCGTGCGGTAGCATAGAGGCTCATCATAGTAGTAGGCGTCCAGTCACTCAGCATCATCATCCAACGGCGTGGTGAACTCCACTTGATCGTCGGTTGCTACTGCTGCCACTGCTGAAGCCGTAGGGGCAGCAAGGGACGCAGGCGGTGGTGTTGGTGAAGCCAGCTGAGGTGCTGGAGGAGTGACCGTAGTTGCAGCCTGCAGATGTCCCTCCGGACTACCCCAGACTTGGTGACGACAAGCGCGGCACAAATGGTGGTGGCGCTGGTGATGTAGTTCGGCCGCCACCGGAGAAGCACTCTATGCTCCACCTGCTCCTCCAGGCCACCAGTAATCGATGAAGTCACTCACCACCGATGCCGAGCTACCAGGGACCGATGTGGACCAATCCCAACCACGCCCCTCGTCGAAGACGAGGCCACGGGTAACCTTCACACGCTGCATCATCGGGTCCAGGATGCGATACGCCTTCGCCCCTTCCGCGTACCCGATGAAGACACCAGGCTTGCTGTGGTTGTCAAGCTTGCCTAGCTGGTTTGACTCCTTGGTATATGGGACGCAGCCAAAGGTCTTCAGGTGGCTGAGCACCAGCGTGCGCCTGTGCGAAGCCACGTACGAGTCTTGGCAACCATCGAGTCGGTGAACAATTGAACAGGTGAACCGCTATCATCACCCCCACCCCAATACTTGGCTGATATCCTCCTCTGCTTCAGCAGCGACTAGGCCGTGGCGACCACAGTCTAGTTACGGCGCTCCACGCCGTTCTACTGAGGCGAGTAAAGTGCTGAATAGTGGCGCTTGATGCCCTCTTCGATGTAGTCAGTGAACTTGGCGACGATGAACTCGCCGCCGATGTCGGTGCGCAGCACCCGAAGCTTGCGACCGCTCTCCATCTCTGCTGCGGCCTAAACACACTTTATGGCGTCTGCGGCAGCATCCTTGGACGGCAGCAGGACGACCCACACGAAGCGGGATGCGTCATCCACCAACAGGAGGAAGTAGCGTCGCCCGCCCGGAGTTGCCATGAACTAGGTCCAGCTGCACCTACGCACGGTACGTAGCTTGCTGAGGAAATGGGCACTGACACTACTTCATCGTGACGCAGGTGTCGCAAAGCTGCGCAACGTGCTTGACACCGACATCCCGCACATCATAGCTTTCTTGATGAGCTTGTGAAGCCTTGAAGTGGAGGTGGCCGAACCGCTCGTGCCAGCGCCAGGCTTCATCATCCTTTCTTGTGGCGAGGCAAAGAGGCTACGTCGTCTCGAGGTGGACATAGAAGCGGCTGGGCGGAGGAGGTCCGTGCAGGCCAGGCACCCACGGCAATGAGGGATGCGGCGGCGGCGGCGCTGGGCGGAGGAGGTCCGTGCAGGCCAGGCGGACAGCTGCCCGGCACAACCGCGGACGGACTGGCGGCGGAGGCGGCTCCAGGCGGAGGCAAACGGGCGGCTGCGGACGGACATGCGACGGTGGCGGCGCTGGGTGGGGGCAGACAAGCCGCCTGCGGGGATGGCTGGTGAGCCCCCAGAGCCACGGAAGATGGCCGAAGCAGGTCCGGCGCGAGCGGACGAGTCCCCTGCAGCGCGGCGGCAGCGGCTGTCAGTCCACTCGCGTCGGGCACGCTCGCCGGTCACAACCTGCGCCCAGGTGGAGTTGGGGAGGGAAGGGAAGCACTGGAAGTGGGGGGTGGAGGAAGGCCGGCCATGGCTCAGGCAGCGGCGCGCCGGCCCAGCCAGCGGCGGCGGCTGGCAATAGGCTAGGCGGCCGCTAGGGGAATTGGGGAGGGAGAAAGGTCCTAGCTTGATACCATGCTAAATTTCTGATTCACATTACTTAGGCTAACCCTAGAGGGTTAGCAATATATGGGCATCATGGGCCTACTCATACTGTAACATCTTAGAAGTCGAGGAAGGTCTCGATCGCAATCCTCAGTTGTTCGTACTTCTTCGGCATGGCATGCCATAGCTTCTCCACCGCTCAGTCCTCCGTGAGGTCCGTGTCACCATGGCGGGCCATCTACAGCTTCAGTGTGGAAAGATGATGAGCAAAGTCTTCAATCTGCTCGCTAGGGCGAAAGGCAAGGTTCTCCCAGCCCTTGCTCAGCTGCTGCAACATCACGCGACGAACGCGGTCAACGTCGATGCGTGCCGCAGCGATGGAATCCCACACTTCCTTGGCAAAGGCCTTGTCAGCAAGAGGTGCTCCCATCTCCATCGGCATACCGGCGATGATGGCCTCGAGCGAGCGCCAATTGTCGTGGTACGGTAAGTCGCCATACTCGATGGCATCCTAGAGCTAGCGCACTTGCATCTTGACCTTCATCAGAAGCCTCCACTCATGGTTTTTAGTCTTGGTGACCATCAGCCATGACATCCCCACGCCGGAGTCCTTGTACGTCGTCTGGATGGCCCCAGGTGACCCACAATGGCCTCCCATCCGCGACAGCGCTCCGAAAACGATGAAGGAATACGACGCCACACCGAGCTCCATGATCCTCTGGGCTGCCGCTCCATCTCCCCCCGCCGCGCAGTGACCGTGGCCACTATAGCCTAAACCACTATCATAGCTTGCCTGGCCGCCTTGCGGCCCCTGCCACGACCAAGCGCTGAGCGTAATCAACGTCCAAATCAAAGTTGATCACCGCCCCTCTGCCGGTGTTGGCGTTGGCGGTTGTGGTAGCTGCACATAAGCACGCTCAGTGGAGGTGGACATGGCTTAGCTCTAACCGAACCTAGGCTTTGATACCAATTGTTGTCTGTTGGCTAGGTAACTAACAACACAAATGGAATTTTGCTTGCCAAAGGGAAGCTTGGCCATAGGCCACTTCATTGAATTATATAGAAATAGCAAACTTGGGATACAAGAAGGCCTCAACAACTACAGCATATTCCAACTGCATAAAGCAGATGCTACCTTGGATGCTAAGGCATCTGAAGACTACTAGACAATGAATAGTAAATAGCTTAAGTAAAACTAGACATTGAAGTATTAGCGCTAGGCTTATCCCTCACTATCTCTCCATTCCAAATTATAAGACGTTTTGGCTTTTTTTGATATACATAGCATTTGCTATGCACTTAGTTATACACTACGACTAGATATATAATAAAAGCAATGTATCCAGAAAAACCAAAATGTCTTATAATTTGGAACGGAGGAAGTAGATACTAGTCCTGTAATATTTGATTTGAAATAAACATATTTGTTAATCGGAGCTATTGACAGCAGACCGGTTTGCGCGGAGGGGCCTTCCTCATCCTGAATCATGTCCTATGTGACCAAGAACAAGAGACCGTCCAACATCTCTTGGTTACTTGTGCTTTCGCCTGCCAATTTTGATTTTCATAATTACAGAGGGTGGACCTCACTATTCTTTCACCTCAGACCATTGAGACTTTTAATAACTGGTGGTGCAGGGCTAGTTCAGCTCTGAGTGATCCTATTCAAAATGGTTTAAACTTGCTTATCAACCTGGGCGGGTTGAGTATTTGGAGCATGGATTTAAATAGCGCGCTATTTTGACGCTATCGCGGCACTATAGCGGCGTGGGACAGGTGACGCAACGGTATCGTCGTTTTCTACGCTAACCACGATTTTGACGCTAAAGCGCGCTTTAGCGCCGCTAACCCCGTTTAGCGCCATAGCGACGCTATTCCTGCGCTACTGCTGTTTCGATGGATGGACCCAAAAAAACGGCGGCCCGATGGGATTCAGCCCAACTGCGGCTCTAGTCAAGGCGACGGCGATTCCTCTGCTCTAACCCTAGAGCAGTCAACACAGCACACTCGTCTGTCCTCGTTCCATTGCGGCGGCTGGGCACCGGCGATAGGTAGGCTGTAGGCGACTGCGGCGGCCCGACGGCAAGGTGACGGCGGCGGGTGACTACAGTGGCGGAGCTGAGATGAAATTTTAGGTGGGGCGAACTAAGAACATAATTTTTTAATGATATTGTACAAATGCATATAAATATCTAATGTAAGGTGCATTTAAAGATTAATTAAAACGATACTTTTCATTAGATGATTTTAGTCAATAGACAAAACACTAATTAAACAAGATTGTAAAATCCAACTATCCAAGAGTTAAAAGACCTATAAATTTGAAGGACAAATGAGTTACTGCATAATATATGATAATAACATTAAAACAACTGGACACTGGACTACTATTAAAGAACTAATCATGTCTAATCTTCTCGGTGACGTAAACAAGACAACAGCACGCAGCTAGCAAAGGGACGCCGGTGGCCGGTAGCTAGCTGCAGCCCACAGGCCTGTACCTACGCTAAGCGCCTGAGCGTCAGTCGAGCCAGGCAGCTAGCCAGGGCGGCTCGACCACCAAGGGGCGCCGACAGTTGGCTGGTGCAACCACGGCAGGGGCTCGGGTGATCGGCTGGCTGCAGCCAGGGCGTCGACCTGCGGCACTGGCCATTGCCGGACTTGCCGCGTCAATGTCAAAGGAGTGGGGATCGAGACTTCCTGATGCGTGGATTCTTGTTTTGCTTTGCTGGGATGGAGTGATGGACTCTCTCCTATTGGGCCTCCGGGATATGCTCGCATTGCATCCCTCTCCTAAAATCGTGTTCCAGACACGCTACCGGCGGACACCGGCCGCAACAACGACGCTCGCTTAACACATGATGATCTGAGGACTGAGGAAGAAGGGAGGGGTAGAAGGGGCTTTCCGCCGGTGGTAGGTGGGGCAGCTGCCGCATGAGGAGCTCCGCCTATGCGGGTGAGGACAGCTGGAGGCCAGGTGACGGCGGCTGAGGGACGGCACGAGGCAACGCTAAAGTGTCGAGTGGGCATCTGGGCGACGACGGCGGCCGTGGTACCGGACTTCAAGCCAGCAACGAGTAGCTGGGGTCCAGCGTCAGGTGTGCTACTGCTACCTCGTCAAGTCACGCCGAAGCCCAACAATGTCCGACCCTGACGGCAGTGCGCCAACTCCAACCCTAGGCAAGTTTTTTTTCATGTTCTTGTCCCCTGTTCTTCTATACGTAGTTTACGTACAGTTGCGGTGATGTGAATTGTGATCATGTGAAAATTGAAATTGTGAATGAATGTGAATGTGATGAATTGGGATTTGAGAATTCAGAATTGTATATAAAGTTGTTATTGTTCTGTTTACTTTATCTGAAATTCTGAATTACTGAATTACTGCAATTACTGAATTAGACAATCTGTTGCCTTGCTTAGTTGCACACTTGCACTATATATGTAATTAAGTATATATAGTTGTTGTTGTTCTGTAAATAATTAGATTGTTTAATTGTTCTATAGGCTTATCCAGCAGTGCATCCACAGCCAACCAACCAAATGAAGCACCTGTTGAACTATCTGACCCAGCCTGGAAGCACTGCATGATGCCAGATGTCACCAAGAAAAATTCTCTGAAGTGCAATTATTGTGGGAACATCTACAATGGTGGAATCACTAGAATGAAGTACCACCTTGGTAAAGTTCCTAAATTTGTTGTTGCAAAGTGCAATAAAGTTCCATCTGATGTGCAGAAAGAAATGGTGCACTTGCTGTCAAAGAAGATGGATATCAAGGAAAGGAAGAGACATGAGAAGGAAGAGGAAAGAGGTGGAGTTGA
>Ga0182004_10004381_pt1 | contig 11375 bp, 13 predicted proteins | sample Sormic07211540_1_FD_120479 | JGI IMG/M metagenome (GOLD analysis project Ga0182004, IMG submission 120479) | Endophyte microbial communities from Sorghum bicolor roots, Mead, Nebraska, USA - 072115-40_1 MetaG | ecosystem: Host-associated > Plants > Roots > Unclassified | place: USA: Nebraska...
CATGATCATCACTTGCTCCATCACTTGGCATGTACCAACCTTATTAAGTCTACACACACTTAGCATAGAGGTTAGTACTAGGGTTTCATCAATTATCCAAAACCAAACTAGGGCTTTCACCAAGTGGTGCCTCAGAGCTGGGCCCACGCCGCCTATGGTCGGATCTGGCGGATGAGTAGCCCCCCCCCCCCGCCTGGAGTCTTCTTCGAGGGTTCCCCAGGCCTTCTCTGGCAAATCCTCGATCGTAGTCCTAGGGAGTGTGTTGCCCTCAACGACTCGGAGGATCTCTCGGACCTAGAGGACTCCCTGTCCGTAGCTCCTTCATCGCCGCCGCTGCAGCCATTGGAGAAGGGGAAGGTGGTAGCGGAGACCTCCCGCAAGCGCAGCAGGACTCAACGTCACCGACCGCGAAAGCACAGTGCGGGCATCATGGTGGATGCAAGGGAGGCCTACTACACACAACCGCCGAACCCTACACGGATGCAGCCGGCTTCGGTCATCGTTGCACCACCACCGTCTAATACAGCGACTGAGGGGAGTCCTGCCTCGCCACCTGCGGCTCACCCACCCCGTGAGTATGGCGAGCCAGACGGGGATGGCTTCTTCAACATTCGCAGTAGGCGATTTGGGTGCCAACGTACTCTGCCGCACCCGAGATCCCCCAAGAAGGTGCCCCCAGAGCTACAAGGGAAATGCTTCCGCTACCTCCGCGACAACCACGACAGAGTGCAATGCACATTTTCGGCTAGGTGCTACAACTGCTAGGTCGAGGGACACCGAGCGGTGGCATGCCCCTTGCCACCGTGCCATGAAAGAATCGTGAGCGAGAGCGGCGCTAAGCGGCCGCGCTCTCCTCCGCAGCAGGCGCCACGACATGTTTTTCATAAGATCGAGCGTGGAGGTTGCAGCTAGGGCTTGGCGGACACTGCCTCTCCGACTTCGGCTTTGACAGACCGCTCCTTGTCGCCCCCTCCCTCCCCCAAGTGCCTGGAGTGTGCCCCACCCTCTGTCGCAAGGACATCCTCGACGCCCGACCCCAGAATGTCCTACTACGCCGCTGTCGTCGCCACGCTGGCCTGGCGGACCTTCAGTGACAAAGACATGTGCACAGGTTGGGCCTTCCGTGCCGACTCCACCGTCGCCGCCGCTGCCCTCACCGCCACCTTCGCCTCCGCCGCCACAGGCATAGCAGAACACGGAGGCCCAGGACAGAGACGGAGACGTCATCGACCCCCTTCTACCTTTGATGACAAGTCGGAGTTTCACAGAGATGGATTGGGACTCGAAAAGTCTAAAGGCGGGGCACTATGCGCACTTGCCAACCATGGTGGTTCCGTGCTCGCCTGCAATCCAAGCAGCCGATGATGAGCTGGGACACGCTTTCACGATTATGGTGGGGGGAACGAGGCCTATGGTGTCCGTGCTTGAGGTCGTGGACTTCCTGCGGCGCCACTTCGAGCTCAGCGGCGACGAATTTGATGTATGCCACCACTATCCTGAGGACTTCATCGTCCACTTCTGCCATGGGGTGAATAGAGAGTGGGTGCTCCAATCGAGGAGGAACATCACTTGGTCACCTCTCATCTGGAACCCTTGGCGGCACACCACGCTGGGGATTTATGACAAATTCAGATTCAAGGTGATTGTGGCCTTGGCCCGCGTTCCTCTTCAGACACGCAACCTCAAAGTGGCACAGATGGTTCTAGGGCCGGCATGCACCAAGCTTGATTTCACTGAGCTAAGGGACAGGCCTTTAATCGACAATCATGAGTTTTTCATTTCGACATGGTGTTATCATCCCCGTTTAATTCCATAAGAACAGATTGTCTTCATTCGTGACCCCACGGCTCGTGGGATTGCACCGCCGGACGACCACCTATCGGGCATCAGATATCTGGTGTGGGCAACAAGGCTGGTAGCCTATCAAGACTTCTTTATGCCACTGGGCTCGCCATGCAATGGCGGCCGTAGCAGCAGTGGGGGTGGACGGGATGGCATGGGCGGTGACGATGACGTTCCAGCCGTCTGTGGACCTAGGCCTAGTCATGCGGTGGATGCCTAGGCCGACGGTGAGGTGGATGATGCCACTACAAATGGGACATGAGGCTACCAGGGGAGGCACGACCCTCGCAGTCGGTGCTGTGGCCATGATTATAGTGGGAAGCGTCCGCTACTCTTGGCCCGCTCCCCCCGCAACTGGTGGCTTTGTCCGCAGGATAACGGACAAGCAGACAGCCATGCCGCAGGGGGTCACGGCGACGCCTCTGCGGCCGGTTGTCCATTCGCAGCTGTAGACATCGACCAGGCCTTCCTCGAGAGGGTGCCGTCTTCGACGATGCGGTGACATTGCCTCCGCTTCCCCGGAGCTGCTTCCTCCACACCACTAGAGCACCCCATGGCAAGGGTTGTCAACGGCTTCATCAACATCACACCTCTACTCCTGGAAATGGGCTGCAGCCGCATGTCCCCTCCAAGACCCATGCGTGCGGACTCGTGGGCTGACATGGCGGATTCTAAGCTTTCACTTCGCAGCACCAGCTGCTGTGTCCACCACCCCTTCTGCCCTTGACTGGTGGGCGGACATAGCCGTAGGCGAGATGGCATCTTTGGCGTGTGCGGCCCAGGGTGACGCCCGGTTCATGGCTGATTCACTGATGGCGCTAGACCTTCCTGATGTCCAAGCAACGACGGAGGAGGTAGACGTTGATGCCATAGTCGATGCCATGTGCCTGCCTCTATGCCATAGTCGATGCCATTTACCTCCTCGATGCCATATGCCTACCTCTACAACAGCCAATTTTGTAGGAGATGCCACGGCCGTATGTGCCGAGATCAATAATGGCCGAGAATGATGACGACTGGATTCCTCACTGGAGCAGTAGGCTGGCCGAAAATTAGCATGCGGCGACCCCAACCCAAAGTGACAAGCTAAGAAGATTATGCTCAGTAAGTGGACAGGGCAGCCGGTCCTATCCATCCACGAGCTCACCATCAACGAAGACTTCTGCAAGGCTTTCGTGGATGCCCCCCTATCAACCAGGAAATAGGCAATGAGGGTGTTGTTCCCCCAGCATGGTGGTCGCTACGCGCAGACGGCTGCAGGGCAGCACTGACCGCCTGACCGGCAAAGATGTGCATCCTTTCTCCATGAGTGCTAATCACTTGCTCATTTGGAATGCACAGGGTCTCAACAGCCGTGCACAGCGTAGTGTCATCCACTCGATTGCACCGGAGCAGAGAGCCTCCATCATCTGCATCCATGAGTCCAAGCTTGTACTATTTGATAACTCTCTAAACATTGACCTAGCAGGGTTCGACTATGATTATGCGTATCTACCCTCGGTGGGTTATTCCAGTGGATCGGTTTTGTGCTGGCACAGGACCTGTGGGGCTCCTCAGACATCACCATGCGGTGCTTCTCCATCTCCATGAAGCTCACTCTGCTCGGGTCATCTGGTGATCCATGGTGGATCTCTAATGTCTACGACCCACCTTCAAGAAGAGACAAACCGGCCTTCTTGTAGGAGCTTAGAGACATCAGGGCAGTGTGGGGATTTTAACCTCATTTACCATGCCGCGGACAAAAATAATGGCCGACTCCATAGGGGACAAATGAGGTAGTTCAAGAGCGTCATCGATGACCTACTCCTCGACGAGCTACACCTCCATGGTCGCCTCTTCACCTGGTCCTATCGGAGGGAGGTGCCGACCTTGGAGCGCCTTGATCGTGCTTTTGGCTCCATGGAGTGGATCCAGGCACACCTGAGTCACCATCTACATTGCCTGTCTTCTGATTCTTCAGACCATGCTCTGCTTTTGTTGATCCTATCCACCGATCCTTGGTCGGTGCATAGATTTCATTTTGAGCATGCTTGCACCAACATCGAGGGCTTCTAGGAGGTTGTGCAAGCGTATTGGGGTCTAGTAAATTGGGATTCTAGCCCGTGCCACGTGGTGGACTAGAAACTTAGGTTCGTGGCACATGCGTTGAAGAGTTGGCGCGCTACCTATGTGGGTGATGTGCGGCTACAGCTCACCGCCGCTAGGGCTGTGGTCTTTGAGCTCGACACGGCGCAATAAACAAGGGCGTTATCTCCTAATCAACAGGAATGGCATACCGAGCTCAAGGCCAAAATTCTGGGGCTAGCTTCCCTGGTGAGAACGATGGTACAGGTAGAGAGCACGATGCCATTCCCTGCGTAAAGGGGACGCCTGTACGAGATCCTTCCATCTCTAGGCATGCCATCGAAAGCGAAAGAACCACATGATGGTGCTACTTCACAATGGCCAAATCTTCACGAAGGAGGATGTGAAGCAAGGAATCGTTCATGCCTACTACAGCGCCCTAATCGACACGCCCTTCCACCGCACTAATGCAATAGACTTCACCCCGCTTGACATGCTTAGGTCAGATCTCTCTGATCTTTGTGCTGCCATTTTCTATGGACGAGGTGCTAAGGATCGTGCACGAGACCCTAGCAGACCGTGCTCCTAGACCGGACGGGTTCAGCGGTGCGTTCTACTGTCTTTGCTGGGAGACCGTGGCGCCGGACATGCTGCGTGCTTTCCAGGCGTTCTAGGAACTTGACTTCAAAAACCTAGGGGAGGTGAATGGGGCAACGATGGTGCTCCTGCACAAGACGCTGGCACCGGAGGGACTCAAGGATTATAGGCCGATCAACTTAATGCACTTGATTGGGAAGATGTTTGCCAAGGTCCTCGCCATGCGGCTGGCAACAAAGATGGTAGATATAGTGCGGCAGAACCAGTCGGCCTTCATCCATGGGCTGTTGGTCAATGGCCGACTCGGTGACATCCATGACAATTTCAAAACTGTCCAACTAGCATGTCGTTGGCTGTACAGCAAGCGATCCCCAGTGGTACTACTCAAGATCGATCTGGCCAAGGCGTTTGACATGGTCGCCTAGCCATTTCTACTAGAGGTCATGGAGCATCTAGGGTTCCCTCACAGGTGGATGGAGTGGATTTTGGCCTTGCTACGTTCGGCCAGCACTCGGGTGTTGGTCAATGGCCGACTCGGTGAGCGAATTTGTCATGCCAAAGGTTTGCGACAAGGTGATATGTTGTCTCCTTTGCTCTTCGTCATCGTGATGGTCGTACTAAACTCCATGATCACTGAGGCTGACCGTCGTCATACTCTCACCCCTCTGCCTGGCCCGGTGAGTGGATTTCGAGTGTCGCTCTATGCAAATGACCTCGTCGTTCTGCTGGTGCTACGGGCCTCAGACTTCTGTGCCATCCGACGGCTTCTTGAGGTTTTTGCAATGGCGTCCGGCCTCTGGACCAACATTGACAAGTGTACAGGGTCAGAGACAAAGACTTAGCCGCCGTCCTTTAGGTATTCTTATGTAGGGTGGAGGAGTTCCCTACAAAATACCTAGGGGCGCCATTGTCTATTAGGAAGCTAGCCCGAGACAAAGAGCAGGCTCTAGTTGATTCAGTGGTAGGCCAGATTCCTGCTTGGAAGGCCAGCCACCTGAACAAGGCGGGCAGAGCGACGCTGACGTGAACTACTCTTTCCGCTATCACAGTACACGTTTCCATCTGTTGTGCTTTAGCTGCTTGGGCCATCGACGCTTTCGACAAGGCCCGAATAGGGTTCCTTTGGTGTGGAGAAGCTCAGGTCAAGGGGGGCGGGAATGCAAGCTCGCATGGCCAGTCGTCTGCGCTAGGGAGCTTGGGCCTCCCTGACTTGCGGATCCTCGGATTCGCACGGAGCCTGCGATGGGAATGGAATCAGAGGGATCGCTAGAGGCCACCTGGGCGCAGTTGCCAGCCACGGCAGAGGCCAAGGTAGCAAGCATGTTCGACGCTTCCACTTCCTTTGTGATTGGCAACAGGGAACTCGCGCGTTTCTGGATGGACAGATGGCTTCTACAAGGATGTATCTCCCAGCTAGTGCCGTTTGTATTCAACGCCGTGCAGCGTCGCCTGCGTCAGCGCTCTGTCCTGGAGGCTTTGGAGGACAACCAGTGGGCTTGGGACGCGGTGGCTGCCTCGACATTGACGTTCATGTCTCAGTTCGTGCGCCTGTGGACTATACTCCTAGAGGTGCAGCTTAATTTGTCTACCCCGGATAGGATGGTCTGGAAGTGGACTCCCAACGGTGCATACTCTACCTCCTCAGCCTACCAAGCCTTTTTCATTGGCCGCGTTCACCTCGCCGGGGCTGTCGAGCTTTGGAAGGCTTCTTCACCTCCCAAGGTGAAGTTTTTCTTCTGGGAGGCGATGCATGGCAAGCTTTGGACCGCAGAGCGGCGGCGAAGGCACGGGCAGCAGCAGAATGACGCCTGTGCCCTCTGCGATCAGGAGCCTGAACGATCAGACCACCTGCTCATTTCGTGTTCTTTCTCTCAGGAGGTTTGGATGCGTCTTCTCAGCCGCTCGCGGAGTAGGGTTCCTACGCCGCAACGGCGAGGATTCAACGCGTTGGTCCTTTTGGCCTCCTAGATGCTATGGAAGGAGCGTAACAAGAGGACATTCGACAACGTCAGCGCAACTATGTCTATGGTTCTGCTCAGGATCAGGGAGGTGGGCGACGAATGGATCGCCGCCGGTTACAGGGCTTTGGTGAGAGTGTTACTACCTTAGAGCAACACCTGAAGTTTGATATAATTTACTTGGTAAATTAATAAATCTAGCAAGTTAATAAAAAATAGGTAACCTTTATATCTTGTCTTCTCCAACAGTTTTGTATAAGTCGCGTAGCCTTTTTCCAGTAGCGAAATTAGTTACCAACTTAGTACAGCCATCGAAGCTCCGCCGTTAAAACCGGTGTGCCTTGTGTGTAAGTGTGTTTCCAGCGTATCCTTAGGCATCTCGCCATAGAGAACGACGGGATGTAATTGACCATTCCTTCTTCTCTTAATGAGGTACGTGCGGTGCACATTTTCGAAAAAAAGATTAAAGTTTCCAGAAAGGACGAGTGCACTCTGCTTCTTACATGTGAAGGGTTCGGGAGGTTCGTGACGTTTATTTGATCATCATTTCTGTAGGTCATGTTAATCATTTGAATATGCCGACAGAACATCATCCATGACCATAGATTATTTTACTGAAAAATAAATTATTATTCTTCACAGTAGAAATGACAAAGGATGACACTCTAAAACAGTGATGAGAAAAAAACATTACAAGAAACCAATGACGACATTCCAAATAAACAGTGGTTGTCAGCACTCGGAACTAACTGAAGACATACAATTTATACATTCCAAATGCATTTGTTGTAAAACAAGCAACGGTGTAAACTAGAAAAATATATAGCAAGCATAATCACTGGCAAGGAGGTTGAAGATTTTACTGCAAAGGTCCTGACAAAAGGTTTCCTGACAAGTCCAACGTGGTCAGGCTAATTGGCATGGGAGGTATTGGACCAGTTAATTGGTTTGAACCAATCAAGAGTCGTTCTACCGACATGTGCTCCATATTGGCTGGCAACCCTCCGCCGATTTGATTGTTGGAGATGTTCAAATACCTGGCCTTTGAAAACGTACTGCAAAACCAGTGTGGAAGACGGTCGTTTATACCTGTGTTAGAAATATCAAGCCAATTAATATCCACCATCAATTTAAGCCAAGAAGGAAATGCAGGTCCCATTCGACAAGATGCAAAATCTGCTTGTTGTAATCTGAAGGGTGGTTGCCACTCCGAACTGATCTCAATCTTCAAGGAATTATAAGACAGGTCTAACCACCGTAAGCTCTTCAGACTAGCGAAGTGTTCCTCTGTGATGGTGCCATCCAGATTGTTACTAGTTAGGTCCAGATTTTCCAAATTTCTGAGCATGCCAATCTCACGTGGCACCTGTCCAGTCAGACGGTTGTACGACAGGTCAAGGTAACTCAAGCCGGTAAACTCCCCAACAAATGATGGTAGAGGTCCAGTAATGTTATTATAAGTGAGAGCAAGATATTCTAGGCCCGTCAACATCCGCAACGAATCTGGCAGCATTCCACTGATATTATTCTGTGACAGATCAAGGTAACCTAAACTGGTTAATTGCCCCATCCAGTTTGGTAGTGTTCCACCAATATTGTTGCCATACAGGTCAAGGCTTTCCAAGCTGGTCAATGGCCACATCTGGTTTGGTAGTGTGCCGCTGATGTTATTTGATTCTAGGTTCAATTCTTGCAATCTGTTGGGTGAACAACGTGGCAGACTTTCAAGGATCTCTGTTATTTCTCCGCATAAAGTATACCGTATGCATAGGGTTTCTAAACTACAAAGGTTTCTTAGGCTTGTTATGAAGATACATTTATTTAAAAACGATGAAATTGATGATGAAATGCGAAGGTCTTCGAGATACTTCATGCCTCCTAGTGCAAGGGGAAGTGGACCATACAAATCCGTGGATTCAAGATCTAGGTGCTTGAGATGTGTTATGTTCCAAAACCAACATGATGCAATTGGATGGCCAAGTAAGTTGCCAGAGAGATCGAGCTTCTCAAGGTTTGTAAGATTAAGGCGTGGGAGAGATTGCTCTGCATTTGTAAGTGAGCAGTAACAAAGTTCAAGGACCTTGAGAGAAGGAATCATGTTGACTGCAAGAGCCCAGTCACCAACTGCGCTGAGGTTTACTCCATAGAGCCTAAGATACTGAAGGAAGTGCAGGTGTGTTAGCCATGACAGATCTGTTGATCGAAGCAAACTGTCTTGTGTAGACGAAGAAAGGTGAAGATATTGCAGGTTTGACAAGTTGCCGAGCTGAGAAGGCACTCTACCAGAAAATGGTACATCAGACAGGTCCAGATACTTTAGGCTGTTCATAGAGCCCAAGAACTCTGGAATACGACCAGCCGATGAGCCATTGAGACTATTCCCGCTCAGATCTAGGTGCTCTAGATGCTCCAGTGAAAGCAAAGAGTGACTTATCTGGCCAACCAGAGAACAGCTTCCAAGTTGAAGCTTGAGGACATGGCCGGTGTGGTTGCTGCACACGACACCGTTCCACTTACAGCAGTCTTCGCCACCTCGCTGCCACAACGTGAGGTTGCCCCAAGGATCCCTGATGATGCCTCTCTTGAAGGCCAGCAGGGCCTCCCTCTCGTGAGGTATGCAGGAGGTAGAACCAGAACTAGAAGCTACATGGGCAGCAACAGTAGGGAGTTGCGCGGCTACAAGGACAAGCAACAAGCTGGCAAGAGTATTATGGACTATGGCCATGGGTCGTCTTGGTAGCCTCTATCTGTGTGAGGGCTCATGTGGTGCCACACCGTGGGGATTATAAGACGATCCAGTCTCCGGCCAAGTCATCGCCGTCCACTACCGGCTTTTTAAAGGCAAAGACGACCACTACATGGCCATGGGGGTGATGGTAGCCTCTGTCTGTCTGGGGGTGATGGTGCCGCCCATTATGGTGGCCATGGGGGACGAAGACGATCCAGTCTACGGCCAAGTCATCGTCGTCGTCGTCCACTATTGGCTTTTAAATTAAAAGGCAAAAACGACCACTAGGGTAAGCTACCAGAAGTCGTCAAGCCTTGGAGGCTTTCAAAACTTAAAAACAGCAGACTAAACCTATCTTGCCCAAGAGACCTTATTGATCCCGAATTAACTGCGTGAAACAATTTGTTGCCCGGTATTACTAATATAGAGTTCACCCATGAATAAGATGGTTTCACTAGAATTTAAATCCAAATGAAAAATTCTCGGTGAAGTCACACTATCAAGCGTTATTATATAGAGAATTTTTACAATGGCTGTCCAAAAATAGACGGCTCATGAGCACCGATCCAACGGCTACGAAGGTAGAGGAACCAAGAGGAACCAATTGGAGAGGCACCAAATGCATACTAAATGGTGAGACCATATGCACTACGCACTAAGTTCTTACTAAAATTGGTGGGATCGGTCTTCTAAAAAAAGATGAGATAATTCTATTTTTGATTTTTTTTATATAATTAAGGGTAGAATAATAAATGTATAATAGAATAACAATATGTGAGTAGTATATGGATGACTAAAATAATATAGTTGCATTATGTTTCGCTTCGAAGTTAGATTCAGTGTGTCACATCTTTTTTTTAAAAGTTAGGTTGGATGTTTGATTTAAGATGCGCGTGTAATGCTACGGCTTTGTGTTATTCTGTCATGGTTATATGTTGGTCATGGTTATGTATTGCTCTGTAGCTAGCAGAATCACCATGAGTGACATTTTTAGATCAAGCACAGGCAGTCAGAAAAATTTCTTCTCTAAAAGTTTTAGCCATGTATACCTACGGTTCTAGTTGATGTCTGCTTGTAATTATTATTTTTCTCGCCTGATGCGTTTTTTTTTTTTTGAAATGAGCTACTTTGGCCTGATGCTGATCGACGGCCAAGTGAAGTGGATTGGATTTTTGCAGAGGCATCCATCTTTTCGCACAAGCATGACCATCTTGAAAGTTGGGTTGAACTAGATGAACCTTTCAGTCTCTCCAGGTTTGCGTGTTATACAGGGAAGGAATAGCTTCTTCCGTGGCACATATAGAGGAATTTGTTACAACAAGAACTCTCCTATACTTAGTCTCCAAGATCTGCTAACAACCCAAGATTACATGCATGCCGTTCAGCAGTCTGGGCGCATGGCCTGGCCTAACAACCTAGGCTAACAATAAGCTAACAACTCTATCGTCTAACACATCTTTCACTTGAAATCTAGCATACAGAGTCTCATACACTGGGAAAATATGTATAATATGCCATCATGAGATGTCCTGACGCTTACAGGACATATATACTGCTTGAAACGACCTAGATTTTTTCCACAAAAGGGAAAAATCCACAGATTCGAATTATAATGTGATAATTTAAAAATTGAGCCATCACATTATCATATATCAGCTGTTATCATAGTCATACATCGTGAAAAATAAGATTACAACACATTTACTTTACAACTCTTGGTCAACAAGCCTACTACATCGTTTTTCTAGCGGAAAACACACACGGGTCTATATCAGAGTTGATGTAGCACGTCAGCGGTGAGGGCTCCTCCTTCACGGGCAATCATCAGAGTCGGTGTAGTTTATCAGCGGGCGTAGCCTTCATCTCCGAACCAAACTTGAGCGCAGGAACGAGACCAACTAATCCTTCTATTCTCCGTAGTTATCGTCATGAACCACGTTCAAAACCTGTTAAACAATTTTCAGTACGATTTGTACTGGCCACTGACTCCCACCCTATGCTTTTGTGTAAGCTTTGTGGTAAGTGGAATGCAAAGGGTAGATCAAGAGGCCTATATATATGGCTGTAGTTTTCCCTATGCAAGTTCATCAATATTTAATAATAATAATTCATCAGGTTTTAATCCATCTCAACCACACATCCATCCATCCATCCCATCACACACATCTCACCACACTCTCACTCTC
>Ga0182004_10004382_pt1 | contig 11372 bp, 9 predicted proteins | sample Sormic07211540_1_FD_120479 | JGI IMG/M metagenome (GOLD analysis project Ga0182004, IMG submission 120479) | Endophyte microbial communities from Sorghum bicolor roots, Mead, Nebraska, USA - 072115-40_1 MetaG | ecosystem: Host-associated > Plants > Roots > Unclassified | place: USA: Nebraska...
AGTGGGATCAGTAGTTTGGTTTGTATATGATGAGGGAATGGTTCTATTTTGCTGAAATTCATATTGATACTCTGTTTCTGCAATACATATGAGTGATCTTGTGCATATTTATTCTACTGCTTTTGATGCTCTTAGGAGATAAAGCTTGTTTAAACATTGCAGTACGACTGTTGTTTCAACATGATTAAATTTGAAGTGATTACAGTTGCAGTTACCATGAAATCCATGCTTGTTGGTCAATGGTCATGCTTAATATAATACTGAAGATAAGCAAATATACGATCTGACCCGCACTGCACATCTAGTGTTAGGCTCTGCTCTAGTTAGCTCTCAATGTCTGTCTTCCCTATTTTCACAATTAAGCTCTGTGATCCTTTTTTCAGTGGTGACTGTAAATGATTATTTGGCGCAGCGTGATGCTGAATGGATGGGCCGTGTTCATCGCTTTCTCGGTCTTACTGTTGGTCTGGTTCAGGTATATACATTATGATAAACAAGGCTTTAATAACAGTGTTTCACACTCCAGATCACCTTCTGCCAGTGTGGAAACACCTGATGTTGCTACAGTAGTTTATAGAATTAGCAGAACAGGCAAACATATAACCATCTTTTGCTCTTATTTTGTATATATGGCATATTCATAGGCGGGTATGAAGTCAGATGAGAGAAGAGCCAGCTACAGATGCGACATTACATACACTAACAACTCGGTAAGATGCTCAGCTCAGTAAAAAAAGCTCTTTTTAATCTTATCTTGTGGTTATCCAGGTTAGAGGGACAACCTTTTCTGGTGATAATTTGGTATGACCTTGTTATGTTGAAATGCTAACTTGGGATAGACACAAACATGTCCGGTCAATGAGGACTTTACTTGCTCATCTTTGTTACCTGTTAGTATGTTGAGATCTGGAATTCTCGTTGTCATAGTTCTCAAAAGCCGCACACCCCATGCAGGAACTTGGATTTGACTATCTTCGTGACAACCTATCTCGAAACAAAGAACAACTTGTTATGAGATGGTACATTTAAGACTTCACTCTCGCAAAAATGTGATGCTCTATATTTGCTCTTTTTCTAACTATTACTGCATGAATTAATAGGCCAAAGCCATTCCATTTTGCTATTGTGGATGAAGTGGACTCAGTACTTATAGATGAGGGAAGGAATCCATTGTTAATAAGTGGAGAGGTTTAATCACTCAGTCCTTCTTGAACCTGATTCCTTCCATGTCGTTTGAGTTTCTTGACCTGTGAAATATGTCATACTCCACCGTTTTTGTGCCATTTTACTAGGATAATAGAGATGCAGCTCGGTATCCAATTGCTGCTAAAGTCGCAGAACTTCTTGTGGAGGGTGTTGTGAGTATTTTGTAATTGCTAGAAACTACATGCTACAATAGCTCACAGTTCCAATGTTAGTTCCTTCAAATGTTTATCTATGTTGATTATTCCTGCAGCATTACACCGTCGAACTAAAGGGCAATAATATAGATCTGACAGAGGACGGTGTAGCACATGCTGAGATTATTCTTGGGACAGATGATCTATGGGATGAGAATGATCCATGGGCAAGGTGCTGTTCTCTGTTTGTTTTTTATGTAATATGTACCTTTTTGTCTGATTACAATCATTTCCCTATGTGCAACTTTTGATCAATTAGCCAATTTTGCTATTGAAATGCAATTTTGAATATACGTATGTGTGCAAGCAACGAAATGAATCAGACATGCCAGTTCTTCTGTGTCAGCCTTAAGTCAGATCATTGTTGTTAGGATTCCTAGTCCTACGGGGGAGGGATCGGAGATTGTAGGCGTGGCTGATCGCGGGGCGAGGCTGGAGGGCGCGGCGGCGCCGTTGCTGTTGTCTCGCGCGGCTAGGGTTAGGGCTCGGTGGAACTCCCGACTCCCTGAGGGAAGCTGAGAAACAAATATGTTTCTGCTTAGTTGATCCCAATAATGTTTACAAGTATTAATACCTCTCTCAACTAGAAATAGGAAATATTCTAATAAATATACTAATAATATAATAAATATGGGCCTTTAGCCCCCTCTAGCCAAAGACCGCTCCTAGCCACTTGTGGGCTTGCGGCGTGTATAGCCCATGCCGGTCATAACAATTGTGCACCATCTTTGCCATGGTTGCAGTTAGCTGCTGAAACAAAATGATTAATAATGGCATCACACGATGGGGGCAGCTAACTTAAATGCAAGTTGGGACATTCAGTGCCTAGTGAATAACCATAACTTCTCAAATGCTGCAGGTTTGTGATGAATGCTTTGAAGGCAAAAGTGTTCTACCGAAGGGATGTCCAGTATATTGTCAGGGATGGGAAAGCTATTATAATTAATGAGGTACTTCCTGAGTTTCAGTATTTCTGAAAAGAATGCCATTAGATTCTTAGTGCTGTTCTGCATATGTTCCTAGTTGTACTTAGCAGCTTGTGTAGGGGAGGCTTTGCATATGTACACACACATGCACTTGTATATCTGCCTATTTGAGTTTTTGGAAGGGATATTGGCACTTTACTGAATTACACTTTAAATGCTCATGGAAGCTCATTAATGTTTTTTTTTAAAACCAAGTTATAAATGTTCACTGGGATACCAGATTTCTTCTCAATGATGATACATTTTGTCCACATGGTTTTTTCAAGAGATAAAAATTGGAACCAATAAAGGTTGATCATATCATCCTATCCAATCAGCTTTTAGCGGTCCCATGTAATTGGCAATACTGATCGATGATGATGTCATGTGCCAATAAAAATGTCCATGCACACTAGTTGGTTGTGATCAGTTTTTGCATGAACAAGCCATTCATGACGTACTGAAAGTTCCACTTGCTGATTAACTCATTTTTTATCATGCTTTTATCAATTATGTCTTGGAAATTTTTTATGCGTGGAAGAAAATTTCTGTGTACCTAACGTCCTAACTAAGATAACATTCATCCATACTGATCCAGTGATCCTTCAGCACATGTTGTTGTTTTTTTTTAACATAACATCAGAACATTTCTTTTCATCACATTAATGAACTTTGATTGACGTCTATCATATATATATCTATTATATTCTCTTGATATATAATTCACGTTGCCTGTTAGTTCAACAATTGCATGCTTTGGAAATCCTGTCGTTGGATGATAATATTAATTCTTTTCCAGCTAACTGGCCGAGTTGAACCCAAAAGAAGATGGTCTGATGGTATCCACCAAGCAGTAGAAGCAAAAGAAGGCCTAAAAATCCAGGTCATTATTGACTTACACTTTGCCACTTGACATTGATGGAGCTACTGTTTTTATAATTTTCTGAAAGTTTATGATAGTTTCTTTTGTGCAATGCTAATTGCAATTTAATCAGGCAGACTCAGTAATTGTGGCTCAAATCACATATCAGTCACTGTTTAAGCTTTATCCTAAGCTTTCTGGGATGACAGGAACTGCTAAGACAGAGGTATGGTGTTTATTAGGTTGCTTTCTGAATAATTTATTAATCTGTACAGCTTATTATTCCAAGCTGACAGGATCATGCTGGTTTTACAGGAAAAGGAGTTTTTAAAGATGTTCAAGATGCCTGTTATTGAAGTACCTACTAATCTGCCAAATATACGGGTGGACTTGCCTATCCAAGCTTTTGCGGTGAGTCTTGTGGAAGTGGTTCCCCCCTTTGGTACTAGAAAAAAATTGATTGATTTTGTTGCTTTCGTAGACTGCAAGAGGCAAATGGCAATATGTACGGGCTGAAGTAGAGTCTATGTTCCAATTAGGCCGCCCTGTTTTAGTTGGAACTACAAGGTGAATTCTATTTTTTGTTTTAATAGTTAATGCAGATTTTATCTCATCACCACCATATAACATGCCTCCATGCCTACTGGAAAATTTGGTTGTATCACTATGAGATTATTAGTATGAGATATTTGTTTCGTCTATTGTGATTTATAATACTTAAGGAACTAATGAAACTGAAACTACAAAAGGTTTGTTCTGTTTGAATATGTTTTTTTAGCAAATTCAAAAAAATTGCCTGTTATCACTGTGGGCAAGAAAAAACTTACTAGTTAGGTTTCATCAACACTTTTACCTCAATTTGTTGTCGTTTGTGATTTTGTGCTGCTGGGAATTTCGTTTTTAGCAACAGTACCTTTCGATGCATGCTGACAAAGTAAATTAGCTAGTTCCTCCTTTGCATAAGCATAAGCGAAAATGATGTGAACTGAGAAAGCAGAAATCATTTTATTTACTACTGCCTTTGTCTCTTCACTCCCTTGCCACCTGCTTATTAGAAAATAACAAAGTAAATTTGGGTATGATTTGTGGGAATGCACCCTTATTTATTTTGGAGAAAACCTCGAAATTTAAAGGGGCAGTGCAGTAATCATGACCGTGTTATTTACAACTGCACAGTAGCAACAGCTCCAAGATACCTGTTTGTTTCTTTTTTTTAAAAAAAAAAAGTAGATAAACTACTGAAGATAAGATTTTGATATGTTTATTTTGGTCGTAAGATGGTAGGAGATAGACTTTGGTTTAGAGATCTTTTCATAGGATGAAAACCTGTTCATAAAGATGGAGGGTAGCTTATTGTTATCATGACCCAACTAGTGAAGTGAGGATGCCCACTGTAGTTCCATATTTTGCATGTGCAGTTCTGAATTCTATATAAAGCTCACCTTTGGTGGGCTGGATTCCTCCTTGCATAATAATTAAAGGTAGGGCTGCCTAGAAATTCCCTTCCCCAAACCTCCCCTTGTGTGGGAGCTTTCAGCATTGGGTATACCCTTTACTGTCTTGGGATGCTTATCAGTTTTCATACAGCTGTCTAAACAAATGGTGTCTATATCTTTTGTAGTGTTGAGAGTTCTGAATACTTGTCAGAGCTACTTAAACTTCGCAATATTCCACACAATGTCCTTAATGCAAGACCAAAGGTTTGTAAAATGTTTGCTTTAGTTAACTTCTTGTCTTGTTCTTTTCCATTGATAAAGCTAATTGCCTTATTCCTGACAGTATGCTGCAAGAGAAGCCGAAATAATTGCCCAAGCTGGAAGAAAACATGCTATTACAATTTCAACTAATATGGCTGGTAGAGGAACTGACATTATTTTAGGTGGTAATCCAAAAGTAAGTTCATGCATATATTTAGCAATGCTCACCAGGACTCCTTTTGGAAAATGTACGAAAAGTCAAAACTGATAGCAGCATTGTTAGTATTTTAGTTGTTCACACCTAACAGAAATATGGTCCATCTTTCTGTTGCCAGATGCTTGCAAAAGAAATAGTAGAAGATAACATACTTCCATTTTTGAGCCATGAACCTCCTGATATTGACATGGAAGGGGAATCCACATCCCACAAGGTGGTTTATTCAGATCCTTTTATCTGACCCAAGAACTTTGCAGGGTGTTTCTCACTATTTCCTTTTATCATGGATAGGGTCTCTCAAATATAGAACTTGGTCCATCATCAGTAGGTCTGCTTGCCAAAGCTGCAATCATGTGTAAGTACTCGAGTGTTAATGGTTGTATATTAACATATAATGACTTATCTTTTTGTTGTTTGGCTAACTCTTTCACCCTTTTCATATATGCTTCCAGCAAAATATATTCACAAAAGTGAGATAAATGAATGGTCTTTTAGTAAGGCAAAATCCACTATTGCTGAATCTATAGAAATGGGTCAAATGATTGGGATGGAGAAACTGCAAGAGCACATGACTGAAGAGTCTGAGATGTACCCTCTTTGTGATGCAATAGGACTTGCTTATCTCAGTGTCTTAAGGGATTGCGAAATTCATTGTTCAGCTGAAGGTGCTGCCGTGAAGAGATTAGGTGGGCTCCATGTAGTAGGAACTTCTTTGCATGAGTCGCGCCGAATTGATAACCAAGTAAGATGCTGCTGATGTGGCAGGAAGCACCTGAGCCATTGCATGCTGCTTAGCCCTTTATATCATATAATATATAACCCTATGATTCTGGATTAAAATAGATGTCTTATCCATCAGCAGCAGCTTTCATTATCTTACACTGCACGCATCATTGTACTGATGCAGTATTAACTGGCACAGTGTCACAAAAAGAACCTGTAGAAATTCTGTCTTCATATGTTATGCATTATTCTTTTTAGTAAATGTATTTTTATATTAATGAATTTTTATGTTATTTTCTGTTCCCTCAGACTAATCTGAGTCTTTCGAATAATGATGTACTAATTTATTAAAAATCATATTTAGAAGTTGGAACATATTAATTCTAGCTAAAGTAATGTTTCCTTGCCCAATTTCATATATGTATTATATCATCTTTTTGTGATCTTGTTGGGTTTCATTTCTAGCCTATCTCATCCTGCTTGTGACAAAAGGCTTTCTTGATTTTGTTGCTCTTTGTTTGGTACCACTGTATGATTAAACCAGCAAGCTTTGTTTTTCCCAGCTGTGTGGCAGAGCAGGCAGACAGGGTGATCCTGGGTCAACAAGGTTTATGGTGAGGTATGTTTGTTCCCAACAGAAATACTTTAGCCTGCTAAACTGCTGTAACTTCTGGTATGATCTGATAATATAATATATGCTTAATGAATTTGACAGTGTCTTACTTTTTATACTCAGCTTACAAGATGAAATATTCCAGAAATTTAATCTGGACACTGAATGGGCTGTGAGGCTAATATCAAGGATAACAAATGATGAAGACATAGCTATTGAGAGCAATGTTGTTGTGAAGCAGGTCAGATTTGTATTTTATTACAACGCCATATTCAAGCATCGTATGGTTAGTGGCACCATAGTGATAATCTTGCTTACGTTCATTGAGTCTTCAAAATGCAGCTTCTAGGCCTTCAAATCAACGCAGAGAAATATTATTTTGGAATAAGGAAAAGTCTTGTTGAGTTTGATGAAGTCCTGGAGGTATGCAACTACCCCAAATTGCAGTACTTGTATTCTGTAGTATGACTTTTGCTATTCACTTTCATGAACAATAACCTCATGTAGCAATCTCCTTTTTCTTTGGCAGCCACTCTTCTTTTACTATCATTTCTATTGTGAATACCCTTTTTTACTATTGTTATCTTTTCTCTTCAAATCATGATTAACAGATCTCGTTGTTGGGGTGCAAATTGGTGCCCCTAAGGGTCTTCACTAACCCTCTTTAGTTTAATTATTAGTACTAACTTCCAAATTTGGTCTCGTTTTGAAAAACTTGTATTCATGAGGATTGGCAATAGTAAAAAGGTATTCACAGTAGAAATGATTGCAAATGCTTTTCAGTTTCTAGTAGCATCACAAAAATTCATGTGGGTTCTTTTGTTCATACCTTTGATAGGTCCAAAGAAAGCATGTGTACAACCTTAGGCAGGTGATATTATCTGGTGACTCTGAAAGCTGCAGTGAACAAATTTTCCAGTAAGTTTACTATATTGCCTCTTGCATGAAGCATTTCAATGTTCGTATGAAATGGTAGAGCTATAAAGCATATTCTTTTGGATCAAGAAAGAATTAATAATCCATCTTACTTTAAAGTAATTGTTTTTCCTCACTTTGTCAACACACCTTTCCAAATCAATGTTTGGCTTTTACTTAAATCATTATATGTAGTCACTTTATTGTTCAAAATGCTGCTATTTTATTTTATTTTTCATTGAGATGCCTTTAATTGAAATTCTATTAGGTACATGCAAGCAGTAGCTGATGAAATTGTTTTGTTAAATATTGATCCCCAAAAGGTACTTGCTGTGTCCTGACCCTTAAGTTTATTTCTGAAAGCATTTATTTTCAGTGCCATGTCAGTTGCCAAAATGATATATTTCTTTCAGCCACCCAAGGCATGGAATCTGGTAAAGCTTTTGGATGAATTTGTCAGACTAGGCGGAAAACTACTGAGTGGTAATATACACAAATTATTTTTAGTCCATGTTATTCTATAATGGGTATTCTGATTTCTGAGATGTTCTGCAGAATCATTCGAGGACATCCAAGAGGAAAACCTACAATCAGCACTTGAGGAAATGCAAGGTTGGGACCCAGTGAAAGCTGATAGTTTTGCTCTTCCAAACATGCCGGTGCCGCCTGATTCACTTAGAGGAATTCGAAAGAAAACATCTTCTATAATGCGGTGGTTTGCCATTTGTGTTGATGATACGTCAAAGTATGTTGTGATACGATACACATGTATATTTCATATATGGCACAATATAGCATTCACAACAAAAGTTATTGATCTGAAAAGTTTATGTTGCTTCTTTTTGATAAACAATCCAGGAAAGGGAGATATACAAACACTGTCAATCTGCTCCGGAAATATTTTGGGGATTTTCTAATAGCTACCTACTTGAATGCTGTGCAAGAGTCCCGTTACGACGATGGATATATAAGTGGAATCGAGGTTTGATTCTCTTTTGAATTTGTTCACAAATAAGTTAAACCCCAACCAAACGATATCCATGTTTTTGTGGACTCTTGAAGGAAATTCTGTTTTCCCCTACATGAATGTATTTGATTTTTGAACTTCAACTCTGTAAATTTGGGCAATAACAACACTTTCCCATATGTACCATATTTGTTTTATTTATATACATATTTACCTGTGTTTAATTGCAGCGGGAAGTACTTTTGAAGACTCTTGATACGTTATGGAAAGATCACTTGGTAAACATGAACAAGCTTAGTTCTGCTGTAAGTCGTTCCTTGAGATGTTTTGCTTTCAAAATATTTACATCTGCTCTTCTTTTTCGAGAACATCCTCTTCAAACTAAATCTAATAAAAAGGAAAATACTGTAAATCAAAGAACCTTGTCTGTGATTTAATCAATCATCTGCTGATATCATATCCTGAAAACTGTGGTGTTGACTGGATCGTAACTTTTTTTTTTGCTAGGTGAACGTTCGGAGTTTTGGACACAGAAATCCTCTGGAAGAATACAAGATCGATGGCTGCCGCTTCTTCATCTCGATGCTGAGCGCCACACGACGTCTCACCGTGGAATCCCTACTGCACTACTGGTCGTCTCCCATGGAATCCGAAGAGATCTTCAACACAGAGGATCAATAGCGAAAAGACATCACGTCTAGTGTGGGCTTCTGCTGCAAGTCGAAGACAGGTTAGGCACTAACATAGTTAATTAGCAAAGCCACAAGTTTAAACAGGATAACTGGATAAGTATGGACTGCAAGACACTGCACACTACTGATCCCGCATCACATCAGCAATACGGCGGAGCCGCCTGTAACGCCGCAAAGTTGGAGCTTGTTTGCACGCTACAGCTTGGAAGTGGCTTAATCTCGTCCGCATTGTACCGTGGTCATTAGATTAGGCCTTGTTTAGTTCGCAAAATTTTCAAGATTCCCCGTCACATCGAATCTTTGGTCACATGCATGGAGCATTAAATATAGACGAAAATAAAAACTAATTGCACAGTTTACCTGTAATTAGTGAGATGAATTTTTTGAGCCTAGTTGCTCCGTGATTAGACAATGTTTGTTAAATAAAAACGAAATGCTACAGTCCCAAAAAACGAAAAATTTTGCGAACTAAACAAGGCCTTAGATCGTCATGATGATGACTGTTGGTTCTCTGCACAAAGTCTGCTCTGTACCTTTTTCTGGGAGCGACAATACTCGCCAACCCTTGCTCGCACATCGCTCGTCAGACGGGGAACAGGAGCCCGTGCGGAATCTCTTGCTTGTGGACGTCGAACTCTTCGTGCAGGTAGGTACGCATCACCCTAGTGGCCATGCTTTGACATTTGCCAAGTTGATGCTTTTTAATCTTTGGCGCGTGTGATGGTGGCAATTTGTAAGTCAACTCTCTGGAGACTGGTAACGGTTTAACCTGTGTGTGTGTTTTGGGCTCGTGGACAAAGTTTGTATATGCTGCTGTTCCTGGCTCTCTCTTTTTTTTTTTCCCACTGTATGGATGGCACAGTGATCACTGATCAGTGATACCTAGTTACACACTTGCACGTGGGAGAAGGATGGAGCCTTGTTGGCAATATATAATTGAGGTACTGCTGCGTGCACGAACTCATGCAAGTGCGATGCATCGAACATCTGGGCCAGGTTTCAATTTCAAGTAGCCTTTTTCTGCTGTGGATGGGTTGGGTCCTGCCAATCTGCATCGCACACACAGACTGACGCACACCAAGCCAAAACAACCGCATCTCTGCATTGCATGCACTGCATTTGCATTTTCACGCGTCTGTTTCGCGTGGGCGGGCGGCTCCACTTGTGTGTGCCGCCTTTTCAGAATCAGGCAGCGTCGCGGTCGCCATCAGCCTGTCGTCGCGACGCCGACGCCCGCACCAGTGCCTTGGAGGCGCAGCGGCGTCATAGGGTGCCTGACGTGCGTGCGCAACCACACCACCGGCGTTGCGTACGCTTTGCTCGTCGTCGCCGGACCGACACGCACGGGCAGCTGGATGCATAAGCTGCTGCTGGCATTCACCGAGACAAGCTTGTTTAGCAGGGCTCGTCTCTCGTTCTACCTCTGGCTTTTTCATGTCAAACATTTTTCTAAAAAAATCGTTTTTAAGTACAAAGTGAAAAAGCCGAAGCTGTTTAGGTGAAACCACAAATTATAGCTTTTACAAAATTGCTCTGGCTCCTCTAGAGAAGCCCCTCATGAGTCATGAGAAGCCGTGCCAAACACTCCCTTAGTGCTCCGTAGCTACATCGGCTACTGGCAAGTCAGTCCTCGTTTGGTTTTAATTTTTTTTTAAGATTTTCTGTCACATCGAATCTTTGGATGCATGCATGAAGTATTAAATATAGATAAAAAATAATTAATTGTACAGTTTGTTTGTAATTTGTGAGATAAATCTTTTGAGTCTAGTAAGTTTACGACTGAACAATAATTGTCAAATACAAATAAAAATGCTATAGTAGCTAAATCAAATTTTTTTTCTCCAACTAAACATGGCCTCGTCTTGCCCTTGCCACCAGGGAACCAGTGGCATCCACACGCGCACGGATATGCGCTGCGCATGTGGACCTACTGTACTAGCTGCGTGCATGATACTCTAGCTTTGTTTAAGGGGTGTTTGGTTGGGGATGTTAAAATTTAACAGGTACTAGTATTTTCGTTTTATTTAATAATTACTGTCCAATCATGGACTAATTAGCCTAAAAAAATTCGTCTCGCAAAATATTCTCTAACTGTGTTTTTAGTTTTGTAAATAGTATATATTTAGTACTCTATGTATGTGTCCAAATATTCGATGTGACGGGAGTTAACAAAATCACAAGAAACCAAACAGGGCCTTAGGCCTTGTTTAGTTCCCAAAAAATTTTGCAAAATTTTTCAGATTCTTCGTCACATCAAATCTTTAGACGCATGCATGGAGTATTAAATATAAACGAAAATAGAAACTAATTGCATAGTTTGG
>Ga0182004_10004383_pt1 | contig 11372 bp, 12 predicted proteins | sample Sormic07211540_1_FD_120479 | JGI IMG/M metagenome (GOLD analysis project Ga0182004, IMG submission 120479) | Endophyte microbial communities from Sorghum bicolor roots, Mead, Nebraska, USA - 072115-40_1 MetaG | ecosystem: Host-associated > Plants > Roots > Unclassified | place: USA: Nebraska...
GCAAATAAATACGGTCTAGGCACCTCGCCTACACAATATCTATCACTTACCCATCGGCCTAATGAGTAAGCGCTATACAATCCTATGCATAAACATAATTCTAATCTAACTATTCTAAGCATATAATCAAAGTAGACTAAGAACAATATAATTAAGAATATAAGCAAATTGAATAAAGTCAATTCTGATATATTCAAATAGATCAAAATCGTATTCATAGTAGCAAGAACTAATATAAATATAACAAAGATAACAAGAGTTTACCAAGAACTGAAGATTGATCTGGAATCCAAGATTGACTTGACTCCTTTTAGATCTAATCCTATGTAGCTATGCTGAAGAACTATAGAGATCTAATTGAGATGGTGGCTAAGAATCCTATAGAGACATATCCATTCGAGGGACCCCTCTCTGTCTAATTCAGAGAATAATGAACTCTTCTATTTTCTCCTCTCCTCTCTAGGTGGGCAGGATCTTTGTATATAGCCCCCTAGGAAGCACCACAGCCCTTGGATCAAACTGACTTAAACATGCGCTTAAGATTAATCCCCAAAGTCGGTGGAGGCAAGATCTGCGAGGTTCACCCTCGTTGGCAGGGTGGGGCGCCCGCCCCTGCCCTATGGCAGCTGGGCCCCACCTTTTAGGTGGTGTCTTCTCGAGCTTTCTGGAGTATTCTTGAGTTGACGTTTCACATGTTCTCTCTATGTAAATCTAACATGTGGACCTCCTTTTATTCTTATTCCGATAACCCCCTACAGAAATAGACAATCACCAAAACTTGTGCAATTCTATTAGTAATAACCCCCTATAGCTAGATAGTATTCTCATTTTAATCCTTTCTCATGTTATGTTGATGGTTAAAAAGAGTACTTATCTACCGTCAACAAACTCCCCCAAGCTTACCTTTTGCTTGTCCCAGAGCAAAGATAGACTCAGTGATGGATCAGTAGTTGCTACAATACTTTGACGCCTCACAAGTACACAAGTGTTCAAACAAGGACTCTCCTCCGGTTTAGAGTAAACTATTCTGATTCAAGACTCACCCATATTACCTTTAAGCATAGAGCTTATAGCTATCACTTAGGTCTTGGGCAGTTGAAAGACAAAGCAGTTAAGTCAAGCACTATGCTACTTACTCTTTGATCAACTATTATTCCTGAGTTTTGCAAAATTTTCTAATAAAACTCATAGTTCTTGTATGACACTTTCTAGTCTCTCATATGTGGTATTTTTGGATCCTCTCCAAGGCAAGTGAGTATGCCTTCTCTCTCTCACTATACTTCTATTTAGCTTATGTGGAGCTCATAGGTAAGAAAGACTATTCAAACCTACTTACATATATTGCATAGTTAAAACCGTGGATCCAGAGAAACTAATTATACAGTCAAGTCATATGTGCATGTGAGAGAGGTGAAGTGATAAGAATGGAAGGGGTGATAACTGATGGTGAATATCTATTCTACATTTGCACTTTGGGGAAACATACCTCCATAATCTGAGAATAAGGACTTGGCTGTCTTTCTCTTCTTTTGTCTTGGAACTTTTGTCCTCTTTCTTTTTTTCCTCATTTTTTAGAGACCAGCCATCATTTCTAATGCACTGATAACAATAGGGAGTATCAACTAAAATAACTGGAGCTTTATTGGATAAGTAGAATAAGACATAATGGCAATGGATATTTTTGGGTATTCCCTCCCATTGTAGGAGTTGAATATTTTCTAAGTGGATGTGAAATATATGTGGAATGTGTATGGGTGAATGAAGGACTTTGTACTCCCAGGGTAGGAGCAGCATAAGTGCATGTTTCCAGTATAGAAATAGCACAGAGTATAGTGCGTATATATGTGTGGTACTTCCAGGAACCGAAGTAGCACATAGTGATTGTGGTGAATGTAAGTGGTTGCGTACTTCTGAGGACAAATGTAGCTAAGATCAATGGATGGAGAGCACATAATATTGACTTTAACTGCATGACTAGTTCCTTGGGTCTACATAGCTTAACCACCCTCAATGCTTATGGGTTGAAATATAAGTGGAGGTTTTCCTAATCTAGCAAGCATGAGTATTTGGTTGTGGTAGAAATTTAAACTCTCATCATAAAGGAACTCATTATGTAGCAATTTGGAATTTTGAAAATAAAATTATCTAGAACTCTAGTATCTCTAGGAGTAAGATTGATAGCAGCTCAAGACCTTTCTATATCATATCCCTCAACATCCTAGACTTAGATCAAGCATTTGCTACCCACAAGTTTTAGGCTCAGAGAAAAATCTTAAGTCTAAATAGTTGTGTCTAAAACTCAGGAGAGTACAAGGCTGAAAACTAGATACTTGCAAGGAATTACGGCAGAGCAACTATTCATCATCTCCATATAAGAGTTTATTCTAGAGGTTCATTTCAACAGATTCATTAAGATCTCTCCATAGCTAGCAGAATTAATTATGAAAGATAAAATATTTATTGGGTTTCTAAGGTTATTCATATTTTTATCTTGTCATAACGCACTAGGAATAGATAGATGAGTAAGTAAGAGATACTTAGCTTGGTATAAGGGGGTTGCTCTCCCCCAAGCTGGATGTTGACATAATCTGCTGACATTGCTGACAGACAGTGAAGGCGTACTGATCCTCCTAGAGTATCGTAGGTGCTTGCTATAAAAAACAACACTTGCCTGACGTGGACAGTGCTTCGACAGTGGATAGAACTTCCTTCTGCCTGTTGATTCTTCTCGATCTTTTAAAGCCTGCGAAGCTCAAATAGACAACAAAGCTTGTGGAACTGATTAAGCGTTAATAATAAACCTTTAAAACTTGGGAGTCTAGAACTTTCTTATACCCATTTATCTTTTAATAGGATCAATAAATTTTTATGGTTTTCATATTTATGGTATGCAGTCAGGGAAATAAATATGCTAAAAAATATTTTTGTGCCTCTACAGTAGGTAAGTATGTGAGCGGTTGTGTCACATATTAAATACATGGGGCTTAGCAATTTTCTAGGTGAAATGTAAAAACATATTTATTTCCTTTTCTAATGCAACAAAAAAATAAAGATGCAATTAATGTAATAATGATAAGTAAATATGCATAATGATAAATGCAGATAAATACCAAGTTACCTCTTGGCGCGGCGTTTTGTGATTTTATGTCCTCCAAATAGGACCTTCTTGTTTGCACACTGATCCATGGGCGCATTGGATGGTGTCATAGGTGTTGTGTCCTAAGCAAGATTTATTTCTAAATATACCTTGGGTTTCCATACCTGCTTGTAGATGATGGCAACTTGGAGGAGAGTGTCTTGAATCACTACCTCTTCATCTGCTGGTTCTTCCTTGATAATGTCTTCGTCCGGGTATCAATCTTCATATCTTGAAACCTCTCCTTCATAGTCAGCCCATCCATCTACAACATTCTTCTTCTTCTGGTAGCGGGTGTGTTGCCTTCTTCTTGACCTGTTCTTCTTGGGATCTTCCTCAATTATATAATTGCTATTGAAATGCAGGTGTACCCTCTATGAGGGGACATGGAAATGGACCTCCTCTATTCCAATGTATATGATGGCCTTGGTAGTGTTGAGGAACGGTCTTCCAAGGATGATGGGTGGATCATATCCCTCTCCCATGTTGATGACCAAGAAGTCAGTGGGGACGTAGTGGTCTTCGATTTGGACTAGGACATTTTTGGCTATCCCATACACAAAGCGAAAGGACTGGTCCGCCAACTATAGCTACACATCGGTAGGGTCCAAAGGCATAGTACCTTATAGAAATTCATATGTTAGCTTGGCCATAATGTTGACGCCTGATCTGGTGTCACGAATAGTGTTGTAGAAGTAGCATCTATTGATAGAGCAAAGAATGGTCGGGACACCTGGGTCGTCCTTCTTGATCAGATGTGGGGACTTGAGCATACAGTCATACTCCATGAGGATTACAGTGACCATCTGTGCTGTCTCAGTCTTCTAGGCCTTTAGTTTGCCCTTGTTCTTGGTCTTGGCCTTGTTTTGAGTGTTGCTCCTGTTTCTACCATCGACTGTCTCCTTCTGCGTAGGGATTGACAATGTCTTGTTCTTGAAAGAAAAGGCTTCCATGTTGCCCTTGATGTTGAAACTGATCATGGCATTGCTAGCGTAGATGATAGCTCCAGCAGTGTTTAAGAATGGTCGTCCCAGAATGATAGGTGACCTCTCATTGGTACCAATCTTCACTACTGTGAAGTCTGTAGGAACATACGAGTTGCCTACTCGTATGCAGATCTCTTCCATGATTCCCATAGGGTAACAGAGTGACTGATCTACAAGCTGCAAACACATGGTTGTATGTGATAAAGGATAATTGAAGAGTATATCATAGATCACCTTAGGCATGATGTTGATGCTTGCACCAAAGTCACATATTGCCTTGTCGAAGTTTGCACTTCCACTGGAGATCAGAATAATCGGTCTCCCTAGATCACCCTTCTTGGTTGGTGCAGACGAGTCTAACCATATTCCTTTCAGAGGGTCACTCCATTAGCTTCCTATATTAAAGATGTCTACAAGATTTGCAGTTTCTAATTCTCCTAGCTGTCCAGGAATCTTACCTTGATCATTGGTGGCAGCAAAGGGAGTAAGCTATTGTAACTGAGATTCTAGCATCATATTAATGCTAAGCTGATTCTTGAACTTTCTATTCTAATATTAATTGATTCTAAAGTTTTATCCTTACATGCTAGCTTTTTAGATAGGCTATCCATTAGCTTACCCTGATTAAGCACTAACTCTCTTAAAGGTGGTTGACTAGTGTTGTTGTAAGAATTATTATCTTGGTAATTACCTGAGTAGTTTCCTGAGTAGATATGCCACTGTTGCTGGTTCCAGCCTTGATTTTGCTAAGGACGGTAGTAGTAGTTGTTGTTGTTGTTGTTGATGATGTAGTTTACATCCTGCCTTAGCATGGGCAGTTGGTACCTGTGTGCCTAGTTTCTCCACACTCTTCATAGGTCATGCCAGAATCATGAATGTGCATGACTTCCTTCTTCTAAACGGTTCTTTCGTCAAGTCTTTTCATCAACAGGTCCATCTTGGCAGCTAGCATGTCTACCTCCTTGAGCTGGTGCATTCCTCCACCTCTCTTGCGGGTCTAAGTTATTTCTTCACTCCAACCTTGATTGGAGGCCATCTTTTCCACAAGAGCTATGGCTTGAGAGATTGTAAGTGATATGAATGCTCCTCTAGCAGCAGCATCAATGGTTTCACGAGTGTTGTTGTTGAGCCGATGATAGAATGTTTGCATGAGCAGCCAATTCTGCATCCCATGATGAGGACACTTGAGTATGTAGTCTTGAAAGCACTCCCAAGCTTCTGGGACTGTCTCATCATGTTGTTGCTGATAACTTGATATCTTCCCAAGTAGAGCATTGGTCTTTCCTGTGGGAAAGAACTTCGCCACAAAATTAGTGGAACATAGTGCCTACATAGTATTCTTCTCCTTATTATCGTAGAACCACGACTTTGCTTTTCCCAAGAGTGAGAATGGGAAAAGGCAAAGTTATATAGCATCTCTAGGCTACGTCCTTGATATTGGAAGTGCTACAGATCTCTAGGAAGTGCTGGAGATGAGCACTAGCATCTTTATGGGCCTTCCCATAGAACTGGCATGCTTACACCATGCTGATCAGCAACGGCTTGAGCTCAAATAAGCCATTAATGTCCATAGCTAGTCCAGCATGAATGTTGGCCGTAGTGGGAGCTAAGAACTCGTGAAGTGACTTATTAGCCATGGCATCAACCTCTGGCGTGAAACATTGAGTAGGTTGATCTTCTGACTCAGGAGGATTGGTAATCTAAGATGTAGGTGATGTTGATTGGTTTATTCTCGGTCTAGCCTTTGTCTTCCTAATCAATGTCTCTGGATTATCAACAAAGTTATCTTGGAGATCAAACCTGTTCATACATTACCCTGCATATGATAAAAATAGACAAAAAGACAAGGGTGAAGCTATATGAGTGAGAAGGGTGGATGGTGCTCAATCCATGAGCTGATGTAGTGATGCTCATCATCTTTTATTGCTTTCACCTTCCCCAGCAACGGCGCCAAAATAATGCTTGTTGACACTTCTCAATGCAACTACTAAAAATAGACTCTTAAACCTATCCATAGCAACAACGTCAAAAATACTTAACATCACTTAAGCTAGGTTGTCATCCGTAACATGATGTAGAAGTGTTGGTATGAAATCTTTATGCTTTTCTAGGAATAAATAAATCAATAAATAAAGAATCGGCAAGCGCACAAATAACACTGATGTAGCATTTTAACTAGGAGTATTATTGGTATCTTTATTTATATTTTTACTACTAGGAAGGGACTTCCATTGGATAATGAGGAATGAGCACTACATGTAATCATGGAGACCTTAACCATGTCTTTATCTATCTCTTATACAGGGTAAGTGTCACATAAGATAAATATGAATATGAATAATAAGTGACACAAGATAAATAAGAGTTAGTAGCCATAAGATAAAAATGAAATATGTGCTCGGACCAAGGCCGTGGTGGGTACACGGTCCCAGCAGGAAGTGGACACGGGTCATGGTCGAGTGTCCCCATATTTAGTAGGCATTAATATGTTATTTTAATACCTAGTCACACATAGAAAGACACTAGAGACATGAACAAAAAACACATGTCAAAAAACGTGCACCCAACCATGAATAAAATCCTCTTGCACAATGAGCAGAAATGTATCTTTCTACCATATAGTAACATGCACAAGAGTCATACTATATTCTAAACATGAGTCATATAACAACAAGGATCATGCTATCCGCTGTTTGTTTCATATGCAACCAGTCCACACCATATGTTTTTACCATGTGAGCCATGTTTATATGCACCAACGTAGTTGCTCTCTCACTACACCATGACCCACTTCTCCCTACACTCATGTGTTGTCAAATCATAGGTTGTAACAACACATTATGTGTTGGCAGTTATGTCATCTTTTAGCATACCCTAAACTGTCGCCAAGAGTGTTGTAAGGCTACATCTTAATTATCAACATTTCTCCTCCCAACGAAAAAAGTGTTGGCAAAAGTTTGCCAACAAGAAAACTATCGTCATAGCCTAATGAAACCACACTCGGAGTGTCATTGAAGGGTGGACACAGAGGTTCCCAAATATATATTCCTACGGGAGATAGAATGAGCGCCTACACAGGAGATAGAAGAGAAAAAAAACCTAGCGCGCCAAAACAACACAAGGCAGGAGGGAAATATTCATCCCACTAAAATAGTAAACTATGGGCTTCGTTCCATCAACCCACCATCCAGAAGACAGCCATACTCCCCACCGCCTACTCTAAAAGAAGCACACCACTGGCCACACTCCACACCGTCCCCATCTCACCGCCGCCAGGTCCTAGGTCCAACCCCGCTTTCGCCCAAGCTCCCCATCGTCCCAGCTGCACACATGCCCAGCGCTGCCCTAGCTCCCCACCACCCATCGTCCTCCCAGCTCCCCACTGCCCAATGCCACCCTTGCTGCCCGCCGCCCAAGCAGCGCCTCAGATCCCCACCACCCCAGCGCCGCCCCAGCCCCCAGCTGTCGCCACCCCTTTCCCTGCCGCAGCACCGCCTAAGGCCATCGATGGAAACGGCCGTGGCCCCATCCCACCATAAGCAAGCAAGAGGGTTGCAACCGTCATATCCCCATCCCCCTCTACATCTAGGTATGTCAGCTTTGTTTTCCCCTCCCTTCATCCCATTCCATAGTGTATTAGGGCTTGGGCACAACTAATTTTGGTGTACTATTTTTATCTTGGTTTCTGAAAGGATTGGCAAATGTGAGAAAGGACCAAAAGATTCAAGGTTTGTGTTACTTCTCTTGCTAAACTTTCTTTCAGTCCAAATCGACCATCTCTTCCCCTCTTTGTAGAAAGAACATATTCAGCTGGCCTTAGAGGTGAATGTGATGTTTAATGGCTTAGTTGATTTTGCAGAGGAACCAACTGGATTCAAGATCTTGTACACACCACAATCCAGTGGCTTGCATGTAAGTTTACTTTGGCGGATCTGCAACTTATTTCTAGTATATAGAGGCAAAGTTCACATGATGGGAATTTATTCACTTTTCTTTGGTCCTTTATGCGAAAAAAACATTATGTGTTTGTTCTATATAAAAAGTATGAGAAAAGGGAATCAATTGAACTTTAAGCTACAAGTGGAAGTATAAGTTGATCTTGGAAATATTGAAATGCGCAAATGTGGATCAGTTCTGATTATTTCTTTCTTTCTTGTGCATGTTGCAAAATATCCAATAAGGAAGCACTAAAGGATTCAAGTCTTCGATTGTTCTTTCTACACAAGTCGTAACCACTTGTAGCTTTGAAGTAACTTTGCTTGCGCTCAGGTTGTTGACTTATTTGTATTGCCTTGTGACTATCGTTGGCAATATTATCTACAGGGTACAAGAGCAAGTTGGCCTTCTAGTCTTCATCTGCTCTTCTACTGTCATTGCTTGAATGGTATGCTCTCCTTTTTCTTATCAACTTTGCTGGTTTCGAGTTCTGTGATGTTATGATTTTGGTTTCTTAGATTTGGACTAAATTTTCCCTATATTTCCTGTTGATTGTGTGGTGAGATGATTTTTTTAGCATCAAGTCTGGTGAAATTGACTTAATTTGGAAAATTGTTTGGCAAGATCTTTTTTTTTGTTGAACAACCCAATCTGAAATGAGAGTATATACGTGTATATATTTCACTAATTGGCACTCCATTTCCATTTTGTAAAATGTGCATCATGGATAAAACATGGATGGATCAGCCTAGGTACATTATAAACCTATGACCATCTACTAGAATCTGCATGCATAGGGTGTTTGGTCGGATATCTTGATAATCATGTGTAGGCAAACCCTTGTGTATAGACAAGGAGTGGATATGTTTTTAGAATTCACCTTTAGTAATTCTGCAAAAATAAATCTGATTTTGTGTCCCTGCAAGGCATGCAAGAACTCTTGTTGGAGGGTCCGTAGTACTGTACTTGAGCACTTGATATTTGAGGGATTTACAGAAGGATATATAACATGACGAAGTACCTGAAGAAGATGAACAAAATGCTAGATCATATGCAGGGGATGATATGGCTGATATGCGCATAGAAGATGCGGATGACTTCTCGAGTAGACGAGTGGTCCTTCAAGAGGAGCAACATAGTGAGGTAATTTCCTTATGCTCGCCCTCACTTGCTATCTGTTCTTGCTATGCCTCTAAGCTGAATATGACTCTATTATTCGCTCCATTGCCATAGAAGAATCACATGGTGGTTGTTCTGAAATCACCATCTCTGTTATTAGCTTGTACTGAAATCAGCTTGTTACAATCAGTTTTGTTCTGAAATCAACTCTTTACCAACTCTGTTATCAGCTTGTTCTAAAATCAGGAACAGATCAGGAGCAATAGAGATTTTTACAATCAGTTTTGTATGCTGTTCTCAAATATTTTTGATGCTTTAGGATGCAGAGATGTGATACTATATAATGTAGTAAGGCCCTATGATGTCCCTATGGCAAAGGCTACCATTCAAACACAAAACCCAGAGGCTATTGTTGAGGGTACTGCTCTTGGGGTGTAGTACTGTGAAGTGGTTGCGAACCATGTGTTTATGAGGAACGTAGTATTGCCTCATCCATATGAAGGGGTCACTACCATTCTAGAGGCTCGTGGGAGATGTATTGCATGGCCACATGGCAGAGTAATGGCTTAACTTCTCTATATTCTTTAAGAAATGATCATTATATTTTGCTGGTTAGTAATATATTTGTTTTATACTAGATGAAGGATGGCAAAAAGCCACCTCAGCACTCAAAAGGTGGTGGCACAGGAAGGACATCACAGCTTGAAGGTATTCACTTGAACATTTTGACTTGTATATGTGATCCGAACTGGTTGAAATATGGGAAATTAAATGAGGCTGTGTTGGCTGGCTGCTATATAAATTTGATTATAATATATATGTTGAAGAATTTCTAGAAAAACTATGTGGATTTATAAATTTGGCTGGCTGCTATGTACATCCTGCTCAGTTCAAAGATAGTAACAGGTTGCTGCAGCTGCTGTTTAAGCTGTTGGTACCTAGCCTGTTGCTTATAGTTGGCATGTCATTGCTGACTAGATTGAATGGAATTATATAATGGGTTTGTATTACTAAATAGTTTGTACCATAGCTATCCACTGTACAGTAATATTGTTTCACTATTTCCACCCAATAACAAAGCAAGATTTAATGATACAGAGCACAAGTCACTTATATTTCGCCTTCTTTTTCTTGTTAGGTACTTAAGCTATGTGGTGTTGCAAGTATTTTGGACTGGGCAACCTTTTCAGCTTGGAACAGTGAGCTGTTACATGTTCTCTAGAGTGGAAGCAACCATATGTGCCCCAAGTTGGTATTCAAGTATTTTGGAGTGGCAACAAGCACTAGTAGAATCGGGCTCATAGCTGGCGCCCCCTTTTTATACCACAGGCGGTTCCAGTTACGACGCGCCTATGGTATAAATGGGACGGTGTTAGATATCTCAGCCACCTGTGGAAACAAATTATCACAGGCGGTTGACTTAAGCCAACCGCCAGTGTAAATGTTCCATTTACACAGCCTGTGATAATTAGTTTGCACAGGTGGTCGACTTAAGCCAACCGCCATTGTAAATGGAGCATTTAGACTGGCGGTTGGCTTAAGTCGACCGCCTATGCAAAATGTTTCCATAGGCGGTTGGCTTATGCAACCGCCTATGGGTATGTCTGTATAAATACCCCTTCTTCCTCCCCGACCAGAATAGTGTCTCGCACCCACCTTCTATTGGGGGCGATTTTGGAGGTCCAGATTTCTCAAAATACAAGGGGGGAGGTTTTGATCTTCATTTCTAGGAAGGATGTTGCTAAAAAAGGTTAGTTTATATCCCTATTTCCTCAATTTGCTCATTCTAGCTCAATTTGAGCCACTTTTTGGACCTAGGGTTTCACCATGAGTGAGAGAGAAGAATAGCTAGCTTTTTGTCTTTATTTGTTGATTTGGTTAGATGAGGTTGTTTAATATGGTTGGATAATGCCTCTCAACATGTTTTGCTTCTCAATTTAGCTAGTTTTTACAAGATTAAACCAATCGTGTGTTCTTGTATATTTATCTAGAAAGATAATTGTTGATTTTTTATTTTTTAATTATATGGTAGTTAGGTTTTTTATTGTCACCTTCCACATCATCTATCTGTGTATAATGAATGTTGTGTTTATATAGTTATGCTATACTTAGGTTTTTTAATTTATGTCTCTCTCTCTCTTTATAAATTTCTCAATTTATTTATCCACATGTATGTATGTTCCATGAGTGAGAGA
>Ga0182004_10004384_pt1 | contig 11372 bp, 14 predicted proteins | sample Sormic07211540_1_FD_120479 | JGI IMG/M metagenome (GOLD analysis project Ga0182004, IMG submission 120479) | Endophyte microbial communities from Sorghum bicolor roots, Mead, Nebraska, USA - 072115-40_1 MetaG | ecosystem: Host-associated > Plants > Roots > Unclassified | place: USA: Nebraska...
CAGCAGCCAATAGCTATCATGAGATCTGGGATGCGATGCTCAAGTGAAGTGAACTAGAGATGGTTATGGCTACACTATCAGGTTATGGGTCTCTCTGATCCTGATTACGGCTGTGTACTCTCTACAGGTTAGATATCATATCAGCAGGGATGCAAGCAGCCAGGGAATGTCATGCTCATGCCGGGTTTCTCTTTCCTGTCCCATCTGCACCGAGGCCCACATCGAGCTCTCTTCATTCATGTGCCACCACTTGTGGCCATGCACCTGCCATTGGGCAACTGGCAGTATCTTCTTTCACGAGTTCGACATGACCAAAATGTATAGTTCTTGCAAATGCAGAGCAGTTCTTGCAGATGCAGAGGGATCATCGGGGCAACGGTAAAAGAGACGTTTTTTATGCCGCGCTGTGGTGGCTGGCTGCCCATCCGATTTCCGATCCATCATCTCTTCATGTGATGAGCTCGAGTACACGCACATGCGCAATTTCTGGATTCATGGCGTGACCATCCTTCTTCACCTTTTCATCACCACATCTCTCTTCAATAGTTCAATGTACGTAGAGGTCGATCGAGCGCCTTTTTTCAGATCCGACCGTGCACGTGTGCATGCACCGTGGAGTGTGCTCTCCTCTCGACTGCACGTACTGCGTGATCATTGCTCTCTTGGATTCCAGGAGAGATCTCCTCGCCATGCCATCGCCAAAGCCGTTGTTGCTTCATGCATGAATCCATCCATGATCGACACTTTTATGTACGCACATCAGGAGGCAGCCGGTGCTGCACCACATCTGCTAATCCTGCCATCGTTGTCTTAGTGTTCAGAATTAATATAATTGTGTACGCCGTTCGGCTTCACTACGAGCCAATATGCAGTGTAGGGCAGCCAGACAGGTCCGCGCTGCATGAAGCTAGAATTTGTCCAAGCCAAGACAAGTCTCGCTTCAGCACAGCAATTCGCCAATCCGGGCGCTGCCAATTTTCAGCGGAGACACACGGACGGATGGATCCAAGGCAGCTTCTGGTTTTGGCCTATACAGCAGCTAGTGAACGGCGTGCTTGCTACTACCTGCGAGCATCGAGCAATGAGCCAGGAAGAATCCAAGGAGAGGCAACAATCTGCGCTGCATGTACGGACACATCCTAGCTAGATGCGGATTCTCCGGTCTTTACGTCTGACAAAGTACAAGCATTATGCACTCAAGTCTGAAGATGCTAGCTTAATCTCTCTCTCTCTCTTTTTTTTCCTTCTGATTTATAAGTGAGGTAGCCAGCGAGCATTTTTTCTTGTTGTTTCATGCAGGGGCAGGGCAGCTCAGCTCTGAATTCTGATCAGAAGAAAACCAGATGGAACTTCATCAGTTTGTAAGCTGTCATTCAACAGATAAATACTGACAATGCATCCGGCCATATCATGCATGCATATATAGTTTTAGGAGGGGTAATCAATTCCATCATTGTGTAAGAACATCTGTCTACGCCTTTTACGGAAGAAGATGGGTCATAGCGCATTAGCTTGCAGAAAAATCATGGAATGATTCATCCATTCATTCGTGGCATGAAGAAAAAGGCAGGCAAATAAAGTAGGGGATCATTCTTCTATCTCAAGGTCGCTCCTTTGACCCTACTCTGGTCGCCCCAACCACCAGACGTACAGAGAAGCTACTCTGATCCACTAAACATTGCTTCAAAAGCTAAGCCCTTTATTCTCCCCGGCATCCTGATGAATTGAGTCATGATTCTTCAGAAAAAAGGGAACTGGTTTTGTTTTTACCTTCAAGAGAGGTTAACCTGAACCTAACCACATAGTCACATAGTAGTAGCCTAATAGACGTATAAAAGCTACAGGGAATCAGACCATTAGGGGCTAGTCCTAGGTTTTATGGTTTAATCAGTACGTACTGACACGTGACCCTGACGTGAGCATGAAAAAAAAAATGATCTTGCACGGTAAGCATAATCGTTACAGGGACCGATGAACTCAAAGGTGAAAGGGATGTCCTGTTGCGTTCACCGTTCAACACCTGAAGCTCTTCTCTCTTGCGTGGACTGGGAGACACTTGACAAAATGGAGTCCTTGATGGTGTACAGAGTACTGTACTATGTGCTACCAACTGAACAACTGTGTAGGATAAGTCTTTCAGTGTGACAGTAGCACGGATGATAGGTGTCTCTCAAGTCTACGGTACTTGTACATACTACATTGCAAGCAAAGATAAGTACAGGCTCTAGCGCAAGACTGTCTACCTGCCCTACCTCTGCCTCCAAATTCCTATGTGGTTTTGACGACACAACAGGGGGATTCAGGACGAACAGCAGGATCAAATTCAGGGTTTGTTCTGACGAACTGAACCTCAAAAGGGAAAGGAGAATGATTTTTATTGCTTGTGAACTCCCCTAAGAAACCAGTAGATCGATTGAAGCATGGCACCAACTGGATTGAACTTGAGCAACACACACTTTGACTGCAACATCGACAATGACGCGATCGCTGTTTCTTTTTTTTTTGATAAGGTCAGCATAAAAATGATCGAGTGGAGATTTGCTCAGAATTGCTTTGCTATTTTATTAGCCCAACAAAAACACATTCTACCCTGACAGGTGACATTCCATAAATCTTTGATTGGCAGCTTATTTATCAACTACAACACCTTTTTGCAAAACTTAGGCCTTGTTTAGTTCACCCCAAAAAGCAAAAAGTTTTCAAGATTCCCCGTCACATCGAATATTGCGGCACATGCATGAAGCATTAAATATAAACGAAAGCAAAAACTAATTACACAGTTTAGCTGTAAATCGCAAGACGAATCTTTTGATCCGTCCATAATTGGATAATATTTGTCACAAACAAACGAAAGTGCTACAGTACCGAAATCCGAAATATTTTCGGAACTAAACAAGGCCTTAATTTATCAAATCCTGCTAGACTTGCGTTTTTTAAAAAAAGAGTTCCTGCAAAAGGAATCTCAAAAAAAAAAGTTGCTCCAATTTTCGAACCATTCCCCCTCCATTGAATTGAAACCCCTCCAAGGTTGATCAAAATCCCAGGATGAAAAGGGCCCAAACACATAAAGAAAGCAACAGGCGTCACAGCTTTTCTACACCTCTCTTTCCCCACTCCCAACCTCCAGAAAAACGTCTGCCAGCCAAATTCAAATGCAGCCCGCTAACCGGGCCCCACTTCTCGGCCCCACCTGCATACGCACCCGGCTACACGGGTGTACATGCAGCCTCGGCCGCACGGAACAGCCTCGCGCACGTCGGCGGATCCCGCCCACCCACATCACTGTTCGGTGGGACCCATAAAACATGACCCACCTTGCAGTGACTAGGTGCTGAGCCGGACACGCCACACACCCCGCGACACGAGGACACGACACAGCTGAAGGCTGCTGCCCTCCCCTCCCCTCCGCTCCCCAGCCCAGCTCCGGCTTCGTCCTCCCCGTCCTCGGCTCTTCCCCACACCAACTCGCTCGCCGGCCAAAGCGACCCCTTCGCATCCCCCTCTCCCGCTGTCGGTGGGGCCCCGCGGCGCCCGCTTTCCGGCCCTCCCCGCATTTAATCCTCGGCGTCCGTGTTCTCCCCTCCGCGCTCACGCCCCGCCCGTGAATCGTGATCTCGCCGTCTCCCTCCCTCTGTCTCACCTCACGAGCCCCGTGTGGTGGTGGGAGTGGGAGTCGGGGGGCTGCTAAATGGCGAGCAGCGGGGTGAGGAACGGGGTGGGGCCCAGGATGAGCGCGAAGCCGGACCGGGGGCAGGGCTTCAGCGCTACGCCCAAGACAGCCGCGGGGAAGCAGCGCCTCTCCTCGGCGGCGGCGGGCGGCGCGTACCGGCGGACCAGCTCGGGCCCGCTCCCCAGCCGCGCGGCGTCGGATGGAGGTGGGTTGGGTTCGTGTGCCTCGCTCTTGCTTTGCTCTGGCTCGCCTGCTCTGGTCGTGCGGAGTGGGATCCGGATTTGGATTTTTTTGGTTCGGCGGGGTTTGGATGGGTTTGTGGATGGATTCGTAGCCGCTCTGATCTGCATTTGGGTAACTTGGCTTGCTTCGCTGTTTCCGAGTCGCTGCTGCTCAATCTGGTGCTTCAACTCGCGCGGTTTTATGGGGATGTTTTTTTTTTTACTCCTTTTCATTCACGTAAATTTAGCTGTGGATCGCTAGTACCATTTTGATTGCTAATGTTGTGCCGTAGCGCGATCGCGAATTCATTCAGATTCTGGGCTTGTTAGTTGAGCGATTTGCTTGTGCTGGTGCAAGTGTGTAACGTATCTGCAGAGCAATCGCACCCATTTCGGAACTGATGCTGTGCGTTTCACTAGGTAAATGTCGTTGTTCAGCTACCACTTGAGTTTTTTTTTTTCCAGAATGGAATGGCGGTTTGGTTGACTCGGGAGGGAGGGATATTGTTTTGGCCACGGCACGATCTTGTGTTTCATATCTTTGTTGTTGCATACATGTCGTGCTCCCTGCACCCCACCACAACCAACCATCTCACTTTAAGCTGCAAAACTGATACAGCTGTTGAGAATAATGAAGAGCCACAGTTGGTGAATGTGTCTTATTGCTGGTTCAGTACGCATCTCGTGGTTAGTTTACCTTGGAGAGGATGACACCCAAGTAAATTTTACTATGTGTAGAATTAGTGAGCTACAATTTATATTAAGACAGCTCAATCCTCTTCCATGTAAGAGACTGTCCTAAATTCATATGAACCAGTAGCAGTAACATTCTCTTAATTATACTGGATGTGGATTTTCAGTGTCAGCGAATTTCTTATCAGCTAAGCTGAAGTGCATGTGGAAAATGACTCACTTTTTTGGATATCGTTTAAAATTTCTCCTGAGTTTGCTTTGGATACTTCTATGCGGCGTTTTGAAGTTCCTGTTCACTATGTTTGGTCGTTCTCTTGTGTTCTGTCAGTTTGTCATGCCTGTGAGATTGTGCACGTCTGCTTACTTAACTCTACTACCATGCCTGGAAAAGTACCCTGCGGAAAGTTGCTTTATGATAGTAGATGTTTCAGAAGAACTACTCAGCATCAGCAGTAATGATATTGAGTAGTAGTTTACACTGTTTTATGCCTACTTTGATTTACTATATGCTGTGATATGATCATTCCTATCTGAGTCTTCTTTAATCTACCCAATAGAAGAATTATTATGAAAAAGATTGAATTCCTAGTAATTCTTCTATTGGGATGATTAAATTGTCTCATTTTTTAGTTTTTTTTGACTGCATGCCAAGTGTACAAATTGTCTCATTGTTGGTCCGTGGAAACTCGTCTAGTGCGTAAGCTATTAAATATTTAAATATCTTGCAATGTTGATAACTACTCTGCTAGTGCATAGACGGTTAAATTTCATATTGCAATATTTTTATCTCCATGCTGTGTGCAACTACTTCCTAATATGATGGTTCCAAATATTTGAGGATCGAATTGTTGGTTGCCATTATGTGTAATGTTGAAATTATCAAGAACTCTCTGTTCTTCTTTTGCTTTCTGGCAATTTTGATTTGATCGAGTATCTATATTTTTGGTCAACTGAAGAATCTATTCCTCCCTGGTCCTTGCAGTTTCTAGTAGAGTAAGGGTTGCTGTAAGGCTTAGGCCTAGGAATGCTGAAGAGTTGGCCGCAGATGCAGATTTCGGTGATTGTGTTGAACTTCAGCCAGAGGTGTAGCTTGGTTTCTCTTTAGCATGTTGTGACAATTTTTTTTTTGTTGTCTAACCTGATGGAAATTTGTTATGAAGCTCAAAAGGTTAAAGCTTCGTAAAAATAATTGGGAGTCAGAGACATACGAATTCGATGAAGTGCTCACAGAGTTTTCTTCGCAAAAGCGAGTGTATGAAGTTGTTGCGAAACCAGTTGTGGAGGTATATGAATCTCAAGCTTCTATCACTTTGGAGTTAATTATTTTGACCTTTCTATTTTTTTTCTCATTTCAAGGTAGTCATAATAAGTTACATGATTCATTTACTGAAATATTACATATGATGTGACTTTGCGTATTGGATGCTGCTGATTTTTTTAATGCCCTGTTTTCCCCTCCTTTTTGTGAGCATGCATGGTATTGCAAATTGCTTCATGATAAGGTTTCCAGACATGGAAGCAATTTTGTAATTGCCTAGAATTTGTTTTCAAAGTACAGCATCTTTTATAGCTTATACTCGATCTGTTCATTTTTAGTAGGCGTATTAGGATTTTATAGTCTTTAGAGGTATATTTTGACCATCAGTTTCTCTTACAATATATCATCAGTCGCTACAAAATCAATGCTGAATTAAAAAATCTTTGAAATACAAATCTATTCATATAACTTTTATACACTAAGAGCATCTCCAACAGTTATGCAATTGAAATTTGCTATTTGTTGGAGTTTGCCAAGTCTCTAAACGTTTTGCCAAAGGAAAAATAAGTTCATCTCCAAGTGTTTGGCATTTTTGACTTGGCATTTCCCAAAATAGTGGACCCAACTATTTTTGTCCGGGAATTTTTCAACTTCGCGGGAAATTCTCTCGCGTGTCGCACGGGCGCTTTCTTTTTCGCGCGCAATTCCTTCGCCCGTCGCCGCCAATTCTCTCGCGCGTCGCGCAGCCATGTTCATTTCGCAAGTCCACGTCGCCGCTTGGTCCAGGCGTCGAGATCCGATCGAGGCAACAGTCCCATGTAGCACCGTGGCATCTTGGTCCCAAGGCTTCCGCAAGGAGGGCTTCGAGGTCGCCAAAAGAGGTTGCTGCTTGATCCAGGCCGGCGACATCTGCTCGAGGTAGCCTCACGTTGCTGCAAGAAAAGGAGGCGGTGATGGATCTCCTTCGTCCCCGCGAAGAAAGGAGGCGGCGCGCGAAGAAGGAAGGCGACACGCGGGGAAAGAAAAGAGTCGCGCATGGGGAGGAGTCGTCTCACGGGAAACTACCGTGACGTGGGGAGTACGGACACGACAAGGAGTCCAAGATTCTCGGGATATCAAAATTGCCAAGCCATTGTGTCTATGCAAAAATGCCAAGTTTGGTCCGTCAAATGCCAAGTTTGCCAAAATGCATAAGTCAAATGCAAAACTGTTGGAGAGCAATTTTTAAAGTTTTTTGCAAATTTCAAGAATGCAAAGTCCAATTGCATAACTGTTGGAGATGCTCTAAGCATGCATATATTTCACTGGCTGTTGGTCAACATTTTATGAAGTTTGACCTTTTAGTCCTAATACGTGGATGGAGTAGTTGACAAGAAAGGACAAAGCAACCGTTCAGCCCCTTTAATATTTTCTTCTGGCTATTACTGATAGTTGATTACTTTTATGTGTTACTTCCTTAGCAATGCCTATACCAATATAGAATTATGTATGTTTTGCAGAGTGTTATGGAAGGATATAATGGTACAGTTATGGCATATGGCCAGACTGGTACTGGGAAAACTTTTACACTGGGAAGACTTGGTGAAGAAGACACTGCTGCTAGGGGAATCATGGTTCGTGCAATGGAGGATATTTTAGCAGACATAACACCTGGGACTGATTCTGTCTCAGTATCATATCTTCAGGTTTGTGATGGTGGGCCTTTTGTGGTTGTGGTTGTATCTATTAGTCTAGTGCCTTTGGGATGTTGTAACAATGTATACTGGATGGTTGTTACAGTTGTACATGGAGATGATACAAGATCTCCTTGATCCTGTAAATGATAATATAGCCATTGTAGAAGACCCAAGGACTGGGGATGTTTCATTGCCTGGAGCCACAGTAGTTGAAGTTAGAGATCAAAAAAGCTTTGTGGACCTTCTAAGGGTGGGTGAGGCTCATCGTGTTGCTGCAAATACAAAGTTAAACACAGAATCATCACGAAGTCATGCGATCCTCATGGTATGCTTATGTTTCTTGAGTTTGTTTACCTATCTATATGCCTTTGCAACTATAGTATTTCTGGTAAATGATATCGCGAAATGAAATCCTCTGTGAAGGTGAATGTCAGGAGGTCCGTAAAAGGTAGAACTGAAATGGATGTCAGCATTTCTGGTGAAAATGGGCATTCGTCATCCATGATGGGGTCTTTGAGACCGCCTATTGTTAGGAAAAGTAAGCTTGTAGTTGTTGACTTGGCTGGATCAGAGCGCATAGACAAGTCAGGTGAGTCTTCTTTTCTCAATGGTATATACTTGTTCTGACTTTTCAGGTGTACGTCCACATTATGGTTTCTTGTAATTTGCAACTGTATAATATTGTGACTTGATATTTGCAGGAAGTGAGGGTCATACGTTAGAAGAGGCAAAGTCTATCAACTTGTCCTTAAGTGCTCTGGGAAAATGCATCAATGCACTTGCTGAAAGCAGTCCTCATGTACCTGTTCGTGATTCTAAGCTTACAAGATTGCTTAAAGATTCATTTGGAGGTAAGATGTGTTATGCTCTTTATAATTCTTTTACAATAATATAATAATAAGATGATCATTGCACGTGTGGCTCCAGAAAGAATAAATGTGCTATACTTTTGATCAATTCTAAAGGGCACTGCTCCATTTCGCTTCATGCTTATTCTAGAAGAGCAATTAAACCTGCAAAGTAATTTAAAAAAATAAAATTTGTGCACCCTAAATTTTAGCTTCAATGTGTTCCACGCTATCACCCAGTTGAATGGTGATGCCACTTGTTTACCGCATTGGAACAATTGTTATTGTTGCATATGAATAGCCACACAATAATGCAGGTTCACTTTAGTATCAGCATACTGAAATGTAGGCATGATTTATTGTCACAGTACCCCAAAAATTATTTTCCAGTTTTCCCAAAAGAAAAAGGGTAGAAACTAGAAAGGAGGCATTTGTTAATGATTTGACCTTTTCAACCATATATTAATGCGTACATCATGGTTTGTAGATTATCATACACTAGTAAGCAGTGAATGGATGTGATGCAGAAAAGTACTGTGAAACAGTGAAAGTACTTCATTCTTTCTTTTCAGAAAAGTACTCATCCTACTATTATGTACTAAAAAGAATCTTGTAATAACATTTGGAAAGAACATTTACAAAATTTTTGATTGGTATTCTCCTGAAATTTGACAATGGCATGAGGTATTGTGGAATTTTGTACAGTAAAGATGACATTATGGCATTGACATTTCCACAAAAATGTTGCCCGTCACTTTTATTTGCTCTAATCAAGGTCAACCTGGTGTTAAATCTCATAGGTACTGCAAGAACATCATTGGTTGTGACAATTGGTCCATCACCAAGACATCGGGGGGAAACTACGAGTACAATAATGTTTGGCCAAAGGGTACAATCTCTGCCTAGATTTTGATGGTTTTATAGTCTTTCATCTTCAAGTTGTGAAGTAGTGAGAATTTCTAGTTTTGCAGAATAGGTGAATAGTTGCAACTTTTTTCATATAATTGAGTGATTAATATTTTACTTGTGTCATGTCTAGGCAATGAAAGTTGAGAACATGGTGAAATTGAAGGAAGAGTTCGATTACAAGAGCTTATGTAGGAGACTTGATATTGAATTGGATAAATTGGTTGCAGAAAATGAAAGGCAAAGGAAATTTTTTGATGATGAAGTTGAGAGAATAAGAGCTGAAGCTCAATGCCGCATTGCTGAGTCCGAAAGGGAATGCAAAATCACATTAGAGGTTTGTTTACCATCGTCATATTCTACTATACCTTGATATTTTGTGTAGACTAATCAGCCCTGTCACTTTATCTTTGGATATTGACACCACTTTTCTTTATAATTTGCTGTCCACAAGCTAATATAAGTTGTGATCCAAACTGAATTTATTTAGATCGGCAAATCTGTATGTTTATATGGGTCTATGGGAAAACTACTGTTTCCTCCAAAAAAAAATAAGTCAAAAGAAAAAGAATAGGAAAAGTGTCAATATGTTTTTATATCCTTTTGTTGATTATTCAGCTGCAATATTGGTTCCTTTGCTTGCCATTTGTTGTTTTGAAGTGAACTATGTTAATATGTAAAGGTTCAGATGTTTCTGTGTTAATCTCACACATTGCTTTCATATGCTTATATCCTAATCCTAATAGGATAGGAAGTGTGTCTCTTCAGTTTAGAGGTTCCTAAATTAATTACTATCTCTATATCATGCTTTATTTATGCTTATTTATCAGTTTTCCTTTTCATGCAGAACGAGAAAATGAAGTATCACCAAGAATACTTGGACTCAATAAGAATAATGGAGGAGAAGTGGAAAGTACATCAACAATCACCCAAGAAACAAGTACACGTCTGATTGAGCTTTACAAGTTAGTGAATCTCATGCTATTTGAGAAATTCTAAGTGTGATTTCTTTCTCCTTCCATATTGTAGAATAAAGAGGCTGAGTCTACATCCAATGATACCGGAGAAGTGCATAACTTACTGCAGAATGAGAAAATGCTACGTCAATCGGCTGAAGATGAGGCCAGTGACCTCAAGAATCAAGTATCACACTGGAAAAAGCTGGAGGTGTTGTTAGCTTAAAACCTTTTCTTTTTGTGTCAAATTATTGCCTCAGTGTCCTGATAGCAAAGTGGCTCGCCTCACTCATCTTGTAGGCTACAGCTACAGCTGAGGTAGTAAAACTCCGGAAAATGCTAGATGCTGAAGCTAGCCAGAAAGAGAAACTTGAAGAAGAAATAGATGTTTTGAGGAGTCAGTTATTGCAGATGAGTATGGAAGCTGATGAGGTAGTTGTTATACCATTGTCAAGGATTTTTTTTCCTGTGGGAAGCTGCTATATCTCTTTGTAACTTATTTCTATTTCTGATTTGAACTGTGATGCTACCCTAACATAATCGGTCTGTTTTCTCTTCATTCCAATTTGGTCACATCAGACAAGGAGGAGTCTTGATAAAGGAGATGGGCCAGGAAAAATATTTCCTGGTTTAGATTCGTTGGTGTCTCAGACTCGAGGTTCGCAACCCAGAGAGCAGAGCAATGGACCAAAGCAACCAATTGCCAAACTCTTTGAACAAGGTATTTGTTCCTTATGTATTCTCTCAGTTTCTACTTGGTCTGCCTATTTCCTGAAACTCTGTAAGCAATCTCCAATAGTAAAAGTAAAATTTTCTCACAAGTTAAAATACTACCTGTCCTACTGTGCTACCTTTTTTTTGTAACGTATTTGGATGCAAATATACTTGTGTAGACATGCTATTGATAAAAATATGAAATACGAGGAATGGTACGGTCACTGGGTTTAAGATGACATCGTGAAAATGTTAGATGATAGACTTAAGATAGAATTTTGTGAAGCACCCTGTCCCTTGTTTTCAACCTTACCTTCCCAACTATTGATATCAAAACATATGGTGCTTAAATTTCCTCACTCTATTTCAGTTGGGTTAAAAAAGATATTGTCATTGCTTGAATCTGAAGAACCTGATGTCCGCGTTCATG
>Ga0182004_10004385_pt1 | contig 11371 bp, 4 predicted proteins | sample Sormic07211540_1_FD_120479 | JGI IMG/M metagenome (GOLD analysis project Ga0182004, IMG submission 120479) | Endophyte microbial communities from Sorghum bicolor roots, Mead, Nebraska, USA - 072115-40_1 MetaG | ecosystem: Host-associated > Plants > Roots > Unclassified | place: USA: Nebraska...
AAAATACTAGATAGAGACGGACAGTCATGCTTAGCTTGATCAGATGAATCAAGAAGTAGACTAGCATACATATACATATATATAAATACTATATATCTGCATGGTTGAAGCTACGACACACATGCATGCATATATGTTGCGTGTCGCTGTTACATTGCAGAAACTGGGAAGCCGGCGTTAACACGTTATATATATATATTCAATTCTATTGCTAACTAGTGGGTGACATATCACGACTCCTGACTATCAGAATTTACTTAATTCTGATTTTTCGGAGTAGAAAAAATATTGTTTGCTCGCATTGAATATATTAGAGTTTGCAGCAAGTCAAATTACAAGGCAGAAAAATATGGGCCAACAAAGGGGTGACGCCCTGCCAATAAAATGATTTGGTGATAATTGAGTCCCACCTAGCAGCAGCTTCCCAAAAAAAGAATGCACGCCTGCAAGCTTTCCAGTAACGTATCGGCCCAGGCATGTCATGCCCTTTACCTTCCGTGCAACATGACAAGGAGGAGACAGCATCTGTTACCTTCAGGATTTCAGAATTCAGCTGATAGGCGTGTATAATATGTAGAGTATGATGCAGGGATATAGTTATATATATGTACAGTACACACATACATACCGATACATATATATCGCCGATCATTCTTTCTGTTGACTAATTGGGCAACAAGATTCCTCATCATGTCTGTTTGTTAATCGCCCAAATGATCCCAGCCATTATTAGGTGATGATTAGGGAGCACATAAAGTATTAGGATGAGATCTTTGTTAATTACCTTTTGCATGGTTTTATATAGTAACGATTCATCACTTGCAAAAGCTACATATTGTTTATTATGTTGCCGTATTGACTTTTAGTTCTATCATTTTCTTTTCTTTCTTTTGCTCCCCTTTCCATCCTTTCTGTCAGATTGGATGAGATAAGAAAAAAGGTACGATAACCGTGTGGGTATATTCCTTGATCGCTACAATATAAGTATAGTTCCAACACATATTGTTCTTTATAGATAGAGATGGGAAGAAATAGCTGCGAAAACTTCCCATCAATATAATAGCAAGTGGCAAGAGCATCTTATATGGTTACTGATGATATTGTAACAAATCAAGGCATGCCCGGGGTCGCTACCTAGCTACAACGACGAAGATGTCAAGATGTAATTAATCTATTGAGCTGTCTTATTCCATTCATGTTATGATTCACAAACAATAATGGGCATTTTTCTACTTATTTTTCAATTATTAGGTTAATAATTTGAGTTTGAGAAGTCTAATGTCAAGTTCGATGCAGTGGTGCACGCAAGATGAAAATGTATCTAGAGGGGAATCGGTGGCTTGATGAATTAGTTAATTGGTAAAAACAAATACCCGAGTGACTTAATTGAGCTACATGTTGATTGGCATCTTACAACTCTACATGTATACTTAATAAGAGGATAAATTATCCGCCTATCCTGTTGGAGTTAGTTGTACGGTAGTTGTAAGAAGTTGTTTGTTTTAAGCAAACTTTATGTAACAAATCTAGACAATAGATTCTATGGAATATATAAAACTTGTCCTTTTCAAACCCTGTGACTACTTAAGCAATGACCATGAAACTTCCAATTAGGCGTCACCCACATACATACAGAATGTTCCAAGTATGTCTAAACTCTCACATGTGTCATGATGTATTAGAAATATTCAATGCTAATTTCAGAATCGATTTGAGCACCTTTTTTGTTGAGTTGATTTATGACAAATATAGTGTCTCAGAGTGGCTTCAGAATTCCTTGTGCCCACCTAGCCTTTTGACGTGGTACACTATCTGTGATCAGATTAGTCGTACGAAAGCCCAAGACTAAGCCATGTAATCGGGGATGAAAAGTGGCTTTTGGTATCGATGTGGGTATTTGCCTTATGTTTACAAAATATTTTCAAGTGTACAGAGTTTCCTTGAGATTTCCACGCTTAAACTCAAATTGTGCCCTCACATTAAAACTTCTTTTCAAACTTATATTTTATTTACTATCTTAAAGTAACCCCCTCCTTTGAATGTAAGGTTGTATAAAACTCACTTAAAGCTTTTGAAGTTCACAAAGACTCTAGTCAAAAAATTAATTTTTTGGTAAACTTAAGCTAGGTTTTATACATCACTTCACTAAAAGGATACATATACTACAATTCAAATATTCGCTATGATCCGAAAATCATTTTCATTGCGACATCATCCTACAAGAATAATTTTACAAGGATAAAAGCATGGTGTATATGTTATACTATTCAAAAGTGCACATGTTTTTGGTATGACAACTAGATTACCTAAGAGTAAAGTGCATGGTGGGTCGTGAAACTAGCTAGTTTGTTCTGTTTAGGTCCATGAACTCTAAAATGAGTACCAAGCCCCCTAATCTATTTAAGTGTGTTAGCAAAGGTCCAAAAGCTTCCCAAACCCACTCCAGTCGCTTATGTGGACAACCACATTAGATCATACTCAATCCGTGCAGGAGATTTAGAGCGTGACTGTAGATGGAAATTTGCAATTTCATCGATAGCATCGTAATAAATTGAGTACCCTTCCTATCCGTAACAGTCATGCTATCTCACCTTCCAAACCATTCCCCATCTCTCCACAACCTAGCTCTTACTCCATCTACGTCATGGCCACTAATAGGGATCAAAGCCAAGGTTGTTGAATCAAGTGCACAAGGAAGAAACAAGCATGGCGTGGGTGAGCTACCACTCATTACTTGCACGGATTATAGAGTTAGGAAGCTAGTTCGACGCTCTATCGACCAAAACATGGATCCAAGGAGAATTCTTCTATTACTGCCTGAGGCACAAGGTGAGAGTTCACGTTTGAGATGATGATGTGTGTCATAAGTGGTTAAGTCTCTTTATTTCTTGTTGATCTTTTTGCTATTGTAGCATAATGGTACCGATTGTGCATTCTAGTACAAAGAAGGTGAGTATGATACTTTCCTCAACAAGTTGAGGAGAGAAGGGAATAGGCAATGACGTATTTGAAGGAGGCAAAGATGAGTTGAGGATTGAGGGCAGTGGTGCACAATCCAAGAAGAAGTAAAGCGTAGGCATAGATGACGCTCTTTGTGGAAAAAACAAAAGAAATTAGCAAAAACTAGTCATGAAATAGTTACTTTGCTTAGGACGATATTTTTTGTTGTGTGTGTGCATCCTGTTTGTGCAAATTACTCAGCTGGTCAAGAAGTGTCCACTTGTAAGCAATGTGATTATGTGTAAAGTACTCTTATGTGTGACTAGTTCAATTATGAATGAAGTATCTTTAGTTATCAAATCTGTAGTTTCTTTGCATGTTTAGATCACAAACACGTAGCACAAAAATGTAGAAGAAATCTTTTTAAGCATCATAAATGCTTTGAATTCAAACCAAAGCATTCAAACACTATTCGGCTATACAATTAGTGTTTTGGGTCCAAAGCACAACATTGATATATCTTGTTTGTCCACTACTACTGTGTTGATTAATGTAACACCTAGGAAGCTTCTTCACTGGATTTCTGTTGCACAAGGTCTACCTTATGTGGGCTCATATCCTTAGGCAAAGTTTCAATAGGGTTGGCCATAATATCATTTCATTTCAGTCCTACTATGTCTTTGTCGTCGTGATCAAAGACACTACCAATATATTAAACCTATCTACCATAGATACCATGCAATTAGTGTCTACATCACTGATAATCACTCTTGAGTCCAAGTTCAAGTTGTTTCACAAGTAGCAACAAGTAAGTTTTCAGACTCTTACTCTTATCATATCCAAGATGCTCCACAAAATCATTAAGGGGAACATGTATCACTCTTATAGTGACCAACCCCTGCAACCTGTTCAACCGCACCTTGACCAAAGAAGAAACCATTAGGGTGAATCTCGAGGGTGGACTCATCATCACTCGCACCTACATACCACCAAAGTCCATGTGAGTGAACTATAATAACAAAAATAGACTACAAACTAAAACCCTAAGGCCAAACTAAAAACCTATAGTTCTAGTCAAATCCTAAACATCTAGACAAAAAAATCGAATCTTACCACTAAAGCATGAACATAACTAGCAAACAATTGCTAACGATTAAAGAGATTGGAGCTATGAGCAACTCACCGTAGATATGCACAATTGCTCCTTTTAACCAGAATCTAGGGGCCATCATTTAGCCTTAAGAACGCGTATTACACGATCTCTCTGCTCGCCACTACCCCCTCTCTTGCGTTTTCTGACGCCAACTTCACCAAGACCTCTGACAATCAACATTGTTGAACTTTACCTAGACCTTCTGTGATCAACATCTATGATGGGGTGGTCAAAAAGGTGAGTGGACAAGAATGGGAAAGAATGAGAATGAGGATGGGGGTTTTGATTAAATCAAGCTCTCCCAACTCCAACTGATCCATGTTGTGTTTTAAATCACCAGCTATAGCAGGCTATAGCAAAAATTAACAGCTAAACACATGAAAAAATAGCAAAATCCTACTCAAATGACTATAGCTAGAGAGAGAGACAATTATAGCTGGAGATTTAAAAACCTTGGATCCACTTTAGTTGTCCACATAGGCAGCTAGAGGGGGTCTAAGGAGCTTTTGGACCAATGCTAACCCACTTAAATAGATTAGGGGGCTTGATACTCATTTTAGGAGTCCGTGGACCTAAACAGAATATATTAACTAGTTTAAGGACCTCACCATGCACTCATTAACTAACATCATCCAGTTGCTTTACTTTTTTTCACAACTATGTGTAGCACATCTTTCGTTAAGAGGGATGAAAGAAATATTTTCAACACCTTTCATAAGCCTATGCTTTCCAAAGGGACTGGGATCCACTACCCACCTAGGTTTTCATCTCCATAGAGTGCTTTTGTGTTTGGCATTCCTCTAAGTCCTTGATTTATTACACCTCAGGTTATCTTAGCCTAAGAAATACTTTGCAGCTGAAATGGGGTCAAATATGTATGTTCAAAATCTTGGTTTAACAATTTTATTACTATATTTTGTTTAAATATGTATGCTTAATTTTTGTTTTTACAATCTCAAAAATATTACATTTATCTTGGAGTTGGAGTTCTGCTAGTTGGGCCTCATTTGTCAAACGTGTGATTTCTTTAAGGTGCAGGATTAAGCGATGTTAAAATCTTAGGTTTCAAATAACATGGCAGCCGGTAACAAATGCACTAAGGGACAATTTAGATCATCTAATAAGACTAATTATTAACCAGAACTAAAAAAATAGCTAGGTAATTATTAGCCCGTGCATATTTCTATCCTAGGATAAAAGATGCATATATATCTAGTAATGAATTAATTATCTACCTAGCTAGTTATGTTTGGCTAATACAAGTAGCTAATGGTTGTTAGCCTATAAGACCCAAACAGGCTTTGTTAAGACTCCTACGTATGGTGCCTCAACGTCATGCTGGCCTAATTGTTCCCACTCGTACTGTCTATGTTACATCACGGCATCACCATCCGACAACTCGGACAAGCATCCGGACAAATAATAAGGAGAAAATTACTTACACATGCTTTCGTAGCTAAGCTCTACACATCATGGTGTTCAACACGTTAGTTGGAGAAAAAAAAACGTGAATTAGATTAGTCAACAATGAAACTTTGTTGAAGTGAGTCCTGCGATGATGCTTGAAGGACCCGCAGTTCGGATTATGTAAATTCAAACAAAAAGAGCGGACAACCTATTTTATATTCTCAGTGTTTTATAAACTTTATAGTGAAAACTATTGTTAGTTGGCACTTGTACTTTTTTCATAAGAATTTTCCACGTAAAATCTATTTCTTGTGTTTGGTCTTAAATCGCTTTGTTTGCTAACACTTTTTGTGGCAGCTTAATCTGTTCGTTTTTTTAGATAATGGATATAAATCCGGCCTCTACATTCAGAGATGTACACAACTAATTATTACAATGTTTCGGATGATAGAAAAAAAGAAAGCCAGGGCTTTAAACATAAACCAGGACACTAGAGTAAACAATATAAATGTTTCCACCCCTTATTCGAAATATCTAAAGCAATCATCTCTAATTTCTTGCTTAGCGATGATAGGGAATCCGTGGCTTGCTCTTCACGCTGCAGCTAGGCCTAGAAGCGTAACCAATAACCTCCCCTAAAAATAACCTGCATGATAGAGTTAGTTTTCAATTTGTTAAAAATTACATCATTCCGCCATCGCCAGATAGCCCAGCATATGGCAGCCACCCCAACCTAAATCAAATCTTTGGTCCTCTTATGCTGATTAATAAGCCACGACCCAAACATGTGGCTGATAGATCTCGGTTGGTTCAAATTAGTAGAAAAAAAGATAATTCTCCAAATCATTTTAGCAAGGGGGCAATCTAGGAACAAACCCTGATTTAGTTCAATTTCATTTGAAGATATAAAGCCATCCACCAGTCCTACACTAGAGATCCGTGCTACCAGGTTAAGCCATTCTAAAAGTTTATTATCGATCAGAGCCCTTCTAAACGAGATGTTTAGAGGGCTTGTGGCCATCACTTTTGATACAGTTGTGTGAGGTTCCCGCATTATATTATACAAGGCAGTATACCTATCTTTTAGAGACTTATCTCCTACCCATGTGTCGTCCCAAAACCTCGTTTTGGCCTTATCTTTAATATCAAAGGAGCCTTTAGCCAACACCTCATCCTTGATTTTCGTGAGTCCTCTCCAAAAGTGTGAATCATGGGGTTTGGCTGCCACTTGTGTGAGTGTTCTGGATCTTAGGTACTTATTAGTTAAAAGGGACTGCTACATGCCATCTGTGTTAAATAGATTTACCAACCATTTGGCTAGTAAGCATTTATTTTGTAATTCTAGATCTAGGATACCTAGGCCCCCTTGTTCCTTAGGATGACACTGGATGTTCCATCTCGCAAGTCTATATTTGTGCTTGTGTAAGGATCCTTGCCAGAAGCACCTTGATCTGTAATGATCCAGGTTTTTGAGGACTCCTTTAGAAACCTCAAAGAAGGACATCATAAATATGGGTAGACCGCTTAATACATAATTAAGTAGTACTAGTATTTCTCCATAAGACAAGTACTTTACTTTACAGCAAGAGAGTTTCTGTTGAAAACGTTCTTCAACCTTCCTCCACTCAGAATTCAGTAGTTGTCTATGCTTAGTCTGTTCGTTTGGCTAATAAGTCATGGTCAAAAGTATTATTCGCTGATTTATTGTGAGAGAAAAATATTACTCAATCCATCCCAAATTATAAGACGTTTGACTTTTTTGACACTAAGTTTGACCACTCGTCTTATTTCAAAATTTGTGCAAAATATCACTTCTTTTGTCGTGTCTTGGTTTATTAACTAAATTTCTTCAAGAATGACTTAAATTTGACTATTTTTGCATAAATTTTTTGAAATAACGAGTGGTCAAACTTAGGATCAAAAAGTCAAACGTCTTGTAATTTGGTATGGAGGGAGTACTAAACTACTGACATTTTGCTTACGAAAACAAGATGCTAAAAGTACCGACGATTGATTAAGGTCTTGTTTAGTTCATCCCAAAAACTATTTTTTTCAAAATTTTCTATCACATCAAATCTTACGAAACATGCATGGAGCATTAAATATAGACGAAAACAAAAACTAGTTGCATAGTTTGCTTGTAAATCACAAAATGAATCTTTTGAGTATAGTTAGTTTATGATTAGATAATATTTGTCAAATAAAAATAAAAATACTACAGTATCAAAATCTAAAATATTTTCGGAGATAAACGAGGCCTAATTGACAGCGGTCCAATCTACTTCGCATGGTAAGGCCTTGTTTAGTTCCTCAAAAATTTTGCAAAATTTTTCAGATTCTCCGTCACATCGAATCTTTAGACGTATGCATAGAGTATTAAATATAGATGAAAATAAAAAGTAATTGCACAGTTTGATCGAAATTGACGAGACGAATCTTTTGAGCCTAGTTAGTCCATAATTGAACAATATTTGTCAAATACAAACGAAAGTGCTACTATTCCTATTTTGCAAAATTTTTTGGAACTAAACAAGGCCTAAATCAAACTTGCATGCGCGGCCGGGGGCGAATGAGAGGAGGCAGAGTACATGGTACTCCCTGCGATGCAAGCGAAGCGTGCGAGAGATCGGCGATGCTTGCACGCAAGAAAGATGACCTGAAGCAGAGGAGGCGCTCGAGTCAACAGTTTAGCTGAACGAGCCCGCCAAAAAAAAAAAAAAACGTCCCCGTTCGCCATTTCTTACGTCCGGGCGCTGGCCGGCAGCTGAACCATCAAAAAGTACGCTCGGAACACGTTTTTCTCCCCGACTTTGGAGACCGAAAAAAAATCAGTGCACGTACGCGCTGAAAGCAGCATGATATGTGGTTTTGTGATTGTGACATGAGAAAGTCTCGATAGTAACAGTACGCGTACGGCCTGTATGGCCTTGTTTAGTTTCAAAAAATTTTATAAAATAGGAATAGTACCATTTTCGTTTGTATTTGACAAATATTACTCAATCATGGACTAACTAGACTCAAAAGATTTGTCTCGTCAATTCCGACCAAACTGTGCAATTAGTTTTTATTTTTGTCTATATTTAATACTTCATGCATACGTCTAAAGATTTTGATGTGACGAAAAATCTGAAAATTTTTGCAAAATTTTTTGGGAACTAAACAAAGGCCATATATGCATGGCCTGGGCAATTCAAGTCATCGACAAGTCTCCTCTATGTGCGTAGTTTATTTGAACATAAGTGAATATGAGAAAGGATTTATGGATCTCAACTCTCAACAATTCAACATTGATTTTGTAGGACAGTCTTGACTCTCAACGATTCAACATCGTCCGGCTCAACTTTGGTTTGCTGACGCCTAAGGTGCGTCCAACGGAGATTTAGATTCTTATAGAAATGTTTGGATAAAGGTTCTTCTACGGTTTGGTAAGGCTCTAGGTCTGGCTTTGGAGTAACTCTAGTGGAGCTGACCTCCTATGAAACTGTTTGGTAAAGCTTCAACTTAGAGTTGGACTTTGCAATTATAAAAACATATTCAGAGCCAAAACGAAAAAATATGCTTTCTTCCTTGTTGAGACCCGAGTGCAGCCATGGTTGTGCATCGCGCGCGGCCATGGTGGGGCATCCCGCGTGGCACGTGGCAGGCCGAGGCTAGGCTCGGCGCATCTATGGCTGGCATGCCATCCCACCCTCTCCCCACGTGGTTTCTCCCTCGACCACACAGGCTCTACTGCGTTGGCCCTAACTTGACCTGCCACGCTAGCCTAGGCTCACCATGCCTGGCCGAGCATGTGGCTCGCCCTCAGTCCCTCACCACTGGCAGCGTCGTGGCTCCCCTAGCCACATCTTCATCGCGCCCGGTGTTAGGTAACAGACACCGAAATTATGACGGCTAGAATGGAAGGGGGCAAAAATCAGAATCACACGAAATCAGCCAACTGTCGTTTGTCCTTGCTACTTGCTAGGCATAAAAACGAGAAGCAGCGGTTCAGGTGATTCTTGAGTGAAACGTTCCTCAATTTTTTTTGAAAGGAGAATAACTCTGTTTTTAAACAAGCAATTAAGGTTTACAAACTGGGTAAACCAGTTTTCGCGTACGAAAAAGACGATATAAGAAGCAACCCTGCTCAGCACTAGACAGAAACGTTTCTTTCTTGACCCATTTGACAGTGATTTTACTGATTCTTTGCCAAATGAGGCAAATACAGAGGACTTCTATCTGCAAAGAAAACAAAAGAGGAAATTTCCTTACTTGCTATTAGCTAAATCCCCACCTGCCATCTAGAAAAACATGATTACGTACCATCGATATTAAACTATAATCCCTATGTTGTCCTGTTGGGAAACATTTCAGATGCTAGTATTGCCCCCCTGCCAGCTATCACAAATCATAGAGGTGGTCAACCACGAGCGAATGGGCAGCTTGACAAGGAACGAGGTGGCGGCAATAGATTTCTGATCGCGGAAGGGGCGGCGCAAACTATTGGGCATGCATGTCAGCTATTTGGGCTGCTAGGCACGCGGGAGGCGCGGGCTGCGCAGTTGCTAGATGTTGCTGCTTGGCAACATCTAGCTGGCTTCACTTAAAGGCCTTGTTTAGTTCCGTATCACTTTTGTTTTTATTTAATAATTATTATCTAATTATTGACTAACTAAGTTTAAAAAATTAATCTCACGATTTACAGACAAACTGTACAATTAATTTTTGTTTTTGTCTATATTTAATGCTTCACGCATGTACCGCAAGATTTGATGTGATGGACAATCTTGAATTTTTTTTGGTTTTTAGGATAAACTAGAACATGGCCTGCTACTGCTTAGTTGCAAATGTAGCGATAGTTGCCAAGGGTAAGCTTTGTTGGAAATGCTTAGATCGATGTATAATGTTCTAAACTCGTAGGATCTATATCAAATGCCTATAGTTGGAGGCAAATCGCGAGTTAAATTTGTGCATAACTGAGAGGAAAGGGGTAATTCGATCATTTCAACTTTGTTTTTGAGATTGCGTGGACCTTTGTGTTGCTGCGTGTAATAAAAAACAGCTTATATGCATTAATTGATGTAGAAGCTGGATATTAATATATATTCCCTTTTCTAAAAAAGACTACCAAAATATTAGTAATAATGGCGTGAAAGAGATTAAAATTTATGGATTATGGTATTAATATGATATAGGTTTTTAGTTGGCATAGGATAAAATTTTTAGCCAATTGCACATAGAAAAGCTTACCCAAAAATAGTGGAAATTTTAGTCCAATCTATAAAGTGGACTAAAAAAGTCCATGCGGATTTATATAGATGAAAAGGTTTTATTTTTTAGCCCCTGTAACTTTTAGTGATTGGCAATGTGCTAATCGACAGCGTGGACTTTTTACATGATGACTTTATCAATCTCGATGATTGCAGGCTCAACGTTTTGGAAGTGCTCATCAATAATAATGTGTATGAGTGAACGTCTATGCCTGTATTGTGTTTCGGCAAAATGAAACTATAAACATGTAATTCTTGAAAGTGATTTTGATGGCTGGGAAGTACGATAAGGCCAGTAGGAGTTTCATAGCTCTATTTTCAAGAAATTCTAGTATTGTAAACAGTATAAACAAGTTTCATTTCTATGAAACTCATTTCATTCCATAAAACTATTTCAACTATGCCGCATCAGTTTATTTAATGTGTATCAAACTTCCGTTAAATTCTTATTGAGACCGATCTAAGCTGGCTGACGGATAGCGAAACCTACCGGCCTTAGGGCACTCACAATGCAGACTCTATCATAGAGTCTATAGTTATTTATTACCTCGAACAATGTGGACTTAGAGTCTAAATAAGACTTGGAGTCTTATTTTTTCTACCTCTTTCTTCAATAAATATG
>Ga0182004_10004386_pt1 | contig 11370 bp, 11 predicted proteins | sample Sormic07211540_1_FD_120479 | JGI IMG/M metagenome (GOLD analysis project Ga0182004, IMG submission 120479) | Endophyte microbial communities from Sorghum bicolor roots, Mead, Nebraska, USA - 072115-40_1 MetaG | ecosystem: Host-associated > Plants > Roots > Unclassified | place: USA: Nebraska...
AGGACCTAAACGGTCGATTTGCGAGTTTAGGAACCGGGATGACACACTAATACAAGTTTAGGGACCGGTGGTAGACTTTACTCTTATCTAAATTATAATTAAGTTTATTTTCTTTTGTGCTCTTAACAAGCAGCAGTTGACTGAAATGCTTGATCGCAGATTACCAGATACTTATATCATATGTAACAATATATAAGTATGCAAATTCTATTTGGGAAGATTTCATTCGCATGCCTAAGCATAATCTTGAACTGTACATTTCCACCGCATAAGTTCACTTGGAATGAACGACGGTGTAAATAAAAGTGTGTAACCAACGGCCCAACGGGGCATTTCCAACACCGCCAAACTTCACTTGGAGTGAACAAGGGTGTAAACGGAAGTATGTAACCAACGGCCAACGGGGCATTTCCTCCGTCGAGGTTACAAATCCAATCAAAGCAGCATAATTGTGGAACAGCAGGCTCAGGCCATCCGAATGTCATTTGTCTTCACCTGGATGAAGCTCTGGCTCCGATGGTCCATCCTCGTCTGGAGCAATATCAAATAGATCAAACAGTAATTGCCGTATCCGTTCCCGAAGCGCTGAAGCTTTTTTATGGTCGAACCATCTGCGTCCAAACTAAAGAACCAGAGGTTGTGCGTTTAGTAGTTAGGAATCAGCACTATAAGAGAACAAAAATAATGGAGCAATGCGATTTGTACCATCCCAAGGCCCTCTTTTGTCAACCTCTCTGGTGCCTCTAGAATAAACCTGTCAATATAGTAAAGCATAAAGAGGCCACAATCATAGTCGTTATGCTGACGTGGCACCTGGCATGTGAAAATAGAAGGTGGCATTAGAAAAAGATACGTCAAAGAAGAAAACTAATAAAGGGAAAAAAGAGCTTCTGCAAAGTCATTTTAACAAGTATTTAGAAAACTATAGTTAGAATTCCAGGCTTCTTACCTCAACCTTTTCCCCATAAATATTTCTTGAAAGATGCTTCCATATCCTCCCTGAAAATGGAATATCATAAGAAGAATCCTTCTGTAGGTGCCGCCATTCTGCTTCAATACACCTGTGACAGTATTGGAATTCAGAACTCATGAAAGTTGCAGCGAGACTGGGCTCAAAACCAAACTCTTAGCATTGTAACACGGGTGATTACATACCTCTGAACAATGTCAAAAAGCTTTTGACTGGAGTGCATACCAAGAGAGTCCAAGTGAAGCATTATTGGCCCAGAATCTGACTCTTTTGTAGGCATGCAAACAATGATCAAGCTCCAGTGCATCCTAATTTGCATGATCATAATGTGATATCCATTATATACATGACATGTTATACAAGAATACTGTTGCCTAACTGTCAACCAGACTCCATCGACTATTTAGAAAGGTAATCATTTCTTGCCAATAAGTAAATGTTTACCATTTAGTATTGAAGTATTATCCAGAGAAGAAGCAACTTACAATTCATTAATCGGCAAAATTATGTATGCTTTCTTAAAAATATCTACACTTCTCCACCATCTTCGTAACTTGCTGAATTTTGAGTCATGGTCACCCTATTGAGGGAATGATTAGACCAATTTGCAGAAGGTACTATACAACAATGAAATAAATATAAGAGCAAAAAATGGGCTATGTTTTCCAAAGAAAAAGACATACAACGTTTTTTTTGGTAAACTGTTGTTTTCCTGTTCTCAAGATTAAAGGAAATTGAAGCTATCGATGTTTGCAATTTGTGTATTCACCATAAAAGTTACTAAGGACTATTGAGGTATATATACAGTTCGGAGGCAATGTGTGCTAGGAACGTTGTACTCGACTAGGAAAATGAGTACAGGAAAAGTTATCTCGACTGTGTGCACTTAAAGGCATGCCTGCTGCCTGGCCAGGCAGATGATCCTGGCCCAAGGCGTCCAAAATCAGACACCTGGGAATGCTGCCTGGCCCAGGCAGCTTCTCCACACCATGAACCAATTTCATCTAGTCAACCTTTCATTTTACATGTATTAATATGGACAAAATGGTAAACCTGAATTGAATGACATGCCACATTAAAAATGTGACGCTAGACTACAGTTGCAACATATCAAGAAAGTGATAAGTGTTTATTCTGTGGGTACAGTGGAACTTCCACATTAAGCCAACTCATGCAAAACAGTGCACGGTATCAAGCTCATGTATTTCTTTAATTTGTACAGAATCAAGATAGCATTGGAACACAATAAGCATACCGGCGTGGATAGTGCTTCTTCAAGTATGCTATAAAAATAGGTGTTAAACATGTATAAATCCCTGCGAGGTCTTGATTTCTTGAGGTACCTGACATAGTCATAGTCAGGATGTTTATAAACTACAGATATAACTGGATGTTTATAAACTATAGAAGGAACAGATCTAGTAAATTTGTGATATGTCATAAAGTCACAAACATCTTCCATGTAACATCTCAGTTATTGAACTTCAGCAACTTATCAAACAGTTTGAGGCTACCAATTATTCCCAACAGAAGCTGAGTGACAAAATGAATATACTTTGCTTTTAAAACAATATACTTAGACTGATACTTAGACCCAATCTGGTGGCATCTAAATTCTTGCATTCCACAGGCTGTAAGAAATCTCAGGAGCAAAGGCTAAGTGAAGTTCAGTGATGCAAGCAGAAGAAAGTGGGAGATAAAAGAGAGAGTACAGAAAGTGGAAAAGATACTTACTGAAGGCAAAAATTTATAACAGGTGATTTTAAATATTCTTCTGGTTCCAGACATTTCATGTCAGAGTAGCTCAGTTCAACTGCTTCTGGATCAGTGCTGTTGACAAATATAAGGATATCAGATTGGATGGAGGTAATCTCCCTATGTACATGTACCTCAATGACAGAATGATTCCAACCTTGAAGGATAGTGGATCGTTGACTCATCCCTACACAAGTGAAATTTCATCAATAAAACGCTATCTATAATTGCTCATCATCTTAAATTATAACTATTTAAATAAATCTTAAACAGGTAGAGATGTCTGCTGGGTTACAACTTATTAGATATCTGAACATCAGCTGATCTAGCAGGCTCTGTATCATCATCGTCATCCAAGAGAACTACATCCTGAAACAGACAAGACAACTGAAGTTGCACAAATAGTAGTAGATTTTTTTTATAATATCAATGAAGCATCAATTATTAACCAATAGACAAGAGTGCATGAATTGGTGCATTAAACTTCACAATTCAAATTTGTATACTTTTCTTTGTGTTTTGATTGTTTTTTCTTATTTCAAGTAAATCTGGGGTTTTATATCATTGCATTTTTTGTGAAAACAAATACTAGTTGATGGAAAACAACAACAACAACAACAAAAGTGCATTTGCAGTAAAAGGATTGGACCTTAAATGCTAGCTCTCTAAGGCAATGTAGGAAATATTGTTCATACAACTGATTCACCAGGAGCCAATATTAAGAAACATGGTAAGTGGAAAATGTATAGCTACCCACAAAATGTACGGTTACCCACCTTTTTAATCTTCAAAGAAGGCAAGGGCTTATTTTTGGCAAGTTTCGACCTGCAAATCAGAATCTTTTTGTCAGAGAAGCACACTGGTTTTACGAAACACCATGACATGGCAAATCAAGATGCAACTTCATTATTCATATAACAATGAAGAAAAAAGAACATGCTTCTGCCCCAAGCAAGTCAGGATAGACATAGACTAGAGATGAAACCCAACAAGAGACAGAAATATTGAGGGTGTAGTAGGGTCACGCCCTCCATCAGGCTAATCCAAAGTGTTGGCCAAGAGGCACTATAATAAAGCTGAACTATTGAATATTGAATGTAGCCGTGAGTATGTTCATGGATTTAGTGAATGTTAAATGGACGTGGAGACATATTCTCCTAGAGCCTGTACATGTATATTAGTATTTCTGTTCATGAAATTTCTGTTAGTTAAATGTTTCCGTGTATAAGTAATCAAGAATTTTCATGTTTTTACAAAAAAAAATGCTAAATGAAATAACTCCCGCTATAGCTATTTATAGGTTTTGGAGGAGTCTGCCGCTAAATGCCTTAGCATGCTATTTGAAACAATGAATGAGCTGAATGGCAGTATTAAATCTGAGATCACAGGAGCCTTTGGAAAAGTGATACAAAAGGTCTCCTTATTTACAAAACCAAAAGTAGAAAAAATAGACATGGAGACAGACCAAAGTTGAGATTCAAACCAAAATTTGTTTCTATTCAGAGTCTCAGACGGTTTGTTGAATATGAAAGATATACTAAGATGGGGATACAGTGATTCAATTTCAGTGATCTTACTACTATATAGATGGGAAACAGAACTCAAAAGGGAGTGCAAATTTTAAAAGACAAACCAATGGAAACATGAACAATCAGAATTTTTTTTTTAAAAAAAGGAAAGAAACATTTCAAGGAGAGATGTAATAGAGCACAAAACAGTAAAGCAAATACTTATACAATTAAACATCAAGTGCAAAGTAAAACATCTACAGTTTGCAAATAGACAGATTGATACACAAGAACATAGCTCTCGATATAAAACTGCAAAATGTGAAATACAAAATCAAGTGGATCAAGGAAAAGGCATTACCTCCTGTTACTACCAAAGGTGGCATTGATGCGTTTATGGACAGTGCTATTCTCCTGTTGGTTTATGGTGCAGCTCTTTGGAAGATGAGCACAAGTTTTTAGTTGAGGATTCAACGACTCTTGAGATATTTGACCACCATTCTTTGGGTAAGCACATTTGGCATGGCTTAAAGAACTTTCTTCTTTATATGCAGCTCCCTTAACCTACATACAATCGGGAAAGGTAGTCACAAAATCTATAGAAAGGTAAATCTTAAGGAAGGAGAATATCTCAAAAATGTATCATTAAAAACCTGCAGAGAAATAAAGGCACACCTGGGTACAGGTCTTTGTAGCTGGAGTAAAACTTGAGTTTGGATAGAATTTGCTACCCGTACTATCCATGGTTTCATCATCAGACTCTGCAAAACGGCCACCAGTGTGACTGATTGCACAAGAACAAACTTCCTTAAGGCAAGAGGCAACAAAAAAGAAGATGTTGGAGTAGCCAAGGCTAGAATGCATTCATCTCTACAGTGTCGCTCCAGTAGGATATAATGAGATGATCATTTGCTATCCTTTAGGGTGAAGTCACTTAAGTTTGAGGGTTGGGCTTATCTGATAGGTGCCTCACTTAGCCTGGCATGACACTCTTCAGTTAGCTACCCCATCAGCGGGTGCCAAATGATCACACTAGAACACTGTGCATCAAATAGGACTGGGACACATTTCTGCATGGTTATTGTATAGGCATTAAAAAGGAACATATGTAATGCATTCAGTTTCTACCTTTTGTCAGGATCTAAGATTGTTAAAATTAAAGCAAAAGCCAAAATCACACAGAAAATGGGAAGTACAGTGCCCTGTTGATAATAATGGACTTGTATGTCTCCTTGTACCTTAACCATGATTGCACTAGAGATAAACAATGTTGGATGCTCCTGTCATCCTAACAACACTAAGCATGCATTTGAGACCGCATAAACCAATGACAGAAATTGTATGTCCGTCTGACCTTACTAAACTAATGACCAAAAGGACTCGACCGGGCGGGGGAGGGGGGGGGGCAGTGCCCCGGGCATTCTACATAATATAGAAGGTAACTGATAGGGCCCGAGGTCCGACCGGAGTTGCTGCGGAGGTTGTAGGGATGGAAGAGGGGAGGGCGAGGTTTGATCTCTCGGCGGCGGCATGGTGCCGTGGCAGCGGCTGCTTGCTGCTGCTGCCCTAGGCCGTGCATGAGAGAGAGCAGGGAGGCAGGGAAGCCACATATGTGACCCTTGAGGCCAGGCAAATAATGTTTGCCTTGCTTGATTAATCCCATAGTATCAAGGGGTATTTATCCCCTCCTATTACAAGCTAATTAAGATCTATAATTTAAGGAAATAAAAGTATCTATAGAAGTAATCCAGAAAATATCTAATAGAAGCTAATCTGGGCCTCTAGCCCCCTCTTGGGTGCCAGCCAGCCTAGCCACTGGGCCAGGCACGGCGTTGATATGTCACGCCGGTCATAACAGTAACCTTCTCACGCAGGTCAAAAAAAAACCCGAACTCGCCCCACCCATACACAGCGGCCTTGGGATCCATAACCTCGAACTCCTTGGCTGGGATTCAAGGATCAGATGGGTGTGGGCCAATATAACAGACCCCACTAGGCCTTGGGCAGGACTCCCAATTCAAATCCCTCAAAATGCCCAAGCTCTGTTTAATGTTGCAGTAGATGCCATTATGGGAAATGGTGAGAAAATTCTGTTTTGGAAAGATCGTTGGTTGGATGGGCACACCATAGCTGAGGTAGCCCCTAATTTAGTGAAATCAGTCCATAAGCAAACTGCTAAGAGGAGGACGGTAGCTCGAGCACTCCTAAATCAAAAATTGGTGGAGGATATCAAAGGGGACCTTACTGTGAAGGTTCTTGAATAGCTACAGATCTGGGATTTAGTGGATGGATTGACATTGCAGCAGGATGTGCCAGATCAGTTATATAGCAGTAAATCGGCCTATGCTTCATTCTTATTTGGAACCATTAAGTTTGGTTCCTGGAGAAAGAGATGGAAAAGCTGGGCACCCCCACGATGCAAGTTTTCCATATGGCTGGTGTTTCACAACCGGTGCTGGACGGCTGATCGCCTAGTAAAGCGCGGCCTGCCCCATCCGGAGGCTTGTCCTTTCTGTGATCAGGCCAAGGAGTTGATTCACCATTTGCTGGTTGGATGTGTTTTCACTCGTCAAGTCTGGGTCATGATTCTTCAGCACCTAGGCCTATTTAACTTGGCACCAGGAGGCGAGAGTCCCGTTTCTCTGGTTTGTGGAAGAAAGCAAGTTCGGCTGTACCAAAAGACTTGTGGAAGGGTCTCAATCCATGATAATCCTGGTGGAGCAACTCCAGCAGGGCCCCTACTTGAGCCCCCATAGCTAAATATAGGTGTCTAGTCTAAAAACAACACTCCAGCAGGGCCCCTACTAGAGCCCCCAATTTGGGGTGGGCACCCAAATCTTCCCTGCAGACCTCATTCCTATTGGCCCAACAGCTCAGCCCCCATCCTTCGTGGTGTGACCATTACCTCCCCACACCGTACAGACACAACCTCGCCCACCTTCCTCCAACGCCAATCTCCACTACCGTGCTCCCTCCCTCCACCCCCGACATCCACCACTGGGCAGATTCGCCGGTGCGCAACTCCGACACGGCCTCTTCCCCGCTACGAGGGCGCTGCCCTGATGCGCCGAGAGCTCTCGTCTCATTTGCGTCCTAGCCTTTGCGTGGAGTATGTGAGGAAGAAAGGTTTGACCCAGTGCCGTGTGGGTCCCACATGTCATTGTCTGCCAATTTGGATTTGGGGGCCTTCATTTGGGGATGTTGTTGGAGTGGAAGCAAAAATTTTGGGCACCCAAAAGGGGGGGGGGGGCTCGGGGAGGTTCTTGCCAAACTTTTGTACTACTTTTTTATCTACCTTAATGAAATGACACGCAGCTCTCCCGCGTTGTTCGAGGAAAAAAACAGCAGCATCGTTGCCCATGTGAGACTGTCCTAGCCTTAGACCTGTGCTTTGACGTGGAACTGACGAGCGGATTTTTTTTAACCTCAGCAGCCCGCCTGAAATTCGCTCCCACGGGGAATCGAACTCAGGACATGAGGAGTGCTACTGAAGCCACCTAGCCAACTCAGCTAGAGGCTCTTTCGTGACCTTATAATGACAAGCGATTGCAAATAAGGAACATAACCAATAAGGCCTAAAAAGGAAACAGAAAGTAACCAACAGGGCCTAAAGAAGAAATGGGCCATAACCATCATATAAATGCATAAATCTTACTTAAGTCATAGATTTCACCCCTGCTGCCACCAGTACACTTAGCTTGCACTGCCTGTCTCAAAACCGTGTCATCCTAACATAATTAAAAGGAAACGTAAGGTTGCTGCATGGGAGGAAATGAAACAAGCTAAAAATACAAATGTACTTGATGCAAGCCCAGGAAACAGCAATATGTGATCTCAAGGTACTCTTTTTTATTTACTCATGTTAGCCATTCTGATCATAAAAACTTTTCCAAACAAACGTCATCACGGGAAAGATGCTTATATATCCACTTAATCTTTTATTGCTAATCCACGATATTATCATTTGGATCTTTCAATCTCTCTATGACATAAGCCCAATTTTATTATACTTTCGTTTAACAGATACAAGCAAATATCTCAATTTATCCACTGATGAGGAACTGAACCTAGCCCATTTGCCGAGTAAAATGTGTATTCAGGTTGAACTCTCCAACACCAATTTGGATGGCTATTTCTCCTTAATGAAAAAGACACCTCGTTCCTCCTGGGATGATTCTAATTACAGATGCAATTTCAATTGCTTGCTGAAAGCAAAGAAAAAACACAGCATTTATCCAAAACCATACACTAAACCCCCAACATTTGTGAAATCCTTAAGACAACCTAACAGATGATTCATGCAGCCCAATCACCAACCCAACTGTCAGTAAGCCTGATATCAACCGAACCCAAAACAGAAAGGGGGAAAAACACTGAAGCGAACCCGGAAACTTATTACGCAAGGTCCACATTTTCCTCACCTTCCACTGCCTGGCCCTCCGTCGTTCGAGCTCCTTCTTCATCCGGAGGACGCATGCCTGCATCTTCTCGCCACCATCCGGCGTCCTCTGGGGTATACCCTGCTTCAACATCCCTTCGCAGCGGCTAATACGCTCCTGTAATTTTTTATCACTCACTTGCTCGAATTCCGCCGCGCCCCCGCCATGATCGATGTCGGCGTCGGCGCCCGCCGCCGCCGCGGGACATGGCGCGACGGATGGAGAGGGTGAGCCGACGACCTCCAACTCCACCGCCGGGGAATCGGGGGGCATCGCCTGTCGCCGGTCGATGACGATCCCACCGCTCGACGCGGACATTGCCGCGCCGCCGGGCGGGTGGGGCGGGGCCGCGGGGGAGGCTTCTGTTCAGGCGATCAAACGGGGCGAGGAGGAGGGTTTTCTCGGATGTCTCCGAAGAGACGAGAGGGAGGGTTTTCGACCAGGAGGGGGATGAGACACGGCGTGAAGTGGGGGGAGCGAATTCAATTCATCCTCGCCACTATTTCGAATAGCAATGGTGGATTGGTGCGGCTACCAGTGAACAGTGATGTCCGATAGTAAATTAATCTCTAATGGCAATCAAATAGGAGGGTTGTATATATTGTTTTCTTAGTTTCTATTAAAAACCGAAATCACTTTTTCAGTTGCTGAGATTCGCTTTGATAGTTTTATATAACCTGTGTATCGTGTCTCGTTTTATTTTGTTCTTCACTAATCTTTCCTTTCCTCTATATAGAGAGTTGTATTTTGTTTCATCGTAGCATGTCTGCTACCTAGTGCTTGTGTAAGCTATCTAACAATCTTTATTTAGGACTCGTGCTTGACTTTACATTCTCAACATATGGTTTTCTATTTAAACTCTTTTAACTGATTAATTTTCTTGCGTAGCTAATTTAACTTTTTCTTTCTCATAAACATCTTTGCTCGTCAGTTACTTAATCTCTTTCTTTTTTTATGACTAACTATAAATTTGTCCGATTAGTTTATCTTTTTAATTAGTTTCCTTGTAATGTTGATGGACTATATTCGGTAATAACCATATTGACAAATGTGTGTGCAATAAGAGTTGCGATGCTACCTTTTTCTCACCCTCAATCCAAGCACTCTTTCACTACAATCCCCCCTTGAGCCCTAACGACTCCGCCCCATTTTCTCGTGCGGTGTACTACCACCACCTTCCTATGTGGCGATAAGAGCTCAATGCTACTACGCCCACTAACACTTACTCATTCGACTATAGCATATGTGTTGTCATCTCGATTGTCACTTACGATTTTTTTTTAAAAGCCAATTATTGCAGGTAAAGTACCAAACCGCCAAATTTTAAATTTAAATTTAAATTAAGTTGGTGACCAATGGATAATGAGTATTTTAAGCAACTAAACATGAGTAAATTTGCTTAGACAAACACTACTCTTAGTTATTCAGGTGTTTCTGCTCTATCACTCATCTTGATTGTCTTTTTTTCATGTCTCTCCAACTTAATAAGATGTAGCCCATCAAGATTAGACTCTATTATGGGTTAAATCTATGATTTTATTTAGGGATCTCAAATATGGTTAGAGATTTGTGCGTGTTTTGAGGATTTGAAAAAAAATAAAGCCAACAAAAATATGACAGGCTGTATAAATGAAAAAACAATAAAAGAAGGGGCAGCTAAAATATGGTTGGTTTATCATGGAGATACCTAACGGATAAGGCAACATGGTATAAAAAAGATGAACAATCTAAATGTGGGGAGGTCACATCAAATGAGAGTTAGTATAACTTAGGTTAGTCTCAATGGAGTTTCGAATGAGTTTCATTTATATTAAATAGAATGTTACATAGATATTTTTATGATATGACAATGTATTTAAGAAGAGAGAAAAAATGAGTTTCATCTACCTATCAAACTATGAGTCTTGAAATTAAATGTTTTTGAAACCATAGAATGAATCTCTCTATTGAAAGTGGATGTTTCATCTAAGTTTTATTTTACTTTGTATGACATGGTAGTCATGAAAGCAACATCATCAAACTTATTATTAAGACTAGCCTTAGTGTTAAGCTCCAAAACCGAGTTCAAGGTTTTGGTCAGGCATCGGGGGCATCAGAGCCTACGTAAGAATGAAAAAGAGTCCTAGAAGAGGAACAAATGAGGAAGATAACGATGAGATATGATTTAATAATTTCAGTGACCGAAATTTGGTGACATATATGCGGGCAAATATGGTGAGCTGTAGACACACTTTTAACATTTAAATAAGTGCTCGCCTCATGTGAATTGAAGTGTTGAACCTCATTTTTATGATAAGACAAGATAGAGCGTCTCTACACTTTTGTTATTCTAGATTTTCAGAAAATGAAATGACGTGTACACAATATCAGAAAGAGGATATTGTTTTATTATTTTTATATACTATACCGATTACTTTGGACCAACGAGCACTCAAATACCAAAACGAACCCCAATCACAATGGCAAAATTATGATTTTTTTTTTACAATTTTTATTTGAAGAAACATTCTAAAATTTGTTTGCGATGTTGTGTACGGTACCGCATTTACCATTTATGTCTATCACCACAAAGCTTTAATTAATAAATTCAAAAAAACACGTGGGCCCATTTGCGATCTAGCAGGAGTTAGCAATCGTGTCGTTTGTTTCTTCTTGGGCTAAAATCTCGAGTTGAAGGCTTTAGGTTGGGCCTGGAGCA
>Ga0182004_10004387_pt1 | contig 11369 bp, 15 predicted proteins | sample Sormic07211540_1_FD_120479 | JGI IMG/M metagenome (GOLD analysis project Ga0182004, IMG submission 120479) | Endophyte microbial communities from Sorghum bicolor roots, Mead, Nebraska, USA - 072115-40_1 MetaG | ecosystem: Host-associated > Plants > Roots > Unclassified | place: USA: Nebraska...
AAGTTCACGAAAATCGGAATTAAAACGTGAAAGATATGAATTTTCTAAGATTTCCTATAGAGAAATAATTAATTAAATGCTACTGCAGAATTAAAAAGTTTCAGAACAGAGAATAAATACTTCTAACATGTAGAGCTCGTGAATACGAATCTAACAAAATTTGAATGGATAAAAACGGAGTTAAAATGAGCATTTTATAAGCAAAACAAAATCAGTGGTATTTCTGTAAATACTGAAAAACGTATTTGGATCTCAGACGACAGGAATACGCTTTTAAAACCGGAAAGCGTAAACAGGAAAGTACGTAAAGGACCGTGGGTTAATTTGCAAAAGAACACAGGGACTCTTTAGAAAGATTTCCAACGAAGGGGTATCTTCATTTGCGGGCTATCCGATCTCCATCCGACGGTTGAGATTTCTCCAGGGGTCACCAGGCGGCGGGCCGGCCGGCTCTCTGGCCTCCGGCGCGGTGGCGCCATGGCCGGGGAGACCGAGCTCGCCGGAGCTCGCTGCCTGGCCGATTCCGAGCACCGTTTCTTGAAAGAAAAGCACCGGGAGGTCGAGGGGGAGGAGGCGAACCCACCTAGGTGGTTTACTCGAGCCGAAGGAGGGTGGGGAGGTCGGGTCGCGGCGGCGGCTTCGTGTGGCTCACGGCAAGATCCAAACAGCGAAGGTAGGGTGTATTAGGGCGATTTGGATGCGAAAAGAGGGATACGGGGTGGAGAGAGAGCTTTATAGGGCTTAGTTGCACGTGATTTTGCAAAGAATCCCGAGATTGGAGGTTTGTTTCCAAATTGGTGAGGGAGAGAAGCCGGCTCGGTCTCGGCGTCGCGCTGGAGAAGAAAAAGGAAAGGCGCTGACGCGCGGGGCCCGAAGGTCAGCGAAAGAGGGGGCGGGGGCCCGGCTGTCGGCCAGAGAGGAGGGAGGGGAAAGGCGCGTGCGGGCCTGTCTTGGTGGGCCGCGCTTAGCGGGCCGGGGGAGGAGGAGGCGCGGGGGCGCAAGCTGGGCTGAGCCCCGGCCTGGTTTTCCAGGGGCGTTCCCCTTCCTTTTTTTTCTTTTTCTTTTTCTATTTTTCTTTTCCAAAACATTTTTCCAAACGCTTTTTTAATAGAATTTTGAGAGCAAATAAATTCCAACAAATGTTAGCAGCACAATTAAATAAAGATGCTCCAGCATGAATGCAAATTCATGTTTCTAATTTATGGTGAATTTTAATTTGCACAAAATTATCTATTTTGCTAGATTCAAATGCTCACAAAAATTCTTAAATAATCAAATTAATTCCTATTAATTGAAATCAAAATTTTGGGTGTTACGGGTACCCATTCAACACTCCTGAACAAGGCACCACGTGTTTCACTTCTAACACCCCTACTCAATCTCAACCGGCCACTAGGTTGAGATTGTTTCTAAAGGCTTCTACCTTTTTTTTAAACCGAGGTAAACCCCATTTCCATTATCACTAACGGAAATACAAAGTCTTTAGGAAGCATTATAGAAAGACAGAACGGGCAGAACCCAAAGAAACCTTACGAGTACAAAAGCTAAAATAGAGATCAAATTCCTGAAACCTATCTCTCCATTGACCTGACTGTGAAGCGCCAAAAGACAGCCCAGATTACAAAACAAAAAAGCAAGATAGTTCCACTCCACATCACAGCTGGACCCTTTCTTCAGGCACTTGATAGAAGAACTTCTACTCTTCCTGGCTGTTGTCATCGTTGTCTTTTATCAGCCGCTCTCCCTCTCTGTTCCTCTTAGCAAGAAGAGAGGTAGTGATCTTGAGCATCGTGTTTACTCCATTCTCCAAAGCTTCCTTGTCTACTTTCTTGAAAAGATCTGCCCAGTATTTTATTAAAGCACAAGCATGACAAATAATAGAGACCGGGTTTGATAGGAGTTTCCCCTCAAAACATGTTCTATTTCAGGCTTTCCAGATAGCCCAACACATTGCCGCAATCTCAATCGCATGAAACTGTTTTCCTGTAGGTAACAAAACATCACACCAATTCCAACATTGCTCAAAAGAACTAGGAACATTATCAGCTCCAATACATTTTGCCACTATTGCCCAAACAGCTTTAGCAGTACTACATTGAAAGAATAGGTGAGATACATTTTCAACTTTATCACAAAAATAACAGGTGGGATCACCTGTCCATTTTCTTTTAACCATATTATCTTTTGTCAACACAGCATTGTTAAGCATAAGCCACAAAAATATTTTTATTTTAGCTAGTATCGCACTTTTCCAAATCCTTTTATGATATATGCCAGAATCATTTATAGTCATAGCATCATAAGAAGATTTAACAGAGAAACGACCACTTTTACCAAATTTCCAAGAGATATTATCATTGGTATCAGTAAAAATAACTTTTTTGAAATCCTCCATAATGTTGATCCAATCATCACGCAGTTTATCCACTAACCATCTAGAGAAAGTAACCACTTGAATGTTTTACCTAACTTAATATACCTTCAAATTTGATGCACACAAATTTTGAATAGATCAGGGAATAACAGTTGCAACGGTTTATCATATAACCACGTATCTCTCCAAAACAGAGTTGATTTTCCATTACCAACTAGAATTTTTATCCCTTGTAAATATATTTATCTAATTTTCAACAAATCAGTCCAAATAGCAGAATCATTTTGCCTGTGTTTCACAGTGCAGATTGAAGCATTTTTAATATATTTGAATTTAATGATCTGTTGCCACAACCCATCCTCCTTTTCTAACTTCCAGAGCCATTTACACAAAAGGCTAATGTTCATTTTATAAATGTCCTTAATTCCAAGTCCTCCTTTCTTTTTATTTTTACAAATCTTAGTCCATCTAACAAGATGATACTTTTTCTTTGTCCCACCACCTTGCTAGAAAAAAATCCTTCTCAACTTGTCTAATCTATTTAGTATTGTTTTGAGGAGCAAGTAAATTGACATGTGATATATAAGGGCATTGTTCAAACTGGATTTAATAAGAGTTGTTCTACCAGCTATCGACAATGATCCACCTTGCCAAACATCCAACTTCTTAGCATTTTTATCCACTAAAGGAAGCCAGTCGGCCACATGAAGCCTACTAGGACTCACAGGAACTCCTAGATATTTTATAGGAAAGGTTCCAATTTGGCAATTGAACAGATCAGCATAAGTATTAGCCCAATTCTCCTCATCATTAATGGTGAGAATCTCACTTTTAAGGAAATTTATTTTCAATCCAGTCATTAGCTCATACATGTACAGCAGCAGCTTCATATTTCTTGCATCATCAATGTTGTGTTTCAAACATATTATTGTATCATCTGCATATTGTAACACTGCAAACCCTTTATCTATAATATGATCCACCAACCCATGAAATAGATCATTAGCTTGGGCTTTATAAATCATTCTAGTCAAGCCATCAGCCACAAAATTAAACAAAATAGGAGATAAAGGATCTCCTTGTCTCACTCCTTTGTAACTTTTTTATATATCTTCCAACTAGATTATTCAGTTTAACACTAACCGTTCCTCCAGAAACCACATTTTTTATCCATTCACACCATTTGGAACAAAAACCTCTAGCCTCAAAGCATTTGATGAGAAAGCTCCATTTCACTTTATCATAAGCTTTTTCAAAATCTAGCTTTAAGATGATCCCAGTCTGTTTAATCCTTTTGGTTTCATGTAAGATTTCATGTAGAATCATAATGCCACTCATGATATTTCTCCCTTTCATAAAGGCAGTTTGATTGTGATGTATAAGTTTTTCAGCAATTTTTTCCAATCTCACAGTTAAAATTTTGGCGATCAGCTTGTACAAACAGTTTAGTAAGCAAATCGGTCTATATTGTTGAATTTTAGTAGCATCACTAACTTTAGGTAGCAGAGTAATCACCCCATAATTCAATCTACTAATGTCTACCTTTCCTTCATGAAAGTCTAAAAATAATTGCATAATATCATCTTTTACAATTTCCCAACACATTTGATAAAACTCAATTGGTATCTTATCTGGACCAGTTGCTTTGTTTTTTTCCATTTGAAACAAAGATTCTTTAATCTCACTTTCAGAGAAAGGTCTGCATAAAAATTCATTCTCCAAATCAGAAACTTTATCAAGTTCATCCCACAAACTTTGATCAATCTGTATATTGTGTTCTATTTCAGGACCAAACAGCTCAGCATAGTAACTAGATGCATGCTACAAAAGATCTTCATCTCCCTCAATAATGTTGCCTTCACATTCTAATGATATAATCCTATTTTTTATTTTTCTGCCATTGGCAATTCTGTGAAAATAGCTAGTATTATTATCTCCTTTTAATAACCATTGTTCATGGGATCTATTGTACCAGTATGTTTCCTCTTGATCCAAAAGAAGTAAATTTTCACAAATCAATCTAGTTTTCATCTCAGCTAATTCAGCATTAAGCCCATTCACTTCCTCTAATGCTTCTAATTTTTTAATTTCCTCACTATTAGAACATCTTTGTTTTTTAAGATCACCTTGCAGATTAAAGCCCCATCCTTTGAAGTACTGTTTCAGTATCTTCAATTTTTGCTAAATTTTACCAAGACTAGTTTTAGCTCTACATGGCTTGATCCAAATACTTCTAACCTTTGGAATAAACTCAGGATGATTTAACCAGTTCAGATCAAATTTGAATTCAATCTGTCTCTGATTAAGGATAATTTCAGAGAACAGAACCAAAGGATTATGATCAGAAACCTCCCTAGATAATTTTTTGACTAAAATATTAGGAAAGATATCCTCCCAATCTTTGGAAATAAGGATTCTATCAAGTTTTTCCAAAGTAGGATTGACTTGATTGTTTGACCAAGTGAATACACCCCCAGACATCTCAAGTTCCCTAAGTTCATGAAAATTGATAAGGGTATTGAAAGTATAAGAATATCTCAATGTGCCTCCAGGTTTATTTCTTTCTTTTGCAAATCTGATAATATTAAAATCCCCACCAATCAAAATAGGTTCTTGATTTCTAGTACAGAAAGCTGATAGTTTAGTTAAGAAATCCATTTTATGTTCCTCCTGAGCAGCTCCATATACTATCAAAAGATTCCATTTAATTTTTGCCATTTTATCCCACAAATTCACCTGTAACATAAAATCCCCTTGTTGAAATGATCCAACATCAAACCATTCCTTCCTAATTCCCACAAGAATACCTCTAGATTTACCATGTGCTGAGTTATACAACCACAAATAATCCTGATTAGGATCAAATTTCTTTAATAGTTTTTCATCACAATCTTTAATCATAGTTTCCTGAATTCCCAGGAAATGAAAAGCATATTGATAAATGAGATCTTTAAGGAAAGTGGTGACCCCTTTTTTTCTGAGGCCCCTACAATTCCAAATAAGCCCTTGCATTTCTTTTATTATAATTTTTTATGTATTCTGGTATTCCTAGGTATAGAAGCATTACAAGGCTTCCTACCTTTCTTCTTGATCAGGCCAGGAACTTCCTGGTCCTGATTGACCACTTGCTTTAATGGAGAAATTTTAATTTTTTTCCTATTTTCTCTCCTCTTTTTTCTAGACTCCACCAAAATAAAATCCTCTCTCTCAGAGGATTCCTCATGTAGCCAATCTAACTCATATACATGTCCTTCATCTTTTTTTTAGAAAATCTCAACTGTATCAGTTTGAGATTTCTTTTTTTGCTCAATTTGTTTATGATATAAATCATTTCTAGCATTCTCTAATTCATTTATAAGATCAAAAGTATCAAAGTTATTACTATCCACTAGAATTCCCATATCAGTAGTGGTATGAATAATATCATCTACAGAAAGAATAGAAAAAGAGTTGGTTGTTGTTGAGTTACCTTCTAGATTCTTTTTAGCTCCAGCTTTCTCTATCTTTTCCATAGTTGTCAACACAGTGTCTTTCTTCAATCTTTCACTCCTTCTTCTTTCTTGTATCTGGTAGATTCTTTGTTCAAGCACAGTACCAGTATCAGATGTATTTACATCAAGTTCACTCAGCATACTATCTTTATTGATCAGATTGTTATCCTCCTCCTGCACACTATCTTGGGTATTAACAATGTTATCATCAGACATAAATATTTTTCGAGATTGATCTTTTCCTTTACATCTCTTCTCACCAGATGACTGTTCTTTTTCCCTCACAGAGTGTTTCATTGTTTCCCACTGGATTCACAGAATAACCAACTTCATTGTCATTCACCTTGGTAAAATCAGTTTGAACAAAACAGATCTGCTTAGAAGAATCTCCTTGACCCTCTTTTGATGATTGTCCCACATCCTCATTAGTGAGTTGTTTGATCTTCCTAATAAAAGAATCACTATATGTATCAGAGTCCTCAAAAGTATCAGGTATGTGAACTTTGTCATTTTCACCACCATCATTGGGAGCTAATATTGCCTTTTGTGCATCAACCATCAACTTGGTTTGAGATCTGTTGAAACTAATTTTAGGAGGAGCTGACCAGTACATAGCTTGTACTTGTTTCCCAGATTGATCTCCTTGATCTTGAATGGAACCATCAGATCTCATGGATTCTTTATCAGGCTTTTGATTCCCGGTTTTATCATCACTTTTGGGCTTTTTTGTGGCGGTTGAGCATCCTCACCAACCTTAATACCACTTTTCATCAGCAGCCTCTCACCTTTTCCATCAGGGATCTCCCTTTCAAACTCAAAATCAACGATGTATAAACCTAGAGTTCCTTCTGTAGTTTTTGGAACTTTGGAAACATCTCTGCAAGCAATTTTCAATTTGACATAGTCATATCTGAATCGAGATTCTTCATCTATTTCCATGACTTTCCCTACTAGACCTCCTACTTTAGCAAGGGTTAGAATAGATCTCTGATCAGCTGGAGTCTTCCTAACCCTAAACCAAGCTGTCTGTAAAACTCCTTTAGCACCCACAGAAGGGGGCCAAGACTCAATTTTAATCTGAGCTCCATTTCTCATATTCAGATTCTGCAAGAAGCTCCATTCCTGAGCCATCTTTTCTGTGGGAAATCTCATTGTGAACTTACCCTCCCCTACTGGCCTAGCAATCCACCTCCATGATGCTGCTCCAATCAGATTCATGAACTCATAGTTCTATCTGTTTAGCATTTACTGAACCATTAACCACAGTCATAACAACAGTGCAAGCTTTTTCCCTGGCTACCCTAGAATCAATATACTCATCAATAAAGAAGAAACTCTGATCCTATACTTGGGTAGCACACAATTCTGGACCATAATTCCAAGCTAGATAATTCTTACACTCAAAAGTAGAATGATTGCTAAGCCCACAGATTTCACAGGTACTCCTTCAATCTTTAGTATTATGATTGAACAATCCATAATTTTCATAGGCAAACTTCTGATTTTGAGGATTGGTATGAGAAGGCCCAACAGATTTACCTGTATCTTTCTGATCCCCCACTCCACCTGTAGTAGCCCCTTGCGAGCCCCATGAACTCTGTTTATCTGGTAGCTTCTCTTGACTCTTCTCCCAGTTAGACAGATCTAACTCTTGATTTTGCTTCTGCCGATCTTCCCCCATGGCCTCTTCTTCAACTGGCTTTGGCTTCTCTTCCCCAACTGGTGTTACTTCCTTGCGCTTCCATGAATTTGGTCTAAGATCCATTTGTCCGCCTCCTTCTCCCTGTCTCCCATCGCCACCTCGACTCGGCCCAAAACCCCTACCACCATAGCCTCCACGATTACGACCGAAAGCTCCTCTGTTAAAGCCACCACGGTTGTACCCAAATCCACCTCGATTCACTCTGAATCCTCCACCGCGACCCTCGCCACGAGGCTGCATGACAACGACCGTAGGTGCGGTCACTGTCTTCATCGCCGCCGCAAAGGATTTAGAAGGCGCTCCTTTCCACAAGTGGCCAACAAATCGAGTAAGGTTGGAGGATTTGGGGATTTCTATCTCCTTAGGGTTTGCATGATCCAGACAATCCAATCTGCCTCGGACTAGATATCTGGAATCCAACAGGGGGTGCCTCAACTCAAGGTTATCCACCTTGTTCCCTTCACCACCTTGCAGATGTACGCCGCGTGTACTCACTCCCGGGCATGACCCTAGGATACCTACGACAAGTCTCACCTTAGGCGGTGCCCGGAACCAGCGCTCTTCACAAAAATGCCCTTTCTTAGAGAGAACATTTGCCTATGCAACTCCCCTGCCCAAATTATTCAAGCTGCTGCTTCGCTTGAGCCAGCAGAGTTTGATCGGAGCAAATTTTAGTGTCAGAGCATCTTCTTCTACCTCGCTGAACGGGAAGTTCTCATCCTTAACAGCAAAACTAAAGTTTCGACCATCCTTATCAAACGGTGGACCATGTCCCTTCTTCCTCCTTCGGATGGATACAAACTCAGCGAGACTAGGAAAGTCCTGTCTCCTGAAGATGGGAGGAGTCGAGGAATGATAATTTCTGTGGAATTTACCTGAGGATTGTTTCCTAGAGATTACCGATGAATCCAACTCCACCGATTGCTCTTGGAATCCGGTATCAACCATGGAATTCTCCATTACTGTGTCCTCCCAAATGGCCTGAGCCACACGCCATGTTTCTCGTAACTGAGCATATTTCTCTCTGTACTGCAACAGTTCCTCTGATGAAATTTGGTAAGCGAAGGTAGAAGGCGATGTACCTTCCACATCACGACGCGCCATGGATGTCGCCGGTGATTCGACTGATCCATCCCGCGCGAGGATCGCCACCAATGAAGACGGAGGCGATGCGTCCTCACGAGCGCTCGCCACCGTGTTGGTCATGAGATCAGCCATCCCATGGCATCTCCGCCAGTTACTCTCCTCTTCCACACCACCACACGTGGTGGACGTCGCCGGAGATCCAGCTGACCCATCTCGCGTGAGGACCCTCGCAAGGACCCCCCGCCGACGAGGTCGGAGGCGGTTCGCCCTTCGGGGCGCCCGACACCGTGTTGGTCACGAAACCCGACATTTCCGCTCACCACATCCGCAGTGCGGTCTCCCCTAAAGGCTTCTACCTAGGTTGCAATGAAAGGTTTTGTGAAGCCATCCGCTATTTGATCAACAGAGTTTATAAATCGAATATCTAAGAGCTTGTGTGCAACTCTTTCCTGAACGAAGTGGAAATCTATTTCGAAAATCAAGGAACGGTAAACAGCAAAAAGGAGAGCAAGCTTTGATTTTGAATGGCAAAGTGAAGAAGTAACGATAGATGAAAGGAGGCTAAAACAAGGCATGTCCATGATAAATATACATTGCCTCTACCGAAGATCCGAGAGTTGAGACCCCAAGGCCAGGGCAGGAGGCCGGGGCGGGGCCAGCTAAAAAGAAACATTAATGCGACTTCTTCGGGTGTGCGTGCATGGATAAGCCGGTAAGTATTGACACTTTTCATCTATAATTTGCTAAAATTAAGATACTAAAACATTATACTGTGCTTGAATTTTGTATTCTTTAGACTGGGGGGTTTACTTCAGTATTTAAGTGCTTTGGTCTTTCAGCTGGACAATTAGATATCTAAGGTGCTTCGATAGACGGATGGATGCTTTACGGAGTGCTTCACTTCATGTCGGTGTGCGTACGGCAGTACATGTATCGATCATGGCAATGTGGTCCCCTGCGAGGATGGATTGGAGGAGCAATTAAGGGCGTGTTTAGTTAAAGGTGTTAAAGTTTAGCAGGCTGTGATTTTTTATTTTATTTGGCAATTAGTGTCTAATTATAGACTAATTATACTTAAAAGTTTTTTCTCTCAAATTACTCTCTATCTTTATCTATGTTTTTTTGTTTCATAAATAATCGATATTTAGTATTTTATACATGTATCTAAAAATTTAATGTCACGGAAGCTAAAGTTTATCCATCCAAACCAAACAGGTCCTAAGGGCACTCCCAATGCAAGACTCTATCACAGAGTCCAAGGCAATTAATTACATATTATTTATGGTATTTTGCTGATGTGGCACCATATTTATTGAAAAAAGAGATAGAAAAAATAAGACTCTAAGTCTTATTTAGACTCTAAGTTCGAGGTAATAAATAGCTTTAGACTCTATGATAGAGTCTGCATTGTGAGTGCCTAACAGCCGGCAGGCAGGCACCTTCCCTTGGTACGTGTACGAGTGCTGGGTGGTGGGTGCTGCTGATTATTGGCGATTGCATTGCCTTGGATGGAGGAGCTCCTATTTAAAATTTTCTGCGTTACTTGGATGGAGGAGCTCCTATCGCCCACGGGCCGGTAGCCCGGGCTGGAGCACCGATAGTACGGGTGCTGGCTTCGTTGCTGTATATTGGTTGAAATAATAATGAAGAAGAAACATAGGACTGGACTGTAGGAATTGCTACTGTTTATCACCTTTGGTTCACAAGAATAGAGTATTGGAATTTGGAATGTAGAAAATTTTCCTCTGACGGTTCTTTTGAGCAAAATTGAAGAAATTTAGCATCCACTCAAATCTCTTGGTAAAAATTCTATGTTTTTTCCCTACATCCTATCCAAATATTGATTCCTTCAGAAGTCACGTGTTTTTCAACCCTCTGCATTCCTGTGAGGTTTCTATTTTTTTATCTTTCTCTCCTGTATTCTGCAAAGGGCTAAGGGCTTGTTTAGATGTGAAATTTTTTTGAATTTTGCTACTGTAGCACTTTCGTTTGTTTGTGGTAAATATTGTTCAATCATAGACTAATTAGGGTTAAAATATTCGTCTCGCGATACAGACAAACTGTGTGATTAGTTTTTGTTTTTGTCTATATTTAATGCTTCATGTATTGGCCGCAAGATTCGATGTGATAGGGAATCTTGAAAACTTTTTGGTTTTCGGGGCGAACTAAAAAAGACCTAAGAAAACAAAAGACACACACACGTGTACGTGTTTCCTACTCCTTTGTTTCAAATTTAAGCTGTACGTTTTTAGTTTTTCATACACTTTTTTTGTTTTACATATCTTTAAAGACTATCCAGATAGCAAAAGTTACATTTCAAAAAAAAAGAGCAAAACCAACTTATAGTATAATTTCAAATGAAGGAAGTACATACTATTGTTTATGTACAAATTTAATAAAATACAAGAGGGTTTCACTGAGCACAATTTTAGAATTATATATTTATGGGACGGTTACCACTATATTAGGAGGTGTTTGGTTGGAGTGTTAAAATTGAACATATACTATAGTATTTTCGTTCTATTTGACAATTATTGTCCAATTATGAAAACTAATTAGGCTCAAAAGATTTGTCTCGTAAATTATTCTCTAACTGTGTTTTTTATTTTGTAAATATTATATATTTAGTCTTTCATGTATGTGACCAAATATTTGATATGATGGAAGTTAAAAAGAATCAGAAGTAACCAAACAAGATCTTATTACTCCGTTGACC
>Ga0182004_10004388_pt1 | contig 11369 bp, 6 predicted proteins | sample Sormic07211540_1_FD_120479 | JGI IMG/M metagenome (GOLD analysis project Ga0182004, IMG submission 120479) | Endophyte microbial communities from Sorghum bicolor roots, Mead, Nebraska, USA - 072115-40_1 MetaG | ecosystem: Host-associated > Plants > Roots > Unclassified | place: USA: Nebraska...
AAGATCCGACCTGGGACCGCCGAGACTGGATCTGCGCTGAGGACCGAGCCTGAGCGGGGCTGCGAGGAAGATAGAGCGTCGGCGCTGCGCTGCAAGGAGCTGGCCGTGCGTGGGTTTGATGGGCCACTAAATAAAAGCCCATACAAATTTTTTCTTTTTTCTTTTTCATTTCTTTTTTAGCAACTTCTATTTTTTTCTAACATCTTTTGACAAATTAGCACCTATACAATTAATATCTATATATTTAGAATAATATATATTAGGAATTATAATAGTGTCTACAGAGTCCAATTACATAACATTGTGACATAATTATTTTTCTAAAAATATTTTTTTAAAATACAACCCCTATTAGGGGAAACTATGAAAAATTTCCCTCACACCTTTTCTATAAAAAGAAAAGAGGAAAGATAGACAAGGATATTCATTTGCTCTTTCTCAATTGCTCTCTACTCTCTTCTCAGTTTATTCAGTTTAAGATTGAAATTGTAATGTCTACTACATCACAATAACTCTTAAGGGATTAGTGACGCTTAAGCATGCTTAAACTTAGTCAGCGAATCACTGCTCACTTAGCACTTAACCTCTCTTATAATCTTGTGTTATGTTTATCTTGTTAGTATTAGTATGACATTACGCTCAGGCTTTATAAAATTTTGGCTTCGCCACTATGTAAGATGATGGTGTACCGCAAGAACAATATGTAACCAAGAGCACAGCAAGCCGTGGGGATCCAATTGAACCCCAAATTTTAATTTCTTTGCAAGAATTTACTATGTTTGTATCCACGCAGTAAAGAAACACGTAACAAATTGTGCGGACTATAGCAGGAAAGATCTGATTCGATTCCTCAGAGTCCCAGCATAAAAAGATTCCAGAAACAGAACGCACGATCCATCGAAACAACCAAACAAAATTAGGGTTCCTTGGTCCTTACGAGATGGAGAATAAACCGATCCAAACCCCCGGATGGATCCCCTCGCCGCGCCGATCCACTTCCACAGAGGAGGCAAAGACGACGAGGACGCCCGCGAGAGAGGAATCGCTTCGATTGTCGGCGGCCAGGCGTCGTGTTCCGCTCCAGCGGAAGGAGCGGAAGCACCCTCGGCCAGGGAGGCTGCTCGAGGGGAGGGGGGCGAGCGGGCTGGGGAGGGGAGGATGGAGCGCGCGTTCTTTCTCGCCGCTGCGGCGCCGCGGGGGAGGGGATAGGGGTTGATAGGCGGTCGAAGAGGACTTCGTTGGGTACAGGCGTAGCAGGCCTAGTCCAGCGGGCGCGGACGGCGGCGCGAGGCGAGCGAAGGAGGCACGCGGTGAGCCGGAGAGGAGAACGAGGATATGCCCTTTTTATTTTCTTTTGGTCCCCAAATAATATAAATCTCGAAAAGTTGACTTTATTCTTCGACTAATTTGATTAATAAAAATATATGAAACACTTATAAAAAAGTATATCAAGGTTCATTTGCTTGACTAGTTTCAGGTGTTGCCAAATCTTGAAGCCTTAAGCAATAGTGTGAATGATATTAGGGCTTGTTTGGATTTATAGATTGATTAATCTTTATTTCGTAAAGATAAACAGAAAGACTAGTTGTTAGTCTACTTAGCCATGAATTGGGCCTTGTTTAGTTCATTCCAAAAACCAAAAACTTTTCAAGATTGTTCGTCACATAGAATCTTGCGGCACATGTATAGAGTATTAAATATAGATGAAAACAAAACTAATTACACAGTTTGTCTGTAAATCACGAGACAAAATCTTTTAAGCCTAGCTACTCCATGATTAGACAATGTTTATCAAATAAAAATAAAAGTGCTACAATATCAAAATCCAAAAAAATTTGAATCTAAACAAGGTCTTAATTGTTAGTTTATTAATCTATATGTAAGAGCTAATAGTATTAGTTGTTAGTTCTAGTTTATCCAAACTAAGTTGCACAACTATACTAGGCATCAAAAAATATTGTTTTCCCTATTTCAAATGTGTCATGGCCTCACAAAACCATGAAAAGAGATGTATAGTGGTAGAAGATTATATATACAGAGCTAACGTGCCAACTCAATTCATTTGAGTTTATCAAAACCAATCTTACAACAAATCAACATCAACATGAATGGAAAAAACAGCCAATGAATAACATCACACATGAAGAACATGTGTTTACCAATATGTATGTCATGTTTGATATGGCTTTGGCTTCAGAGGTTTTTTTGAAGAAGCCCTAAAAATCTAGAGGATTTTCTTTATAACAAATTTCAGAGGACTTGTGGAGGAGCCTACAAAAGAGTCTCGTAGTAGCTTTTGACAAATAAATCATGAACTCATGGAATCATTCGGATTTTTGAGCTCCATCCATCCAAAAAGCCGGCCCCGAGGTTTAAACTTATCAAATCAGGCCTTATTTAGTTGGTAAAAATTTTACATGGCACTTTCGTTTTATTAATAATTATTGTCTAATTATAAATTAATAATTAAATTCAAAAAAATCATCTCATAGATTACATATAAAATATATAATTAATTATTATTTTATATATATATTTAATATTTCATCTATATATTCAAAATTTGGTACGACAGAAAATTGTAAAGAATTTTGAGAAATTTTTGGAACTAAACAGTGCCTCGCATGAAAAGATAGCTCCCTACGCAGCTACGCTGATGCAGTCCGGAAACGCCTCGCCCACACATCCATCCGCAACGGTAAAGCCGCCGCGGCGATGTCTTCCGCACCCCCGCCTCCACCGTCACTGAACCCCGACGCGCCCCCGCGCGTCGTCCGCGCGCCGCCGCGGCGGCCTCCTCCGCGCGCGCCCGGGCCGCCGCCGTGGGCGGAGCGTCGGCCTGCCGTGTCCGTCGACCTCGACCGCGGCCGTCGCTGGGTCCGCACCGAGGTGGACGGCGTCCGCGCCGCGTCGCTCCCTGCGCGGCACCGCCTCCGCGTGGAGGGAAACCGGTGGCAGCGGGACTGGAAGGTGTCCGAGGTCGCCGCGCGTGTGCTCGCGCTGCCTCCTGCCGACGCGCACGCCGTGGACGCCGTGCTCAACTGCTGGGCCGGTCGCTTCGCACGCCGCAATTTCCCGCTGCTCATCCGCGTAAAGCCCCATTCTCTCCCTTTTTTTATGCACGCCTGCTTGTTACCTGCTACATGTTCGACGAAATGACTGTTGCGGCTGATGCTACTATTGGCCAGTAGTGTGGCATTCCAATGAGCAAATGGCCTGAGAGGAGTGGTACGCGATGAACTAATAGTGCAGCATCTATTTCACTTAGTTAGCGTTGAATTCTACAGTAGTTGGTATTGATGGTAACAAGTTCATTCTCAATTGAGCGTATGATCATTTTTGCTATGCAATGATTACAAATTTACAAACACCATTTTTGTTTGTTTCCAAAATGCTATTTATCAGTTCATCGTAGTAGTGCAAGTATTCTGTAGAAACTATCTTTGATGCTTTATATAAGGATTAAACTACAGTCTACACTAGCCCTGAATCTATATGTCTCTGCTGATATTTTGTTTTGTTTTGCCATAATTGTGCACACTAGTTCCATTTACTGCAGTGTTTGTTGCTATGTTTCTCAAACGGACATTTACAACTTTGATGTTCACTATCAATATGTCTCTAAAGCTATGGTTTTCTCAATCAGTTCAGAAAATCTAGTTGTTTTCGCAATAGTCAATTGTCGCCATATTTTTTGCGGGCGTGTTATTAGAGACAGTATTATAGAATACTGTTAGTAACTGCTGCACTTGCAAGTCATGGTTCTTATTTTGTAACAAACCAAACATCTCCATAACTTCACTGTTTACAAGTTAGCCTGTTCCAGTGATAATGCACTCACATGGTAAAAAAAAATGCACTCACACAGTTTGTATGACCTGTAGGAAATTACTATTTCTGGATCCTTGAAACATGCTGTACATGTGTTCCGCTGGATGAAAATTCAGGAGAACTACTGTGCTCGCAATGACATTTATGGCATGATGATTAGGCTACATGCTAGACACAATCAGGTTGATCAAGCGCGTGGCCTGTTCTTTGAGATGCAAGAATGGCGGTATGTCATACTTTCAACACCTTAAACAATAATTACCTAATTCTTTTCTTCACCCTTACAAGAAGTCACAGACTCATATAAGTTAACTACAAATAATAAGTTTGCTGTAGAAGTTGGACTGATTCATCATATTAGATTGTCATTTGCAAAGTTCATGACGTTGATTTGTTTTGCCTTTCCTTATTGTACACTACTGAAGAGAAAATCCATCCTATCCTGCTGAACCAACCACCAAACTGATTCAGAGTAGGATACTCGCTGTAGGCCCCACATACAATTGTGGTGTCTTGTGTGAATACTATGTTATTTAGCAATATTCTTCAATGTATAATGAACCACTCTTTAATGTGGGGCCATCAGTACCAAGTACCAACGCAGGTGCAAGCAGTCAGGAGCAGCCGCATCAGGGTAGTCGGTGAAGTTTCAGAGTTAGTTCAGTTTCAGTTAGGCTCTTGATTCAATGAGGATTCAGTTATTAGAAGTATTGGTTTGTCTAGAGATAAGTTAGTTGCTTGCGCCTGGGGCGGTTGTAATCACCTATTATATAATATAAGCCCTTGATGTATTTTGGAAGTATTGGTTGCTAGGAGATTATGTTTGTCTATAGATTAGTTAGTTGCTTGCACATGGGGCGGTTGTAATCAGGCCTCTTATATATAATATAAGTCCTTGATGTATTTTGGAAACACCAAGCAATACTAATCTACTCCTTCTAACCTCTCTCTCAAGCGCAGGGAAGTCAGGGCTTGACCCCAGCCCTTTGTCTCCTCTCATTTACCGACTACATCCTTTTCTGTCCCATGTTCCTTATTTTCTAAATTTTTACTGTTATTATATCACACCAATCAGCAATGTTTTCAAGTCATCTGATTTCGCGATTAATCGTCCTGGTCGGTCCCAGGTGACTGATCAGGGTACTGTCGACCTGTACGAGTCGTCCGATTAATCGTGATTAATTGTCCTGGTCGGTCCCAGGTCGACCAGATGACCTGAAAACATTGCCAATCAGATATGTTCCTTAAAATATAGTTTACATGCAGCCGTTGTTCTTGTATTGTCTTTTCGTTAGTTCGTCGAAATGGTACCCTTCCCATTATCTATTCCCTCTCGGTATGCTTTACACTAATAATATATCCATAGGTGCAAGCCTGATACTGATACATACAACTCTTTGATCCATGCTCATGCTCGAGCTGGCCAGTGGCGTTGGGCCATCAACATTATGGATGATATGCAACGTGCTGCTGTAAGTACTTTTCACAGTTATATTATTCATTCCGTCATAATTCCACTTGTCTGGGCGCACTTTGTACTTTCCTAATGTTACGTGATTCCATTTTTTATGCTGTGCTTATTTTCCATTTTAAAGAATCTGACTAATCACATGTTTTCTCAAATTCTGATGTTATGTTTAATTTTTTGATGTATCCATCGATTAGAAAAAAAAATGCTACCATGGTCCTAAACTCCTAATACATTCAGCAGTCGACTTTTTTTAATGAAAATTTGAGAGTTGTTGCTGAAAGTGAACAGGCATCACTAAACCAGGATAGGCATTGAGGATTACTATGAAGATCTGGACTACTGCTTAAGAAACTAATTGCCTGAATTGAACTGCACATGCTTGTAAAGATATTCTACATAATTAGCATCTGAATGCTCCTGGAGTGACATTAACAAATAAACATCATTGGAAAAAAATGCAAGTCACTTTACATTATTATGGTGATTTAGTTTACTCCTTTAAAATATACTTTTTATTGCAGATACCTCCTAGCCGAACTACATATAATAATGTTATAAATGCATGTGGGGCTGCTGGTAACTGGAAGAAAGCTTTAGAACTTTGTAAGAAGATGACTGAAAATGGTGTAGGACCAGATTTGATCACGCACAACATTGTCTTGTCTGCTTTCAAGAATGGAGCTCAGTATTCAAAAGCTATAGCTTACTTTGAAATTATGAAATCCTCTAAAGTTGCCCCTGATACATGCACTATGAATATTGTGATCCATTGCCTTGTAAAGGTTGCACTGTATGGGGAAGCTATTGAGTTGTTTAACTCAATGAGGGAAAGAAGAACAATATGTCCTCCAGATGTTGTTACATATACTAGCATAATGTATTCTTATTCTGTTTGTGGGCAAGCTGAAAATTGCAAGGCGGTCTTTGATATGATGGTTGCTGAAGGTGTCAGACCTAATATTGTATCCTACAATGCACTGTTGGGTGCTTATGCCTCGCATGGTATGCACACAGAGGCCTTGGAGACTTTTAAATTACTGAAGCAAAATGGGTTCAAACCTGATATAGTTTCGTATACCTCCTTACTTAATGCTTATGGTAGATCTGCACTACCTGAGAAGGCTAGGGAGGTCTTTAATGAAATGAGGAAGAATGCATGCAAGCCAAATAAAGTCAGTTACAATGCACTTATTGATGCTTATGGATCTGCTGGAATGTTGAAGGAAGCCATTAGTCTGCTGCATGAAATGGAGCAAGATGGCATTCAACCGGATGTTATTTCAATAAGTACTCTGTTAACAGCATGTGGCCGCTGCAGGCAGCCAACTAAAATTGGCATAATTCTTGCAGCAGCTAAGTCTCGAGGGATCCAACTAAATACAGTTGCTTACAACTCAGGCATCGGAAGCTATTTAAGTTTGGGAGATTATAAGAAAGCTTTGGAGTTGTACACGTCAATGAGGACAGGCAATGTGAAGCCCGATGCTGTGACTTACAATATACTCATTAGTGGATCTTGTAAATTGGGAAGGTATGTAGAGTCTCTGAATTTTTTTGAAGACATGATGGACCTGAATATTCATTTGACCAAGGAAGTCTACTCGTCCGTGATTTGTTCATATGTTAAGCAGGCAAGTGTTACTGGCATTATCTGTCTGGTTCATTGTAAAGAATTAGTATTCTAACAATGTCTTTAATTCAGGGAAAACTAACTGAAGCAGCATCTACTTTTAATTCTATGAAAGAATCTGGATGCTTCCCTGATGTTTTGACATATACAACAATGATTAAGGCCTATAGTGATGATGGTAAGAATCTCTTAGGATGAGACAATATTTCAATAGTTTTAAATTATTAACTAATCCTGTGTTCCATATGGATCATAACTCATAAGGGAGCTGGAGGAGAGCATGGGACCTATTCAAAGAGATGGAAAGTAATGACATACAGCCAGATGCTATTGTCTGTTCATCCCTCATGGAAGCATTGAATAAGGGAGGTCAACCTGAAAGGGTCCTTCAGTTGATGGAATTCATGAAGCAAAAACAGATTCAATTGAACCAAAAGGCTTATTTTGAGATAATATCTTCATGCACCATGTATGTTTATCCATTGTTTTAAGTTGTATGTGCACTTTTGAATTAGTGACTGGGTTGATTGTTATTGAAACAGTGTTCACTCTCCACTATTATGTTGACATGTTAAATGTATTTACATGTTGCTGCAGTTTCACAAGTTTGGTTTTACTACATATTTAGGCAGGGTAACTTCCACTCCTTTTAGCTGAACTTTTGAATTACCCTTTGTATTTTATTGTGTAACCATTTAAGATACTTATATGTAGCTGCTTGTTATTTTGGTGTCACCTCGCCAAACATATACAATTAGTTAATTAGTTAATAAGAAGAAATAGAACTAAAGTCGTATATTTGTTGAGATGGAAGGATAAAACATTGTCATGGGTAAAATGTCTCTTCTCTGTGTTAGATCAGTGTAACTAACAAACTGATGTGTTGAGGCTATTGGAACTATTTGTTTGCTTGCTCTGTTCAAATAATTTGTTCAGTTATCTGGGCATTTGCAGTTTTAGAAAGTGAGTGTCTGCACCAATAACTATTATCATCTAGATCATGTCATGCTTTTATCTTGTTTTCATGGACATTTGATACAAGGAGTAGTTTAATGTTCTATTTTCTGTGTTATTTCTTTTGAAAGATTACTAGTCCTGGTAATTTAACTAGTGGGACTGTGGAACTTTTACTGCTTGGCAACAGGCTACGGGACTGGAAAACAGCAAGTCAAATAATCGAACATTTGGATTCCTCTCTCTCATCGATTTCTTTTGGCACACTAAACCATATTTTAAATTTTCTTGGAAAATGTGGCAGGACAGAGAGCATGATGAAGGTATAATTTCTCCCCTTAAGAAGGTGCCATTGTGTAACATTTTTTTTTAATATAATTTCCAATTTCCAACTAAGACAATGTCATGGAAATAACTATCTTGTTATCATTTATTTTCATTACCCTGGCAGAAACTGCTCTGGCAGCATAATGTTTTTCTGCAAACTAAGAATCATTTGATATCAACATCAGAAATTCCGATAGACTCCTTGTTTCAGAGGAATTACTATTTCTGTCTATGTTAATCTTCGTGCAATGTTACTGTATTGGTTTCTTAATCGCACCATTGTGCGACAGCAAGGTATAGACTCCATGCATAACCTATATATTGCTGTTCTCTACCAAATAAATGATTTTTTGCATTAAGAATAATACTACCATCTGTACTAGTTTTGAATAATCATTGTTTCTTTTGTGAACATGCTTGAGGAACACACCCACTTGTTCATAAGACTTGTGCTTTGTCTGTTGGTTGTGCATTTCCTGTTACTGCTTCTCCTTGGACTCTTTGAAGGATGATACTTATTGTTATGAACTTCTATCACGCAGCTGTTCTATAAGATGGTGACTGCATGCTCTACTGTGGGCCTTTCTACTTATACGATTCTGTTGAGAAATCTCTTAGTTGTGGGGAAATGGAGAAAGTATGTTGAGGTACACAGGGCCTATCACTAGGCAGCTATATTATCTCATTTGAATAAGAGTTGATGAGTCCTTCATCAAAGATTCCCTGAAAAAAAGAGAATTATATTTGCTAGATTCCATTTGCAGCTTGCTAAATTGTGATAAGATGTTGCTGTATTAAAGATCTGCATTAAAATATGTGTGAAACAGGGGAAAAGATAGCTATGACCTGTTAAACCAGAATGTCATACATTTTTTTTTCATTTGACATGTTTTGTCTTGTTCTTTGTTGTGAAGCGCTATGACATGTTAGAAAATTTTGAATTATGGTAAATTATTCAATCAACTGTCTGCCTCCAACAAACTGTAACATAAGCATTTTAAGCTAGGAGTTTATTAGTATTTGACTCAAAATATGTATGAAACAGAGAAAAGGATGGACGATAGTTTACAGGTGTCCAACCTAATCTTTTCTCTAATTATTGTCTTTGTTTGGTCCATGTAGGTTTTGCAGTGGATGGAAGATGCTGGAATCTGTCCAACACTCTATATGTATCAAAATGTGCTTCCATATATCTGGAGAGACAACAGCATGGACTATGTTACTCTCATGCAAGAAAAAATAAGTATGACACTTCCCAATCTAATCATTGTTTGCATGAAAAGCATGTCATTTTTCTTTGATCTAATAATATCTTTAAACATTTTTATAATCCTTGTTAAATCTATAATGTCCAGTTTGGGGACTTTGGCACATTTCATCTCATGTTTTGAAATTTCTTGAACTAAGCTTCCGTGAAATGGAATTACTGTGTTTTGTTGACCATCATAGTTTAATTACTGTTCTTCTTAGGCCTTTGTATTTTGATGTTTTAATTTATTTCATTCATTAATTCATTTTTTTCTGGGAAGTGTTATATTTGTCATAAAACTATTTTGAATCAAATTAGTATAATAATATGATATTGTACTGATATAAAATCAGGAGGAAACAAGATGCAACCTGCAACTACTTCAAATTAATCCATGTATTAAAGAAACAAAAAACATTATGTAATTACCAAACTACTCTTATGACAAACTAGAGCGTGATATAAAAACAAACAATGTGATTTCCGAAGTCTCATAGTACCATTGCACTTGTATTGGATGTTTGGCTTCCTTTTCTTCCTTTGAATCTTCCATTGTATCATATTCTCCTTCAAAGTCTGTGAATGTATGAACCTGAACCAATGGACTTTAAGGGTTTGTTTTACTTTGCTCTGTTGCCTGTCATGCCGTTTGATTTCGTTTTTCTTTACAACCTCTTTTGATGCAACATACATGTATAATGGATTAAAGTGACTTTTATTGATCAATTCATCTTTAGTCCTTATTCTATGTATATGCTCTTCACTATTCTTTACATATTCTATATGCTCTTCAGTATTCTCTTTTCTGGTTCCATTTCTCCATGTGATTACAGGAGCATTGCATGTTTTGCATCATGTTTTCCTGTATGACCCATTTTAGCTTGCTCATTCCAGATGCATTGAGAGAGAAGGTAACATGAGCTTCAGATATGCATTTGCTTGCTTGGTATCAAGTACTCGAAGTCCATAACCGAGTACTGGACAGCTTCAGAGAGAAGTAGCTTCAGAATGACACTAGCAACATTCAGGTAGGACATGATTGTGAGTCTGCCCTAGTTGGGATTGAGGCAGCTGATTCCTCTTCAGAAAAAATAATGGATATGGTAAGACTTCTCTAATATAAATGAGTTCACAAATATTCCCTGTTTCTTGCTATAAGCTGTCGCCTTACCAATGTACTCAATCCATTCCATATTATAAGACGTTTTGCCTTTTCTAAATTCATGACTTTTGTTAGGCACTTAGACATACACTATGTCTAGATACATAGTAAAAGCAATGTATCTAGAAAAAGCCAAAACATCTTATAATTTGGAACGCAGGGAGTACTTCTTAGGGACTTCAAAAAACCGAAGAAATGGACATGTTTCTACAATTGGTAAAAGGTTGTCACATGTGAAATGGATAGCCTCATGAATCATTTGCTTCTAATGATCACAGTATTTGGCCCATTTGTTGCTCGTATAGCTTGGCTCAGAAAAACCATGTTACTCTTGTAGTTCGAAGTCTTCTTTTTTTCCACTGAAGAGTTTAGATTTTTGTCTAAGTCACTGTGACAGCAGTTCTACGACATCGTAATTTATCAAGCAAGCAGTTTTCCCATCTAATGTCATATTGTCTGGAGAATATTCTGCTGTAAATAATGAAACAGAGACCATAACTGGGACACTCAGCTTTTCATTAAAAAAAGGAGATATGGTCTTTTTTTTTTGGCGACTAAAGAGAGAGTAAAGAATATGAACTAATCTACATGCAATGGCGGAGCCTGCACCAACATAATTGTGTGTGTGGGTGTGGGTGTGGGTGGGTGTGTGTGTGTGGGGGGGGGGGGGGCACCTTTTAAAACGTCTTCCACAAAGGTTTGGGAGAAATGGGGTTTTTTAGGTCTTATGTAAGGTTCCAAGTAA
>Ga0182004_10004389_pt1 | contig 11368 bp, 8 predicted proteins | sample Sormic07211540_1_FD_120479 | JGI IMG/M metagenome (GOLD analysis project Ga0182004, IMG submission 120479) | Endophyte microbial communities from Sorghum bicolor roots, Mead, Nebraska, USA - 072115-40_1 MetaG | ecosystem: Host-associated > Plants > Roots > Unclassified | place: USA: Nebraska...
CATGTCAGGGACATAATATGCATGGTTTCAAAAATTGAGGGATGTATTTTATCCGGTTTTGAAGTTCAGGGATGAAAAACAGACTTTTGCAAAAGTTGAGGGACCTGAAGTGGACTTCTTCCAAATATGTATGACCAAAAAAAAAAACTTGTACCATAGGGCCTCAACTCTTTTGCTGCCATATATAGGCCATGAAAGATCAGGACCGGCCCTGCGCGCATGGGTCCACCTACGCCGTGCACCACGGGAAGCCTGCCACTACGTTCACTCCTGTTGTTGTTGCATTGGGCCCTCGGGCCTAAGCCGCCTAGGACATGGGCCCATCAAGACTGAAAACAGGGAGCACAACGATTTTAGTAACATCTAGGGGGAAAAACACATTACCTCCTTTAACTTCTGCGAAAATATGTTTTTTCACTCTGAATTTTAAAATCAGGTAAACCACCTCTCTAAACATCGTTCATTTTACCTCCACGATTGGTTATAAGCGGTTTTCAAAGTCAGTTTTGTCCTTTTCTTTTCTATGTATTTTGGCTAAAACTTTAAAAAATCATAATAAATTATAGAAAAAATGTAAAATAAAAATATAATTTTTTAGGCTCCACATAAGTAGATTTGTGCAATGAATATATAATATGGTATACTTTAGTACAAATTATTTATTGTAGCTTTAGATTTATGATTTTCTATAATTAATTCAAGCTGCAGTTTCTTTGGTCCAATTGTGATGAAAATATTATGGTGGGCTAATTATTGTATGCTTAAAGTGTAGTAAAAATTTTATACTTATTGGATTATGCATAACTTAGTTATAGATTTTAATAATTTGTACTAAAACATACCATGTATGTTCACTGTGTAGATCTACTTGGAGTCCAACAAAATTAGATTTTCTATTTAATATTTTTTATGTTTTATTATGATTTTTAAAAAATTCAGTCAAAATAAATAAAAATAAAAATAAAAAAGACAAAACCGTATTTAAAAACCGATTATAACGGGTCAAGGAGGTAAAATAAACGGTTTTAAAAGTTCACGAAGGTGATTTACCCGGTTTTAGAGTATAGGGAGAAAAATTAGACTTTTGCAAAAAGTTAAGAGAGATAGTGCGGACTTTTTCCTAACACATATGCCATTTGTTCAAATGGTTTTACTGTTCTTTTACTACTCCCTCTGTCCCAAAATAATTATTATTTTGGTTTTCGTGTCACAAATTTGACTGATTTATATAAAATATATACCATATTTATATATCCAAATAAATTTATTAAAAAAATTAGATTCAAAGATCTTTCCTATGATACTAATTATATATTATAAGTATTAATACTTTTTAATATATATTTAGTCAAAGTTATTTCTTGAGAATCAAGAACGATAGTTATTTTGGGATGTAGTGAGTATGCGAAGTTCAAGGTTGGCCCTTGAAGCTAAGGTTCGATTCTAGTAACGGTAAGTCCTCCATTCAATCAAATTTAGCTGTGTTAAAATTTAGTTGATACTGATATTGATTTATTGTGAGGAAAAATAATGTTTTTTTTCTGAAAAAGTACAACCGAAGTTTAAGTGAATTCACTCGTAAATCGCAATCCATCAAAAGTTACGTTACTTTCACTTTCATTTGTCACCCGCGTCACGGCACGAGCCAACCAGACCGACCGGTAGTGCAGCAGCGAGAGATTTATCTAAAAAACTGTCTTTTTTTTTATGGTTTCTTTTTTTTTTGAACTTTCTTCTATGATCCTCAAACGAATTTTTATTACTTCTATAGTCTTCTGTCAGTTTTCAGTACTTAATAGTGTTAAGTGGAGAATAAAAAGACCATAATACCCCTGGCATGAAATTTTTTTTCACAAAGTTTAGTTTATTTCTTGTATAAATGAAATTTTTGAGCACATACTATTGTACTGTGATGTTGTCCAAATATTTATTGTGATCCAAATATGTATTGTTATAATGTCTAAATTGTCAATTTATTTGTTTATTATTACTCAAAATATACAAGAAACAAACCAAAATTTGTGAATTTTTTTATGCCAGGGGCATTATGGTCTTTTTATCCTCCACTTAACATCGTTAAGTGCTAAAAACGGACGGAACGTCATAGAAGGAATGAAAGTTCGTTTGAGGGCCATAGAAGAAAGTTCAAAAAAAAAAGATCATACAAGGAAGAGATATTTTTTAGGGCCATATAAGTAAATCTCCCGCAGTATAATGCAGGCAATTTTTAGTAACGTTATTATATAAATCAATTCACGGAGATACTTAAGCCATCATAGGAATAATTTATGCGGGTCATAAATCAAGTTTAACCCCTGAGTTTTGAGTTATTTTATTCGGATATTAGTGTTTGATGATTATTATTTTCCTACCATTGGAGAGCACGTGCACATTTGTCCCTCAATAAAACAATTTTTTAGTGATGTCATCTGATATTGTTTAATTTTTTTGTCAATTTATTATAGTAAAAAGCACCAATATTAAGACATCAAATAAACACACTATAAAAAATAAACACCACTATTTTTATGTAAATTCGGTTAAATTCAAAAAAAGTTACAACTTTATTAGAAATTAATTTATTTGGGAACAAGAGGGAGGAGTGTAAAATCTGGAGAGCTCCATGTGAGGTTGTGCTGTGAGTTCTGATGACATTGATGAGTCAACGATTACGTAGGAAGGCTCATTAATTCACGAGTTTTGTTTGACACGGTTGTTTGAGGCATCAGGAGTGATTGGTAGGGTAGCTTACACCTTATCTAGGCTTAGATAATGTAAGTTCCGGCTGTTTGAATGGCTGACTAGCTCCAAAGCTAGACTTACGCAATCCAAGAAGAGGGTCATGCATTGCTCGAGGTAGTGGCAGAGCTAGAGCAAATATAAGAAGAGTATCATTATCTTTGTGGGTGTCAGAGTTTGCAATATGTGGGTGCATGTATGGTTGGAATTGGGGTCTTAGGGTTTTAGGGTTTAGGGATTTAGGGTGCATGTATGCCTAGGTGAGGACTACTACTACTGCTCATATGGCTCGAGGGATGCATTTTCATGGAGCCAGGATTGTATAGGTGACAATGGCCCACATGTTTGTATTCAGCTAACCTTCTGGTGCTCCTCTACCACGCACGACCGACTCATCCCTATCTCTGTGTCCCAGCCTAGGTAGCGCACCCGTTCACCTATCCAAGCAAGCAACAACATGACCCTCATCAATGTCGGTCTCCTTGTGCCACGGGGATAATTTCCTCGTTGACTTAACATCAGCCTCCCTTTCGTCGACCTCGACCGCACATTGCTGCCTTGATCACATGCTCGAGCCACTAGACTTATGTTGGCCGCCGATGTGCTCCACACCGCTGGAGGAGTACGTGTGGTTACTGCTGCAACTCTAGGACTACCTCACCGTTGAGCTCTAGCGCTAAGAACTACCTCGAGCCACCCCGAACGGCCCGTTTAGATGCGGACGCCAAGGCCTAGCTACAAGGTAGTCGAGGAACCGGAATGGGAGAAGAGGGAAGGGCGGCGATGCGGTGGTAGTTGGCGAGCGTTGTATACTTCTATGTTCAATGAAATGTCAACATGGACTGCCCATGAGAGGTGGGAGATAAGGTAATGAGTATAAAAACTAATGTAACTATAAAAAACTATTCATAGCCAACCCAATATGATGTATACAATATAGGCATAGATAGTGCAGATAAACTAAACACACATGCCCCTCGCATTGCACTATGCTAGCTCGAACTGACCAAGCTTATTTTGCTACCTAGGCTAGATGAAGCCAAACAACCAAACACATACACGTACAGTAGCACTTTGTGACCGTGGTAAATAAGACTATTGTAACATCACAATCCATTGCTCTGTAAAGGCCATGATGATAACATCCTCGGGGTTAGCCACTCATGGCGAGCTAGTTCAGCTGCCACTCCAGCTAATGATGAACGACGCAGCCTTTTTGTGTCCATGCTCATGCATGGGGGAAAAAAAAAAGCTGTTGAGCTTGAATCATCCAGATCTTGAATATTGCGCCTGTGTTTGCGTACAGTACCAAACAGAAACTACAGTACCTTGTTTAGGAGTAGTATCTTTCTTTACGCAAAAACTTTGAAAGCTTAATTATTTTAGAACCACATCCACTTGCTACCTGGTTAGGTTATAACCGTACCGCAACGTGGTTGCGTTGCGTTGCCCAGCCCGTGAACTTGGAGGAGCAGAGACGACGACGACGACAGCATCGATCACCTTCAATGCATTGATGGGCGTTTGGTCGATGGATCGTGAGAGCTAGCCGCCGAGCGCGCGCGTACAGTTCAGTACAGACGACGGATCGCCACGGCCGGGCGCACACCACGGCGCGTGCTGGCAGACAGGCTCCTTCCTCTCTCGCGCACCCCGGCAAGCAACGTGGCCGCGACCACCGTACCAGCCGAGAGAAAAGCGCGCTGCCGGCCGGCCCGCCGTTGCCGTGCACATGATGCGTGCCAATTTTGACACTGGCAGGCAGCTATAGTAGCTAGCGCACGAAGAGAGAGAGCGAGAGAGAGCGATCGAGCGAGAGCCTCCTGGTCCTCTCGACCTGCATTGCATGCGCTGCGAGGCTGGACTTCGTCCGTGCGACCGTGACTCGCCTGCATGCGATGGAGCGTGACCACCCAACGGCACGCCGCACGCAGGGCACAGGCTGGACACACACACACACACACAGCGCTCCGAGAGATACTCGTAGTCGTAGCGCAGTACTGGTAGATGCCATTCATATAGATGGATGCGTCAGGCGTACGTGCTTGTTGGGACACCTTTGCATTGCAATCCGCACACTCTGATCTGAAGCTTGTTTACCAGAGAGCCTGCCTTGCGTACATGCTCGCACAACGTGGCACGCCACCTTTTTTATTCTCTTGCATGTGGGGCCCTGCATAGATGCCTTTTTTGCATGGCATTGGCATGGCACACCAAAAATTCCTTGGATCTGCCTGCCTGCCTGCAGGCTCGGCAGGCCATGTACACTGTTCCTGTGTCCATTGCATTACTGCCGTTTGGCGCTGGGAGATGGGTACAGTACGGGTGCTCATGCATGCAACGCAAGCTACAAAAAAAAAAAGGAAACAGCGAGGCAGTGAGGGGTGTTTGGGCATAGCCGCATGGGTAGCCTGGCCTGGCAGACGAATGTCTGTTTTTTTTTCCAATGAAGGGATCTGTTGTTTTTGAGAGAACAGGAGAGGCGAGCGCCTCTACTGAATTTATTTAAAGAAAAACAAAACCAAGTAACCGATTACAAAAGAGAGGGGGCGGTCCCAAAGAAACAAATTAAGAAACAAAAAAGGAAGTAAAAAAGATTAAGCTAATCATACAAGGAGCTCTAGCCATAGAGAAATGGTTGGCAGATATCTCTTCTTCGCTCGTAGGATAACCAGACCGAAGCACTTTTTGAAGACTGCCTTGCACTTTTCTAAGGACACTGCTTCTCCTCTGAAAATGAGGTCATTTCTGACTTTCCAGATACTCCAGCACATGATGATGACAATCTCCATGAAAAAAGGTAGGTTGAGCTGAGATTTGAAGTCTTCTAGGACTGAGAAGGGGTCTTGATGTTGGGGCACAATCAAACCCAGCCATTCCCAAGCTGCTTTTGCTAAGGCACATTGCAGAAATAGATGTGCGACATCTTCTTCCACCGAAAGGTTACACAAGACACAGCAGTAAGAAGGAAAAAACATGTTCTTTCTCCTTAGCAGGTTCCTGGAGCTGATTCTGTCTCTGACCAGAAGCCAAAAAAAGACTTTGTGATTGTGCTGACAGCTTGATTTCCAAATCCATTTAAAAACTGGGTGTGCCAAACTAGAACCTGACAGATGTTTATAAGCCCTTCGACAAGAAAAGAGTTTTGAACCCCAAATGTATGTCCAACAGTCAGCAGTCTGAGTCTGGTGGAATTCTTGCAAGCTTTGCTGAAGCAGTTGAAGTTGGTCAAAGGCCTGGGTGGAAAGGGGAAGGTGAAAAGTCTGAGGAAGATCAGTATGCAGCTTGGCCTGTTGAAGAGTTAACCGTGGGGCTTTTGTGAAGGAATAGAGTTCAGGGTACTCCAACCTTGGCACCCTTCCTAACCAAAGGTCATCCCAGAGCAAGCAGGAATCACCCACTCCAGGGATGACAGTTGCTAGGCCTTTGAACTTATCAAGGAGTTTGAGGACATCCTTCCACCAAAAGGACCCCTTCTTAATGTGACTTGGGAGCTTTTCATTGGAGTAATACTTTTCCCAGATGAGACTCACCCAAGGAATGTCAGCCTTGTTAAAAAACTTGTGAAGGTTCTTGATGATCAGAGCTTCATTCTGTGTTCGGAGATCCAGGACTCCCAGACCTCCCTCAGCTTTTGGCCTGGTGACTACTTGCCAGGCAGCTTTTGCATTTATTCTGTTACTCCCCCAAAATTAAGATACAAAGACAAAAAATGATGCTTCTTTTTTAAAAAAAAAATGGAAATATTGTATTGAAGGTATCCTGCACAACTTCTTGGGTTGTTGGTTGCTCAAAAAAAAACTTCTTGGGTTGTTGTGGGAAAAAATAATAGATAACGGTTATTGTGCTGCATGTACTGGTTGCATGCATCCTTATCCATGGATCTCTGAAGGAGAGAGAGGACCATTTCTTCAGAGGATAAGACGTACGGATTCTTAAGAAGGCCGCTCCTACTCTGTTTTTTTTTTCATAAAAGTGACTAGTAAGTTAGTCCCACATCCTCTCTCTAGACTAATGCTATATTTATCTTTTATATTTTACTTTTCCGTTCCAAAATATATATAGGTCATTGAAGTCAAAGTTCTTTAATTAGTTTTGAAATATATTCACCACTAAGATAAACTCTCTCCATTCCAAATAAGATGTTTTCACTTTCTAGATACATACATAGTTTTTGTTTTGCACTTAGATCTACACTATTTATAGATACATAGTAAAAATAGTGTATCTAAAAGTCAAAAAGAAATTATAATTCGGAACAAAAGGAGCATTTCATAATGGATTTAATGATGTTGTTGATGGTCTCAATATATAAATGTGGTAAACATTAGAGATATTTCTGACTAAGTACATAACAAAACAATCTACATTTTGAAACGTACGTATCTATGTAGATTCGAAATATAACATTATTGTCCATAACCTGTGTTGATTTGGTAGCAGTTTGTAACTTCAAGCGCAATGCATTGGAATACCACACTGAACGTAGGCTAACCACATCTGAAGACTTATGGTTTAGTTTGTTTTGAAATATATCAAAATGGACTAAATGTCTAAACCTGACCACACCTCGAGTACCTTCCCCTGGTTTCTTTGTTAGTGTAAAGCATGCATTAACCTGACCACCTAGAGCATCTTTGTTTTAATAAAATTCCAGTAGAGGAAAACCCCTCCTGTTTCATAAAAAAAAACCATCTGAACATTTCCGCTCTTGATGATGATGAATATATATATATATTACAGGCTAATATATATACCATAACTTCATTTCACATTATGTTACGTTATTATAGTTGAATATTCGTTCAGAACTTCAGATGACAGAAAAACACTACGGTCGATCGATTGAGTAGTTCTAACCCAAAGCAGGCCCAATTTTGGTGAAGCCCTAATAGCGCCAACACCTAGTAGCTCTGAAGCAATATAGCATCAACGAACGCAACAACTTCCCGTGTACGTCGTCTCTGCTTGTGCTTGCAAGGAAACCGGTCCGATCCTGTATTCCAGTCCACGCGGCATCAATCCATCATCATGGACAAGCTCGAGACAGGACGCCGCCTCCATCTCACTGACAGCTCAACTCAGATCCCTCGCCATCATTGTACATAGAATTCCCAACCCTAACTACATCTATCAGCAGCACAGCTAGCCAGACAAATCCAGCGAGCATTCTCAATGCCGTGCCGCCCAGTGGTCCTTGTTAATTGCCTCCAGGGCTAGCTCCAGGCTAATTACAAATCCATCATGCAATCCACCAGTAGCTGCAGCACTGCATCTTCTTGCTCTCTATTTTTATTTATTTTTTTCGATGAACTAGTAGAACGCGTTTATCGATCGGGCGGTAATATCAGCTTGGCGCGCCACCAGCTAATCGTGTAATAAACCTCGATGCGACAGTTTTAGGGAGTGTTTAGGACTACTCCACAAACTCTGCTCCATAAACTCTACCATGGAGCAGCTTCACAAAAAACTGGAGTTTGTGGAGTACCTTTTTAGGTGCTCTCACAACTCCACACTTTTTCCTCGAACTGAGTGCGTGGAGCTGAAACCGTTTGGCTAAAAAACGTAGAGCGGAGCTGAAAAACGTGGAGCGGAGCAGTCCCAAACACCCCCTTAATCCAGCTGATCAGTCATCTCACCAGATGGTATCACCAGACATAAACTTAGCTCTGGAGGCTCAAGTAGTGCTATGGACTGGCGCAGTAACTAAAATAAGTAAATATTAATTGTTTGATTAGTAGTACGTGCGTAATTAACAGCGTTGTACAGCAGTGCTAATGGAGTCAACACTCAACACGGGCATGCCTCGATCTGGGTACCCCAGCTGGTTAGTCCGGCACTCAACTCTTTTGGCTACTGATCGATCGACGACAAAAAAAAAAAATGCTTGCTTCATTTGAACGAACGGACGTAGTCGGGACTCGGGACTCGATCAGAAGTGATCGAACAGCTGCTGCACGTCGGCGGCCTTGTCGCACCGGTGCAGGGCGGCGGGGGGCGGCACCACGGGCGGCGGCGCCGACCGCAGCAGCGCGAAGTTTAGGCCCTTGAAGAAGCCGTGCGCCTTCACGTCGGCGGCGCCGCGCTTCGACCCGAGCCGGGTGCGCGGGTCCTTGTCCAGGAGCCGCGCGATCAGGTCGCGCGCCGCGGCGGAGTCCCCGACCCCGTGCGCGTGCGTGGTCGTCGCGGCGGCCGGGAACTCCAGCGGGCGGCGCACGATGTTGCGGAGCGTCGCCTCGTTGTTCTCCCCGACGAACGGGGTGCGCCCGTAGATGAGCTCGTAGAGGAACACGCCGTAGGCCCACCAGTCCACGGCCGCGCCGTGTCCGCCGCCGCGGGCGACCTCGGGCGCCACGTACTCGTGCGTGCCGACGAACGAGCTGGACCGCGCGTCCACCGGCTCCGCCACGAACCGAGGCCGCGGCGCGGCGCGGCGCTTCCACCGCCGCAGCCGGAGCAGCTGCAGCTCCGGGATTGGGAGGCAGGTCGGTGCTGCCGGCTCCGGCACGTCCTCCTCCCTGTTGTCGCCGACGTTCCTGGCGTCCTCGAGAGATGGCGACGCCGTGGACTCCAGCGACAGGTCGAAGTCGGTGAGCATGATGTGGCCGTCGCCGCGTATCAGCACGTTCTCCGGCTTGAGGTCGCGGTACACGATGCCCATCATGTGCAGGTACTCGAGCGCCAGGAGCACCTCGGCGGCGTAGAACCGCGCGGACGCCAGCGGGAAGCGGCGGCCCGGCATGCGGTGGCGGAGGGAGTGGAGGTCGCCGCCCGGGCAGAACTCCATGACGATGCACGAGTAGTCCGTGCCGGCGTCGAAGTCCGCGAACATGGTGGGCAGGAACGGGTGGTCGAGCCGCCGCAGGACGCGCTTCTCGGCCGCGGCGCGGGCCAGCTTGCCCTTCTTGGCGAGCGCGCGCCGGTCCACCACCTTCATGGCGTACTCGCACGCGGACGACCCCTCGGCGGCCTGGCTCTCGAGGCGGCACAGGTAGACGGTGCCGATGTCCCCGGCACCGACGCGGCGGAGGAGCGTGAAGTCCCGCGGGCCGAGAGCGCGGCCCCGGATGGGCGCCCACGCCACGTCGCTCGCGCGGTGCGGCCGCGGCGGGGAGGACGACGGCGTCGCGGCCGACGACGAGTCGACGGAGAACGTCGACGAGCGGTCCGCCTGGCTGCTGCCCGCGCTGCAGCTGCTGCTGCAGCAGCTCGCGGAGCTGACGCTGGAGGCCGCGGCGTCGGGGCAGGGCAACGGCGACTGTCGTGGCTCCAGCATGGTGCTGCTGGCGGCGTTGTTTGGAGGCTTGGGCGGTGGCGACGACGCGGGCGCGGCGGTTGCGGTGGTGGACGAGGAGGCCGGAGCGGCCATTATATATAGCGATGTGGTTGCTTCTTGCGTTGGATCGGTAGATCTCTGGTTTGTTGTGGTTTTTCTAATGGAGGTTTGCGCGTTCGGCTTCGGCGAAGGTGGTTGCAGGCGCGCAGCGCGGCTTTATAGCTAGCCCGCGGCAGAGGGAGCGAGCACAAGCAAACCTGCAGCTAAGGGTTGGCTGGTGTCGAGAGCACGTGGACGTGCCACGTTGCAGGTGATGCCATCCACGGTGACTACACAAACGCAGAAGGTTCCTTGTGAAATTTTTCAGTGATATATATACACACTACGTAACATATAGCATTAGCATGCATCATTTTAATTAGCATCACTGTTTTATTTGTAACTATAGGTGTTGCTAATTGTTAGAGCACACCTAATACAAACCTATATGCATGGTTTGTCTCAAGTAAGGTCTTGTTTGGGTGTAATCGGATTCACATCAATCCAAATGTGTTGAGGTAGATTGGAGTGGAACTTGAACTAAATTCCACTCCAACCCACACCAACACATATGGATTGAAGTGAATCCAACAACATCCAAACAAGGCCTAAAGAATTTAGTCCCACTCCCATGTAGATTTATATAGCTCCAAACCTATTAGACCCTCCACATTATGCTGTTATAAAAAGGAGAGAGTGAATAAGCACCGCTAACAACATTGTAACAAGTGATGCTATCTTATCTCGTGATGTAAAAAAAAAGAGCAATGAATGTTCTTGCCCGGTCCTACTTTTTAAAAATATCGGGGTTTTACTTTAGCAACAATTGGTCATTGAAGTCCCTAGAGCCAATGAAACAACTATGCATGGTTTTCTTGAGTAAAGAGTTTATTTCCACACATATTTAGCTCAAGATCATCAGATCCACACCGAAAACCATCACTATTTGTACTGTCTTGGATCCACCATGTAATATTCTCATTTCTCTTAATCTCACATGTCACAACATATCTAGCAATACGCAACTTGTACAAACACCTCTTACATCCTGCAAGCCACTACTTGAACTATCACGGCGTCTGAACCTATCTCGCAGGTTGAGTCTACAAGTGTGTCATTGCATTTGGGCTAGCCTTAGACGGCTAAAAAATGACTCATTTCAATTGACTAACACCAGTTGATTATTTGCACTGTGACGTTCGCTATGTCGACATCTTTTTTGGCACCTATGCTTCTTTTCTCGCACCTAAATATGTAACATGATCGAGCTCCTTTGCGTTCCCCACTTACCATTGGCTATCACCCATCCTTGCA
>Ga0182004_10004390_pt1 | contig 11367 bp, 13 predicted proteins | sample Sormic07211540_1_FD_120479 | JGI IMG/M metagenome (GOLD analysis project Ga0182004, IMG submission 120479) | Endophyte microbial communities from Sorghum bicolor roots, Mead, Nebraska, USA - 072115-40_1 MetaG | ecosystem: Host-associated > Plants > Roots > Unclassified | place: USA: Nebraska...
TGATGACCCAGCTAAAGGGTTACATTTTCACTCGTGCCAGGATTTACATCATGCATAATGATAATCGTGTTGGTGAATCTGAATATGTGTGTGTAGGGTGGGTGTGGTGTTTTCTGGAAGGCAATCACCTGGCGGGCATAATGTCATATGGGGTACTTATGATGCTCTGAAAGCTCAGAATCCACATAATGTTCTGCTTGGATTTATAGGTGAGCATATTTGCATCAGTCAACGTGTTATAATTTTAGATTACTCTTGACTCTTGAGCAAGAAAAATGGTTGTTTTAATAAGGATTAAAAGAAAAGAATCCACTAATTTCTGATCTACTGCCAAAGTCCACTGAGAAACATAATCATATAACATTGTCTTAATGTAATGACAGTTCTGCTGCGTCAAGAAAATAAAAATAAACATAATGATAACGGAGTATGACTTAATTTGTTTTTTTTTTAATTTTTTGTATAGGTGGCACGGAAGGCCTATTTGCAAAGAAGACGCTGGAGATCACAGATGATGTGCTTTCGTCATACAAAAATCAAGGTTAATCATATACATTTAGTAAGCTATAAATTGTTCCTTATGTAGTATTACATATGTTAATAATTGGGGAATCTATGCCTCCTTGAAGGTGGTTTTGATTTGCTGGGCAGGACTGTTGATCAAATCCGTACGACAGAGCAAATAAATGCTGCTAAGGCAACATGCTGTGATCTTAACTTGGATGGCCTAATCATCATTGGAGGTGAGACAAGAGAACCAAAAAAAATTTCTCATTCTTCATTAAACTTTGATAAAAATGAAATTTCTGCCTCCTAGTCAAATGGGATTTGCTCGACAATTTGTCCGACAAAGTTGGAAAAGATTCTAATGTACTGCATATATTATAATACATCCCAGATTCCATGATAAATAATGTGATTCTCAAAGGTTTTTAATCTCCAGGGGTGACCTCCAATTCAGATGCTGCTCAGCTTGCAGAGATCTTTGCAGAGCATAACTGCAAGACAAAAGTATGTAGTCAATACTCGCTCGCATACTACTTATTTTCCAACCTGAAAGAAAGTTTCAGATACCTCATCATTTTACAGGTTATAGGAGTCCCTGTAACGCTGAGTGGCGATCTCAGGAATCAGTTCGTCGAAACAACTGTTGGTTTTGATACAGTGTGCAAGGTGATTCCTGTGACAAATTACTAGCAGTGCAGCAATTCAAAATTCTGAATGCAGTATGAAAGTGCCATATCCTAAAAAGTTTGTTCGATAATTTGCTTTCAGGTGAACTCTCAGCTTATAAGCAATGTTTGCCTCGATGCAATCTCAGCTGGGAAGGTATTTGTGACATATATTATTCATAATGCATTGAAAGCACAAATTTCTGGTCATTTATTTTTCAGAGTCAGGAGGCCAGAACTGATTGTATCTAAATGGTATACTTACTCTGCTTGACACTCCCCTCTCTTTCAGTACTACTATTTTGTTCGCTTGATGGGTGGCAAAGCATCTCATGTTGCATTAGAATGTGCACTTCAGTCACACCCAAACATGGTATGGTTTGATCAAGTGAAACTATTACATATTAAGTTAGCTCTGTACATCTTTACTAGTAAATTTCTGCATTCAGGTTATATTAGGAGAGGAGGTGGCGTTTTCAAAGCTCACATTGAAGGAAATTACAAACAAGATATGTGACGGAGTAGAAGCAAGGGCGGAACAAGGTCTGTACACTTACAGGATAATTTGTTACACTGAAATATTTGTAGTAACTTGCAATAATCTGGTATATGGGATATTGATTCTTAGGGAAACACCATGGAGTGCTAGTTATTCCTGAGGGACTAATAGAAAGCATACCAGAAATGTATGCACTCATTCAGGTACATTTAATTCTTACTTATGTCTAAAGGATAAGATGTACAATGCGTGTTCTGTTCCATCTGATTTTACCCATTTTCATTCCAAATATATTTCAGGAAATCAATAATCTCCACAGTAATAATATTTCTGAAGCAGACATTCCATCTCAACTTTCTCCATGGGCCGCTGCCTTGTTCAAGTTCTTGCCATCGTTCATTAGGAGAGAGGTTATGCATGACTTGTATAATTGAATATACTCAATGGTATTTTACTTTTGAAAATTCTGTTCTGAAGATCTCAAACATATTTTTGTTCATTCAGTTGATCCTGCATCAAGAATCTGATAACTCAGCACAGCTATCTCAGGTATATGATATGGTTAGCTCTTCATCAAAATTTATCTTGCACAATTACTGATGACATTTCCTTTTCCAGATCGATACCGAGCAGCTCTTAGCTCATTTAGTAGAAGCAGAAATGAACAAGAGAACAGTAAGTTCCATTACATTATTGTTTTTTTTTTCTATTACAGAATTTTTGTAGTTCTGATATTTTCATTGGTTTCTAGAAAGAAGGAAAGTACAAGGGAAGAAAATTCAGTTCAGTGTGCCACTTCTTTGGTTCTCAAGCCCGAGGATCGCTACCATCAAACTTCGACTGCAACTATGCTTATGTAAGAAATGAATCTAAACTAATTATTTTGCTCCCACAACCACCATGTATTCATTTCAAGAAACGACAAGTGGTGGTGGTATAGCACACATCTAAATGTCAAAGAATGCAGGTTCTTGGCCATATTTGTGTGCAAATAATAGCAGCTGGATTGAATGGCTACATGGCTACTGTAACAAATCTAAAGGACTCGACAAACAAGTGGCGATGCGCTGCTGTTCCTCTAGCGGTATTCTCCTTTAACCTGTTATTACTACTGTGTTAGTCTGTTTTCCTTGGGAATTATGTTCAAGCTTTCTGCTTTCAATACTAGAATGTGATTGTTTACCATTCTTAACAGGCAATGATGAGTGTGAGGAGGCACTTGCGTGGTCCTGGAGCTGTTCCTATTGGGAAGCCAGTCATCCATCCTTCTCCTATTGACCTGAAAGCAGAGTCATATGCGTAAGTCGAACGATCCTTTTATAAAGTTACTTCCCATGTTTTGAGTACCTAAAGATTGAACACTGAAATGTTTGGGTCATGTCTGTAAGAATGATAAGAACCGATGGCAGGTAAAAAGAAAGCTTTAGTTTTGCTTTAGTTTTCAGGATAACCAGAAACATAACTTCATCCATTTGTTTGTTTTAATACCGTTGAATTTCAGCCACTCTGCAAATTCAGGAAACAGGAACAGTGTAAACAAACACTTTTTTTTTGTTTCATATACTACTCAGGGTCCTGAGAGAGAAAGCCTCAAGCTTTCTGTTAGATGATTTCTACAGAACTCCAGGAGGCATTCAGTTCGAAGGACCTGGCGCAGGCACCAAGCCTATCACATTGACCATAGAAGAGCAGGACTATCTGGGTGACATCGAGATACTGCAAGCCTACTTGGACAAGGTGCACACACACACACAAAAAAAAGAACACATATCTGATATGTATAGATTCAGAAGAAAAGAAAGTCGGTACCTATTGTTAAGCTTATCAAACATAATAATGTCACAGGTTAGGACCATCCTGAAGCCTGGATGCTCACGGGAGATTCTCAAGGCATCAATAAGCTCGATTGCGTCAGTAAACGATGTGCTCAAGTTCATGTCGGCGCCCCTCAATACAGAGCTTCCTCTCTACCACTTCAACTGATTTTTGAAGACCCATCGCATACACTGCCCTAGTCAGTGAAAATCCAGTTGTCATATGACATCAGTCCAGTTAACAAAATCTGGTGGAGAATCCAGAGTGCCTTCTACAACAACTATTCTTTTGTAGCCTCTTTTTTTCTTTGTGATATAACCTTATTGCAGATACTGGAAAAGGATCAATAGGATAGCTTCTACTGCCTAAACTACCTTAGCACTTACTCACATAATTTGAACATTGCGCGCAATATGTTTCCCCAATAAATATGATCCGACAAAATCCATGTGTGGGATGTTTCTAGCCATCCCAGTTCTTGTTCGCTTGGCAGAAAAGTTATGGCTGAAAATACTATTCGCTAATTTGTTAAAGAAAAATACTACTGATAACTGGCAGATTCGATACGTAAGCTCAAGCGAACAGGGAGTAGTAGTTGTTTGTGGGATTTTCTCAAGTGCAAGATCCATCATTGTGTTATTTTGCATGTCCAACAAGATTGTATTTTTGCCAAATCACAGAAAAGCACACACCATATTATATAGACTTAACATAGGTTCAACATCATGCACAAAGGCACCGAGACTTGTGTCATACAAGCTCAGAAAAGAGACTTGTGTCATACAAGCTCAGAAAAGACAGGCAAGTCTTCGCACATCCAAGATGATAGCTTTCACTTTGAACATCTCTATAAGGCCAGAAGAAACTTATGTAAGCTTTACAGCAATCTAACAAAAATCATATTATGTATGGCATTTTTAATCCTCATTCCCTGGGCAATGCAGGAAGCATATTAAGGTAAGAAAGAGTACAAGCACAGGGCATTTTAGGTGTGCGATTGCAAAAGCATACATTATCCAAATTCCACTCAACAGTACATTTAGAACAGTGCCTCATACTAGTGACAGAAAACTGTTGCCTTCGAATGGCACCATTTTATTATTTGATTATTATCCTCAGCAAGTTGATGCAGGGCTTGGTGATTTTTGCAACATGGGAATAAGCATGGTCTGGAAAGGGATGAAAGAACTTGATGCGCATTTGTGATCACCATCTGCTGCAAACCACCCTGCAGGGCAACATAACAAGACTTGGGTAAATAGAAGTTGGAGAATGTTGTTCCATGCCTAGCAGATATTTCTGTCCCATAGCACACAGCCCACAGCCCCTAACGGGCTGGGATGAGTGAACATGGAACTTTTATGTACTTGTTAAATGGGAAATTTGGAACCATTCTGTGTCACACGATCTCATTAATCACAATGCAGAATATTGACTATTGGAAAATATATCAGGTAGAAATGAGGGCCAATTGTATACTGCAACTAGTATAGACTCAAATGATTACCCAGTACTCCACTACATGCTGGAACTAAGCAGTGAACTTAATCCAATTGCAGATGAAGTTTGGCAAAAGCTAGTAACCCTATGTCCGACAAGCACAAGAAACACTGGTTTCTGTGGGAGATATAACCTTATATACATGGTGTTGGCTGACTTTATATGATGGTTCCACTAGGGATTAAGGCATCTTTAATCACTGTGACAATGCCACTTTTGATAAAGTATCCTTCCGTCTCCCTTACTGCTTCTTGGACATTATCAAAATTGATTATCTGTAAAACAACAAACTATTTAGGAAGGATGAACTGATGAATACATAACAAAACAGCATTGCACATGTTTTCGTCCATTATCAACTCTATGAGAAGTTAGAAACAACTTGTACAAACAGTGAATAGGAATTCCTTTGTATTTTAATTTTCTTTTGGTACAGAAGACCTACAGCTCATATGGTAATATACTAATGCTCCCATGGAAATATATAAAATAAATGCATGATCAGGTAATTTAGAATATGACAAGAAAAAAAAAACTAGAAAACGGCAGTCACTATCTTTTGGAAAACGGTAAAAAATGATTTATAGAAACCTTTTTACATAAATAAGACATTTGATTAATCCCTATAGTTAAACAATAGGCAATAGATACAAAACATCATCAGCTTAAGACAAATTCGATATATTTGAAATACCTTCACATTTTCTCCAATACGAGCATTTTTGTCGATTATTGCTTTTCTGATATGTGCATTCTTCCCAATACCAATGGGAATGCCACCATTCTCAGAAAGGACTTTCTTATCATCCTCAGTCTGAACAAAACAGAAAGAAGGATAAATTCTTATGATATTTCCATTATGCGATATTAGAGTTCTGTTTGACTCTACTTTACCTCATAATAGTCTGCACCCATCAGCAAAGAATCCTCTATAACTGCACCTTCAGAAATGCAGGAACGGAGTCCAACTACAGAATGGTTGATTGTGCAATGCTAGCAAAAGGAAGATGAAGTGGTGCACAGAAATCAGATAATGGGTTTAGGAAGTCTGTGCATTGAAATGTGAGAATGCACAAAGAAGCAATGAGACTTGACAAATAGATCCACAAACTAAGTTAAAGATCCCAAAATGCATTATGATATGGAAGCCTCTGAAAACAATATATACCAATACATCAGAAAACATGTGGAAAGGCTTCTTACTTTAATAACACAACCTTCGCCAATAACACTGTCTGTCACATCGGCATCAAGAACCTTTGAAGGAGGCAAGTATCTAGGTTGCGTATAAATTGGAGCAGAACGGTCATAGAAGCTGTATACATAATGTTTGATCAGCAGTAAGTGGTGGATCCAGAAAATTGCAACCTCCTAACATAGTAACTTCTTACGTAGACATGTGCAAACCATACCTAAAATCCGGTACAGGTTTCTTGGTTATTCCCAAGTTTGCATTATAAAATGCTTCAATAGTACCAATATCTTCCCAGTAACCATCATATAAGTAAGCTTGCACCTGTCGAACACAATAGCATCATAAGCAAACATAGTAACTACTAAGAAGGCAAAGCCAAACCTCTCAATAAATGATGCAAATAGAATCTTTTAATTGACTGAAATGCCCATATCATAAAATCCAGAATGATAAAACAAAAACTGGAGGAAAGAAACCAAGAAAGCTCAAGAGCATAGCATACCCTTAATCCAATTTCTGTTGCGCCAGGAATAACCTCACTTCCAAAGTCATTTGCTGCAGGAAAGTTTTCTCTGAGAAGCCGAAGCATCACATCTTTGCTAAAAACATAGATTCCCATACTAGCAATATAAGGCAGTTCCTTGGCCCTCTCAGGATCAAGGCCCAATATAGTGGTGTCAACCTGAAAAGGTAAAACAAGAAAAAATTAACTGAAAAAAGTGCAATCACAGAAGTAGCTTGGGCGGAATGTTGTAATAATTGGCCTGATTCTATCGGTTGATAGATGAAGCCGGATATTTACTATCCTTTATCTTAAAAAAATCAGGACGCACAAGAACTTGGGTTAAAAAGTTTATCACATTTGTACCATCATTGATCTCAGCTTCTCTCCTTTTGGTTTTTCTGCAAACTCAACTATTCTCCCTTCATCATCAATTTTCATAAGACCAAATGCAGTTGCACGTTGTTCATCCATTGGCAGGGCTGCAACAGTTATATCAGCATCTGTTTCTCTATGGGCTTGAATGAACTTTTGGTAGTCCATACGGTACAGGTGATCTCCAGCCAGAATAAGGAACTCCATGATATTGTGCTCCTCAAATAGCCACATATATTGACGCACAGCATCTGCAGTACCCTGATATCGGAAGCAAAACAGATCAACAAACCAGTGTGAGAAGTGGGATAGGGAATTTGGTACAGAAGGAAGACAGCATGTAAGTGGGTAGCGGAGGAAACAAGCATTTAACTTTTGGAACCTTATGTTCATCAAAACTTCTAAAGGCAAACTCCACCTATTGAACTTTAAGTGCCCCATGTGACCAAGTACAGTAGCTCATATCAATTGTCAGGAGATGCATTAAGTCCAATAAAAGTTTGTTTACAAAGTAGGGTAGAAACACTACGCTGGTTTAATTTGATAATCAGAAGTGCTCAACCAATTATTTTCTCTACACTTATTTTGTGCACCCTCTGGAGTCTAGCTACAAGTGAGTGGCAGTGCACTGACAATGCATTTGTGTAGCTGCATTTGTTGCAATAAAAAGAAAAAAAAAGGTACCAATCAATTTTGCAAACAGTTTAAGGACAAAAATAAAAGTTAAGGAGGGATATCTAAGAGAATATTAATAGACAGAAGCTGAAAAGGCAATGGATCAGAGATGTACTTGGTATCAAACATCACCACTCCTGTTGTCAGCATGGACTAATATTCCAGGATGAATAAATTGATCACATGTCAACAGATGAACAAAGATACCTGAAACCAGTTGGGATTCTCTGGACTCTGTTGTGCTGCAAGGACCTCAACGAATCCCTCATTCTTGTACCCGGCAATGTTGTTCCCATAGGCCCTTGAGAGGTGGCGGTTGAGCGAAGCAGAGTTGAACTGTGTTAGCACATATATCTTGGAGACGTTACTGTTCAGACAGTTGCTGACAGGGATATCTATGAGCCTGTAGTTGGCGCGCAACGGCACTGCTGGTTTCGCCCTCTTCTTCGTCAGTGGATACAGCCTTGTCCCAGCACCACCTCCAAGGATGATCCCAAGAACACTCTGTAGGAATAAAAGGACCACATGAATTACAGGGATGAAAATGTGCCAGAACATTCAATGACTGATCTGCACTTATTAATCGCAGATTTTATCAGAAAATCTTCTAATAAACTGACGGTAAGGTACAATCTTTAGATCTCGAGGCGATTATTAAATGCATTCCATGGACCACGCAAGATCCTACGATAAATAAAGTAACAATAAATTATAAAGGCAACCCAACCAGTCACCCAACAACTAACAAAGGCAAGTGCTGCCATCATCTTTCCACCATTTCCTTCTGGATAATATTGGATTCAAACCATTTAGAAAATTGACATGAACAGTCAGTAGAAGTGAACGTTTTCACCAATCTAACCAAAAATATAAAAACAACAAGCTCACACCCATCAACCACTTGTGATTTCCCTAAATTTTGCACCCAATCACACAGATAGATTCAACCACTTGCCATGTACACGCGCAAAGTACGCCTGAAACCGCAGGTGAGAAAAAGAAATCGCCTGACGCGAAAAGTCAGAATCTTGGAACTCATCCGACGCCATCCAAAAGCCAAAATTCGCTCTTTTTTAATCGCGTACCGTGCTGGCGTCCGGATCAAGGCACGTTTGCGAGCTCCGAGAGTCCGAAACGCCCCTCGGCGAGAACAGGAACGGCCTCCGGGCAGGCGGCGACGCACGCAGCCGTCTCCCGCCGGCGCGCCACCCTGACACAGCCGCCCGGCGGCGTCCGAGGCCGAGATCACCGGGGAACGTAGCGGCAGCCGGGACCGGGGTCAGGGAGGTGGCAGCCAACGCGCCCATCGCCGTCGCCATCGGCGGTGGGTCGGAGCGAGCTCGTGGCAACGGCCGAGAAGGGAGGGAGGGTGGCGTGATGGGGGCAGTGACTGACACTGTGGAGTGGCGTGTCCTCTACCGGCTCTGGGAGTTTCAGAGGAGCCCGTTTGGCGTTTTGCTTTCGCGTCACTGGTGCGGTGATCTGCGGAGAATGATTTCTCTTCATTTTATAGAGCACCGAGTAATAATGAAGAGGAGCTATCTCATCTCGAGTTTGTTCATTTATTTACTCCATCCGAAAAAAAACGTATCTTGCTTTTAAAACATTCAACTTTTTCCCCCTAAATTTCGATAATATTCAATACCAAATATCTCTAAATAATATGTTTATATTCTAAAAAGGTTTTTTCCAGTTAATCTAACAATACTTATTCAACATCATAAAATATTAATATTTTATATATGCAGTTAAATTTAAAAGATTAATTTTCTGTGCATTTCTTTTGCTAGCAACCCCTGCACTTTGTGGCTTCTTTGCTGCACATCATGTGATGGTGTCCATGGGAAACACATCTTCGTCTCTTCTGTAAACTTACGATATATCGCTGGCCACTGGCAGAGCTATGTGGAGGCTAACCTAAACATTGGCCCCACCTTACTTATGTAAAAGTTTCACTAGTTCTTAGTTGTAATCACTAGCAGTAGAAGACAACACTAGCAAATAATGTACAACAGACAGACATCAGTCTATAAGTTCTTAAAATTTACAATAAAGACGGCTAAATAGACAACTTATACAACCCATAGACAGCTGCTGTCTGTGTCTACAAATCGTTTAATGCTTGTATATAGACATAATCAATCATAAATATTATTTCTATATACCATTGTGTTGCTATTTGATGCAAAACAAATCCTTCAAAGTAAAACATATATTAATGTAATATAATATATTTCATAAATCATAAATCATAAATCAAATATAACATGTGTCTTCTTCCTCGTAAATTAAATATGATTGAAACACTTGTCTAATTTTCTTTGTTTCCTTAATGTTGCCATATGTGTTCGACTAGATCATTTTTGAGTTGTCTATGGGTTGATCATGGATAGCGAGCACCTCCGTGAATCATGCATTGGTGCTATCACTTGTATGCACTTCGGGTGGGAGCACTATCATCACACTTGCATTCTTATTCAAATCTATGGAAACTCTAACCAATTTCTTCTCATCCTCCACTACCATATTGTGAAGCATAACATAAGCTTGCATTATGTTAATAATGTCCCCCCTGCTTCCATAACCTTGTTGGTCAGCCGCCAGTTGAAAAACAATCAATTATCAGTAACTACAAAACATTTAGGAGGCACCGAAAACATTCAGAAAAATAGAATTCCAGAAAAATAGAACTGCAATTCTCTTTGCAATTCAGTTACTGGGGCAGCACTTTCTTTATCATCACTTGTATATCTGCATTTTGAAGGGGGGCCTAGACCTGTTTTTTTGTTGTTGGTGTGCGTCTGAATGTGCCTTGTTCTGGAGAATAGATGTGCAGCAGAAATAAAATTATATCCAAATCATAATATTGCATCCAAATCTTCTTTCAGTTCTTATACTTGTATCGTGTGTAGCTTGACCTACACAAGTTTCTTAGATCAAGACAAATGGATTAAGATTTATGAGCAGGTAACTGAAGAACCTTTTAACTAAGGCCTTATTTAGTTTACCCAAAAACCAAAAACTTTTCAAGATTCTCCATCACATCGAATCTTGCGGCACATGCATGGAGCATTAAATATAGATGAAAATAAAAATTAATTGCACAGTTTGTCTATAAATCGTGAGACAAATCTTTTAAGACTAGTTACTTTATGACTGCACAATGTTTGTTAAATAAAAACGAAAGTGCTACAGTATCAAAATCCAAAATATTTTTGCCCAAGACTATTGTTTCTGATCGTGATACAAAATTTTTGAGCTATTTTTGGAAAACATTATGGGGAAAACTTGGCACCAAGTTGTTATTTTCTACTACCTGTCACCCACAAACTGATGGACAAACTGAAGTTGTCAACCGTACTCTATCTACAATGTTGAGGGCTGTGCTGAAAAAGAATCTGAAAATGTGGGAAGAATGCCTTCCACATGTTGAATTTGCTTATAATAGGGCAGTACATTCAACAACAAATTTTTGTCCCGTTGAAATTGTTTATGGTTTTAAACCACATAAACCCATGGATCTTTTGCCTTTACCATTGCAGGAACAAGTTAACATGGATGCTGCAAAGAGATCAGAATTTATTAAGAAGCTACATGCTGATACAAGAAGGAATATAGAGAAGAAATCTGCACA
>Ga0182004_10004391_pt1 | contig 11362 bp, 6 predicted proteins | sample Sormic07211540_1_FD_120479 | JGI IMG/M metagenome (GOLD analysis project Ga0182004, IMG submission 120479) | Endophyte microbial communities from Sorghum bicolor roots, Mead, Nebraska, USA - 072115-40_1 MetaG | ecosystem: Host-associated > Plants > Roots > Unclassified | place: USA: Nebraska...
ATAGTTGTGAATATAGAGTGTTAAGGTTGTTATATAAGCTGAGTAGACTAGCAATTATGTATAACAATGTATTATACATGTATATATTATTAAAGAGTATACATATTAAATGTTTTTTAAAAAAATTTGGGGGGTCCCATGCTACTACTCTAGAACCGCCCCTGATACGTGGGACGTGGATCAATAATTTTAAGTTTTTAGTTTGCAAGTGGTATATCTCTTCTGGATAATTAGTAGTATGAGGAGAGGATACCCAAAACGTTACGTAGCTATGGAATGAAGATCGTGATTTCAATTTTCAATATATTTGAGTACAATAGCCTCTTTTCCCCCCTGATTTGCAACACTTTCTTAGACCTCATTTCAGATTGGGCTGCAGGCCCATTTACGTTAGGTCTTCAGAGCTCGGATGCACGCCATTCAGTCCAGACCAGGAGCTTATAACATGCAAAACATGGATTCAAATTGTAGTGACTTGTTAATAAAAACAGGCGTCTAAATTGTTCTCCTCTGTCAATGGAACTATTTTAACAGCAAACAGTCAGGCTAAAATACCCTGTTAACGATTTTCAGAAAACAAAATAGTGTTCTTCCTAGTATTTGAATTCGTGACCTAAAATCTAAGACTTAAAAAACATTTTTCTATTCTAAATGACTCCAAACAGAAATAAATTGTCAACTACAAAGTTATCAGTCGCATTGTGAACTAGATTTAGTATTGATTATGTCAAAAATGCATGCATGTATGTGTCCTCCTAAAAAATCTGAGGTCATTTGAAACTTGTAGATTTTGAATTACAAAATCAGAGAACTTCAAACAAATTTTCTGGACTCTTAAAATTGATAAAGAAAAACCTATCAATACAAAGATGTAGATGTCATTGAGATCAACAATTTCAGCATAAACTTCATCTTCTTCGGACTTTGCATAAAAAGTTATAATTGTTTTAGGCCTAGAGGCAATGCCATTTTTTATAAAAAAAGGATTTTATTAAGTCATAATTATTACATTGAGTTGAGATAATAATTATGAACTCGCTTTCGGTCTCCACATAAAAGCACACAACCTAAACAAAGCAAAGAGAAAGCATGGCACTCTAATGATTATCAACTCTAAGAGAAGCCTCACACTCTAATGACTATCAATTCTAAGACTAGATCATCACTCATGGCTGGGAGAAACAAAAACCGTGACCACTTGTGCCAATTGTTGTGATGCCGCTACAACCAAAGCCCATGAAGTAACTTTTTTTAGGATAACTCGTATGTGGAGCCAATGGATAAGCGATGGTACCATATGTAAAGGAGAATAAACAAGTTTCTTTTCAAACACCAAATCAGTTTTGTTATCTGTTAATCATTTATAGAGAAGACACTCTTAACTGGCTCGCCTCTAAAAATAAATAGTACAAATGAGGTAGTTATTTACAAAGGAACCAGATTGCCTTAGGATGTCTATTTATTAATTGATTAACAGAGTGACAGATGTCCTAATACAACTGTCTATAAATTGATGTTTAATAATGACAGTCATCTTAGAATGCCCACCTCTAATAGGGGTGTGCATTTTCCTGCAGCCCATCTCAACATTTTCACATATGGCAACCACTAATGCCCACCTCTATTAATTAGAATGTTTGTCTATTAAAATTGTTTTTGTAGCAGTGATGATTGAGCATTTAAACATATCATAGATAAAGTAAAAGTAAAATCGCTTGTGTAAATGTTTTTGGAATCGAGCATCCAAATTAAAATCACATCGTATCCTTGTGTTTCTTGTTACAATTGTTTGAAAACAAGACCACACTCTAGTATATTTTAGTGACTTTTCATAAATAACTTCACAGAAAAAAAAAGTGCTTCTGGTACACTACAATTAATTTGCATAGTGGAGTTCAGAAAAAAGAAGTTAGAATATATGGATGTCGATGGTGTAAAAGAAGCATTAATAATGGAGCACACAAGGGTGAGCATGTATATATGTAAAGGTGGATGAGCAACCAATTCCCAAATGAGTTACCCATTTATAATCTCTCGTCTCAATAGTCAATACCAAACCTCGTCCCGAAGAAGAAGAATAGTATTATAGTAAGAACTAAAAAATACCACGCGTTTCTGCAGGATGCTCTTTAAAAAACTATTGTATATATGAGTAAAATTATTTACATGTTCTTACATCTATTTTATCAAAATTACTTGCATCAAGAGGTTATAAGTTAGTGGGATGACATGACTATTAGTGGGAGATGATGTGGATAGTTAATGGAATATGATGTGGATGACTTGTATGTTAAGATAGAATGAACTTGTAATGGAGATTAGCTTTATAAGGGCACTCCCAATTAATGCAGAAATCATCATAGTTTCTATAGAAATTAATTATGGTATCATCTAAGCATTTTGCTGACGTGGCAATGTAGTTATTGAAGAGAGTAAAAATCATAGATACTGGGTCTAACTAGAAACCATGTTATGCGTGATCCAAGACATGAAGTGATATGATTGGTTGAGAATGGAGAGAGAATGAATGTGATTGGATAACAAATTATTGTATAGAAACTATCCATTGGAACCATAGTTTCTATACATAGTGTCTATAGAAATTAATAAGTATAAAACTACATGTAGTTTCTAGCATTGGGAGTGCCCTAAGAGATATATAGATAAGAGTGAAGTCCACTAGCAATTTTCATCCCGGTGTCTAAGCTCGTAAATCATCTGTTTAGATCCTTAAACTTGTCCATCTCTGTCACCCAATCCCTAAACTTGGAAATCGCCTACTTGGCTTCTCAAACTTGTTCAATTATTGTTCCTAAACTCGCAATCACCCGTTTAGGTTTTCATACTTGTTCAGTTGTATCGTTCCACTCACTAAACATGTAAATCGTACGCTCAGATCTTCAATCTATGTCCAGGTCTTAGGACCAGTCTAAATGGATCTAGACATGTAAATGTATGTAAGAACATCTTCATGGATTCCACCCAACTGTGTCTCCCGAGCTGTGTTGGTCCCGAGACGTGAGCTAAATAAAGAAGAGAGGGAGCTCGGGACATAGAGAGGATGAGAAGTTAGATGGAGTTGACACTGTTAGCATACCACATCAGTACATACATGTATAAAGAAACTTGATGGCATAATCGAACAAATTTAATGACCTAAATTATATTTAATTATTAAAATTAAAAATATTTGATTTTTCGGTAAGCAGGAATAACACTTTTTAGAAATAGATGGAGTACACGCTAAACAATGGCACATACGCATACGATTTGAGCATCATTTTCAAATGCTTTAGGGCCAATAAAAAGCTATAATACTGTAGTCCCTGCGACTCAAAAAAAATTATAAATCCCGTTTCATGATGAATCAAAGAATCTTAAATTAAACTAAGAAGATTTTATTTACTCTATATCTCTAATTAGTTTTATTATAAAAATATATTTCACAAATAAGTACACATCTCGTTTTCCTAGAAGTCAAATATTTTTAAGTTTGACTAAATATATATATAAATATACTAATATTTATCATATCTAATATATTTCATTAGATTGAGCATGAAATATACTTTCATAATATACTTATTTGTAGATACAAATATTGATATTATTTAATATATTTCTAGTCAAACTAAAAAAATTTGTCTCCTCGAGAAGCGAGATGTGCATTTATTTATGGACGGAAGGAGTAAGCGTTAATATTTTTTTTATATACATTTAGTCAAAATTAAGAATATTTCTCGAGAAGCGAGATTTATAATCTTTTTTGGGGGCGGAGTGGGGAGGAAGAAGGATGCGCCACGCCAACCGTAGCAGTAATAAATTAATTTGATTCAATAGGCATGGACAACGTTTCCGTGTTGCTTCATTCACCGTGTGTACGTACTACGTACTGGTAGGTAAAGCAGACACGTAATTCGGAGCTAAAGCAGCGGCAAACTACGCGATCCTAATCCCAGGGCGAATCTTCTCGCTGGTCGCCGCGGTGGCTGCCAGGCCAGGACTAGTACTCTGAAAGCTCGTGCGCCACTTGCCATGGCCACTGGCCACACATGCAAAAAGAAGCCAAGGGACAGCGATGCCAACCTCTGCTTTGCCGTTCCGAGCTGCGACAAAGGACGCGGCGGATCTACGCGGCTTACCTGTCCCGCCCGTTCACACGTTCCGCGCGGCAGCCCGCAGCCGGCAGGCTGTCACCCAACATGCACGCCGGTCCAGTCCCTATATATATATTGCTCCTACAACAACTCACACAGCTCGCCTGAGCTGAGGCAACACCAGTACTCGAGCAGAGCTCGGTCGGATGGCGCTTCTAACGCTACTACTGTCGCGGTGGCCGCTGCTGTCGCCGTGGCTCAGCCCCGCCGCGGCGTGGTTCATCTTCTTCAACGCCGTTGTCGGCGCCATCGCCGTCATGTCGACCAGTGGCGCGGCCGTGGCCGGGGCCGGGGCCACGTCGTCGCCTCGGCGCAGGCTCTGCCGCAGCGGGTCCTCATCATCTATGGTCCTGGATCGGCTCCGCTCCTTCTTCATCTTTCCCGTGGGGCAGCTGCCGATCGATGAAAGCAGTGCTGCCTCGGGCTCGTACTGCTGCTCCCCGGAAGCAGAGGCGGCGTCCGCGACTCAGGTGTGCGCACCTCAGCGCAATCCACAGGAGGTGGTGGCTGCAACAGCCGGCGCGCCTGTGGCGATGGCAACAGCGGAGGACGACGCGCCTCCCGCACCGCCACCGTCGTCGTCGGAGGAGGAGGAGGACAGGGCAGAGGCAGAGAAGGAGCAAGACCATGATGAGTCCATCAGCTTGGACGAGGCGTACGCGCTAGCCCAGCGGCATCGCGCGAAGCCAACGGCGTCGCCGCCGCCGCCATTAGCAGCAGCAGGCTCTGCCACGGCTGCCCCTGCTGCGTTGCCGACGCCGGAGAACAAGAAGAAGAAGCCAGCAGCGAAGGTGGTGGTGGCGGACTGGCGGAGGGTATCGAAAGCAGGGGAGCTGGCGCTGGAGGGGAAGGCGGAGTTGAACGCGCGCGCAGAGCTGTTCATCCGGCAGTTCCGGGAGGACCTCCGGCTGCAGAGGCTCAACTCCATCCTCAGCCACACCCACGCCCTGGGCTCCCCGACGGCGGCGCGGTAGCCGGCGTGCACGCCGCGGCTGCCATGATGTGCTTGCTCGCTCCGTTGTTCAGACGGACATATCCTCTGACACACAATTTTGGAACATTGTTTTTCTTTAGACTCCCTTACTAAATTTTAGCTAGCTAAACTTTAGTCACTTTAGTAGCTAAAGTTACAAACATATTGACTAAAAAAAGCTAAAATAGTTTAGTTCCATTAGTCATCCAAGAGTAGCTAAAATAATTTTAGCTAACTAAAATTTAGCGAGGGGATCCAAACGGGCCTAGTTTAATTATTGTTTTTTTTGTTATTAGTTTATATGTATACACAAGATAAGAACATCTTGTTCGCCCAGCTCAGCAGTACGAGACACGTGAAAGTGTACAAAATTTTTAAGATTCCACGTTACATCGAATCTTGTGGTATATGTATGGAGCACTAAATATAGATGAAAATAAAAACTAATTATACAATTTGTCTGTAAATCACGAGACGAATCTTTTAAGCCTAATTGCTCCATGATTGGACAATGTTTGTCAAATTAAAACGAAAGTGCTACGGTGTAGTTTTTCCAAAAAAATTTGGAACTAAAACCAGGCCTAAAGCTCGGGGAACGAGATCCCCTGCAGTCAGTCTCATCGACTGCAGTCTACAGTTGGCGTATCTGTGCCGTTCGTTGCCATCCAAGGGACCATATTAGCTAGGATTCCTGGGAGGCAGTCCAGCAGCCCATCTAAAGCCCACGACGAACAACCCTTGAGCAGGCTGTCTTCCTTACCGCCGCGACTGCCGTCTTCCTTATCGTGTACTATCTTCCTCGGCAACTCATTCCTTCCCTACTGCCGGTCGTTTCTGGCGCTGCTGCTCGTACCTGCCGTCTCGAATCGGCCTCATCTTCATAGATCGACTTCAAGCTTCTTCCTCATGCTCGGCGTACAGATGTTGGTGAGCCATGCGGATGGCTCGTGGGAGACGCAGATCGTGGGAACTGGGAAGTGTGGATGGCTATGGTGGTGTCCTCACGAACTGCATCCTTGCAGGCGGCAGGGATGGCTGCGATAGCGTTGTGCAGCGGCGGCCTCCGAGCAACAAGGATGGCTAGGGTGGCCACTAGGCTCAAGAAAATTCATCGCTTGAGGCTTTAGGGCCTGTTTAGATTGGAGATGGAAATTTTTTAGTGTTCTATCAAATGTGTCGGAAGGATGTCGAGAGAAGTTTTAGAAACTAATAAAAAATAAATTATATAGTTTGTCTAGAAACTGCAAGACAAATCTATTAAGCATAATTAATCTATCATTAATCTCGCGATTTTCAACCAAACTGTGTAATTAGTTTATTTTTTTATCTATATTTAATGTTCCATACATGTATCCAAAGATTCGATGGGATGGATGAATAATTTTTTTTATAGGGAACTGCACCCTGCGCCAGAACTGAAGAGCATGCGCACCTCGCGCTAAAAACGCTAGCAGCGATGTGCTGGTTGGGCCGTTGGGCCAAGGTCCAGCGGCACTTTGAAGACTCAGGGGCAAAGGAAGCGCCGGGAGCTGGTTGCCATTCGATCTTAGTGAACGGTGGGATGCCTAGGGAGCAGTCGCTGCATGTGACTGCAGGGGATCTCGTTCCAAGCTCGGAGTCCCTTGAGCAGAGCATTACATGAAAAGAGCTAAAAGAAAAGCAGCCAGCAACCATAGTACAGTAGTACGGTTTAGGAAAGGTGACCAAGTTTAGGCTTTGTTTTTTATCCAAAAAGTTTTTGTGTTTTGATTTTGTAGCACTTTTGGGTCTTGTTTACTTCCAAAATTTTTTGCAAAATAGGAATAGTAGCACTTTCGTTTGTATTTGACAAATACTCTCCAATTATGGATTAACTAGGCTCAAAAGATTCGTCTCGTAAATTCCGACTAAACTGTGCAATTAATTTTTATTTTCATCTATATTTAATACTTCATGCATACGTCTAAAGATTCGATGTGACGGGGAATCTGAAAAATTTTACAAAATTTTGGGAGAACTAAACAAGACCTTGTTTGTATCTGGTAATTATTGTCAAACTATGGACTAACTAGGCTCAAAAAATTAGTCTAATTATTTTTTTATCTATATTTAATGTTTTATACATATGCTGCAAGATTCGATGTGACAAAAATTTTTGAAAAGTTTTTGGGTTTTGGGCTGAACTAAACAAGGCCTTTGGAATAGCCCCAAAGCAACCATGTCATGTGCACTCGTACATTTTTTTAAAAACATGTTCACCGTATGATCAAAGAATATGTTTTTTTTTTTGGTTTACTGGGCTCATCGATCGGAGCCTGGCCAGCAAGCCGAGCCTGGGAAGCCTATGTCTCCGCTGGGCCTGGCTAAAGGGCCTTCGGTAGCTAGCGGAAGCCAGGATGATTTCAAGCAACCAAACATACAGAAATTGCATTATTGGAGGCTAGCCAGGAAAATGAGAAGGAAACTAAATACGGCTTATATAACATTAATTGATTATATTTGAGTTCAAGATCAGCAAGGAAAAAGTATTTGCGATCGGTAAATTTGTAGTACAACAAAAGAAAGAAGACAAGCTGTATAGGACAAACCTTTTCAAAAAATCAAACATTTTCAATTTTGATTTGACCAAATATATGTAACAGATAATTTTTATGGTGCATGATTAAATCATTAGATCAAATGAATATAATTAAATATAAATGTTGTTAACATAATTTCTATAATTCTAATTAAACTTAAGAAAGTTTGATCCGCACAAAATCTAGACGACTCTCTTTTTGGAGGGAGGGAGTATGCTACTTAGTTGGATATATAAGTTCTATCCCCTATCTATCGTTAATATTAATTTATATCTATATTTATTCTTAATATTAAATTTATATCTATATCTAATATAAACCATGAAAATTATCTTGGTTTTCAATACATTTTTTTGTTCCTTTCTTTCCTTTTATTCTTTTATTCTTTGTGTTTCCTTTATTTTACTTTCGTAATTATAGGGTAAGGTTATGATGAGGATGTTTTGAATGCTTATAAATTTAAATTTGAACTAAAAGTGGATTTGATCATATGAACTTTGGGTTTTACCAGAGCACATATCCTGGAAATCACATGACAAAATACTATTTTTTAACACATGAATTTGGATGTTTTTTTACGGATTTTTATATACCACTAGGTAGCATGCCCGTGCGTTGCTATGGGACAGTTAACATTTTTTATTTAAAATACATGGTTCGCATAATAAGATAATAATATTGTAATCTCCTACTTATTGGCATATCTGTTTGAGATATCTATTTGTTGGCATATTATAATCTATTTGTTTGACATTTTAATTTGCATTGCAGATATAGCTTCTAATGTGTGTATGCAATAGTTGCTCAGATGAAACATATGCAGTCGGGTGCCTTATGTGGTGAGCCTTGGTGCTGCCTTACTTTAAAAAAACAAAAAAATACAGAATGTCAGTCAAATGCACACATGCTTTATACACTCATATAGAGGGATGAGAATACACTCATACTAAGGGATAGGAACCTAGATACGGTCACGGCTGTTACAACTGCTTGATAAAATATAAATTGTAGATACAGGGTCACGACTGTTACAACTGCTTGACAAAATATAAATTGTAGATACAGACACGACTGTTAATATACTCTTCCCATTATGTTGTAAATTTTACAATTGTTAGGAGATTTTTAGCACAAAATGATAGCTATTCCATTCCAACCCATGACCATGAGTATGTAAACCAATAATAATAAAATATAAGTTATTTATTTACAATAAAACACTCTAGGTAATTATATATGCCATCACGTAAGTATGTATAGAGTATCTCTCTGTAGAGTTTGATAAGCCAATTGAAAATCTCTAAGAACAATAACAAATATGGAGATAGTGAGATATTATTTGTGCAGAAAAATTTGAATTAAAAAATACAATTATGAATCAATAAAGTAATATTACCTCGTCTATGGCGTTAGGACCTCCTTGTATACAATATTTTTTTTTTCTGAAAACGGCCTGTGCGTTGCTAACAGTTTATACTAAAAATACATAGGTCACACAATAAGATTTTAATACTGTAAAATTTAAGTATCAATATTAAAATACATAGAGGTGCGGAGCGGGGGCGCAGGAGTGTCGAGGGTCGCGGTGGTTCAACAGCCTGGTGCGGAGGCGACTTGGTGAGAACGGATTGGAGACGGTGGCTTGGAGGTAGAACTGATCGTGGGGGCGCATGGTCGCGGTGGTTCAACGGCCTGGTGCGGGGGCGGCTTGGCGACGACGGCTTGGAGGTCGAACTGATCGCGAGGGTGCACGTCGCGGTGCCGTGCGAGCGGCAGCTTGGCGGTCGAGCTGATTCCCACGAGGACGAACTAATCGCGAGGACGAACTGACCGAGGGGTTGACGTCCGGTGTCGTGCAAGCGGCGGCTTGGAGGTTGAAATGATCCATGTGCACATTGCGGTGCTGGATTCTTTTTGTGTAGTGTCCGTACGAGATTTTTTTTGTTTCCTTCTTAAACTGAACTGATCGAGGGCGATTGAAGGATTTTTGTTTCCTTTTGAACGGTGCCGGATTCCTTTTGTGTAGTGCAGCGTGCGTATGAGATTTTTTGTTTCATTTTGAAATTGAACTGACCGAGATCGCACATCGGGTTGCTGGGTCGCACGACGGGTTGCTGGGTTTCCTTTTTCATTCGTACGCGTTATTTTGGTTTCCTTTTGGAGTTGGGATCGCAAGGGGAGATGAGACTTAGGTTACACCAAACCAAAGTTGTACGAAAAAATTATCTTATTTTTGTTCTTTTTAGTTGTATATAGGAGATTTGGATGCTAAACGGTTTAAACAAAAGCTCAAATACAACATTACGTGATCGCATAAACATCCGTGCAAAATGACTCGTGCTCGATTTTTTTTCTTTTAACTTGAAATGTTACAAGATTTATGGAGCTCAATAAATCCTTCATTTCAAGTTAAGAAAAATAAAATAGAAAATCAAAAGCAACCAGAGTCCAGAGCGCCATTCGACATTCTAGATGCACCACACGACGGCAGTAATTTAACGTCAATCCAAAGAAAAACAAAACTGAATCAAAAACAAAACAATGCACCAGCCGGGAATCGAACCCGGGTCTGTACCGTGGCAGGGTACTATTCTACCACTAGACCACTGGTGCTGTTTTTCTATAATTTTAAATTAACGGTATTCATCTATATCGACGTACGTGTAAAAATATTATTTTTCTTCCCTTTGGGCAGTTTCATGCTCAAATGTCATTGGGGAATCAAAAACGAGAAAACTTCCGTTATTGAAATTCTTCCTAATCCCATGAAAGTCTGATTTAGAACGTAGACGTTTTCCCGTTTTTTCTACATCAATAAATCTGTGTCAAATTCGTATAAAAAGCCAATGCTCCAATTAGAGGCTCAATTAATTTGTAAACAAAATTAAGTTGCTCCTGCCCTATTCATTGACTGAACCATTGCATTTTTTAAACTCCATTACATGTTTTTTGTACCTGTCATCTTCTTCTGGGCCGGGCAATCACTAAAAAGACCATTAGGTCCTGATACCCTGTTAGGCTTTGGTCAGCAGACGAGTTCTAAATTTGAGCCACCACTAGTTTCCATGTAACTTGATGGTTCTATGTGGCCACTCATTGGTGACGGGTCTTGCCAAGACACATCATTGAACGTGTTAGCGGAACCAGATCTAAGGGCATGATTAGATTCAAAAAGTTTTTTGATTTTGATATTGTCCAACCATAACTAGACTTAAAAAAATGGTCACATAAATTATAGTCAAATTGTGTAATTAGTTATTTTTTTATCTATACTAGGTTAATGCCCGTACGTTGTTACGGGTTTTAAAATCCACATACTTTATGTTTCTTCATTGTTATTTTATTTTTTTCTGTCTATATTCTATTTTTTTCATTTTTTTAGTTTTTGTTTTTTGATTTTATTTTATTTTCTGTCCTATTCTTTTCTTGTTTTAATTTTACCTTTTATTTTCTTTTTGTTTTGGTTTTATTTTTATTGTTCTTTCTTGCTTCAGATTTTCTATGTTTCTTCATTTTTATTTTATATTTTATTACCTTTTAATCTTATTTTCATCTTTATTTAAATTATTCATTAATTTTATTTGCTCTATGCACTTTTTATCATTTGTTAATTATGTTTGTTTTTATATTTTTTCTTAGTAATTTTATTTTTTATTTTTATTTTCTATATATAT
>Ga0182004_10004392_pt1 | contig 11361 bp, 8 predicted proteins | sample Sormic07211540_1_FD_120479 | JGI IMG/M metagenome (GOLD analysis project Ga0182004, IMG submission 120479) | Endophyte microbial communities from Sorghum bicolor roots, Mead, Nebraska, USA - 072115-40_1 MetaG | ecosystem: Host-associated > Plants > Roots > Unclassified | place: USA: Nebraska...
GAGAGAGAGAGACGGCGCTCGCCGCTTACTCGTTCTGGGGGAATATTGGAGAAAGGGGAGCGGGTCCATCCCTCTCCCTCAACCAAACGGAACCGCTCCGTCCCGTTTCCCCTCGCCCTCGCCCCCTTCGACCAAAGTCACCAAACGCATCGTAAACCAGCTCCTCGACTCGAGCTCGAGCTCAACTCGGCGGAGATCTCCGGCGAGGCGCCGGACGCCGGCGATGGCACCGGGGGCCGACGAAGCACTGTACGAGATCCACCGGCACGCGTCAGGATCCCACGTGATCCCTCATGTGAGTGCCCGGCCCCTCCATCTCTCCTCATTCTCCCATGCTTCCTCCCGCCTCGTAATCCAATCGCGGGCGGGTTGTGCGTGGGAGAGATGCGAAGCGGGTCATCGTAGATTCGCGCTCTTCAACACTATTTTCTTGATGTCTTTTTTCCGAATTCTATTTTCTGGTGAGAGTGTCGCCAGAGTTCATAGCAATAGCTCACAAGGATTTTTCGTTTTAGCCTGTCTATCGTTCTATGTGTGTGTGTGTGTTTTAATTTCGTGCAACGTTGCTGCAAGGGTGTTCATTTTGCTAAGTTTTTTTTGTAGTATTTTGGAAGCTAAATAGCTGTGAAATCTTGATGGTTATCTTCATTGCTATGTAATTTTTGCAAACACAGGAAGAAGAATACCAAGGTGCTGCGACAAGTAGTGGTAGCTCAGATGCTGGAGGAGGAGGCGTCCTCTCCTATCTCTCCTTGCAAGGTACAATTCCATCACTTAGAATTCTTAACAAATTCATCCATACAGGATGCGGCGCTGACCAGTTGCTTCTTCATGCTACCACCATCCACCCTTGAAGGTGTGAGCAAACTTAAGGAAAGGTGGGCTAGGTACAGTGTGCTGGGGAAGAGTAGGCAGAGGAAGAGGGGTGATGGCGTGGCACTGTTCGTCTCACCAAACGCGGAATATGTGTCTGTAACTGTTGGGAATCGCATCATCATCTTGAGGAAAGGTGATGGCTATGCATCACCTTGCGGTGTTTACACAAGTGAGTGAGTGCCCTGCTTGTTCCTGCATCACTTTGGTTCTTATAGTGTTATTCACTGATGTTGACTATTATGTGTATTATTATGCCTGAATGAACATTGCCTCTCAATTCTCATGCGTAGAGAGTATTAAGTTATATTTATTGGAATGAGTAAACCACATATTATTTGAACTTTGAAGTCCTTTCAGAAATGTGGCATCTGAGATCATCATAATTTGCATTGAATAAACAAAAAATGTTGTTTGTGGAAGATATCTTTATTTGGTCATGACAATAGCATTTCTGGCGTGTAATTTTAATATGCACTGCTGACACAGAAGTATTGTTGTGACTCTAGTTTCCTAGCTTGCTGCTCCCTTTGTCTGGGAAAGAATACGAGAGTCAAACCATTTTGAGTTTGGCCAAGTTTATTATTATAAAAAATATCTATATTTATAATACCAAATAAGTGTCATTTGAATGAAATATATTGTTAATATACATATTTTGTGTTGTAAAGATTGATACTTTTTCTATAATCTTGGTCAAACTTTAGAAAGTTTGACTAATGATAGAGGTAGAATTGCATGTTTTCCCAGACGTATGTAGTACTTCACATATAAATTGTCTATGTTAAAGTCTCCAATTTTATTTATCGAAATGTGGAGGATTTGGGTGCAGGATGCCATTTCCATGCTTCAAAGAAAAGTTGAACTGATTATTGGAAGGATTTCAGTCCATGCATCATTTGTTACCATTTGCATCAAGCATACATTTTTCACTGCTCATTATGTTTTCGTTCCTTAAGGAGACCAATTAAAAATTTTGGGAGATTAGGTGCCAGTTTTTGTTTATTTTGGCAGAAATATTGCACTATGCGTTTTGCTACAATCCCTAGACAGTAGTATCTGCATATTTCCATTTTATTTAGTTGCTTAAAAATGGTTTTATAATATGGAACATAGTTTCATGTGCATTTTCTGCAGTAGATGTCTGGGGGCATATTTTTTTTCCTGATTATACACTGTATTCTAATTATTTGTGGTCAGGTAATGACAGAATAACATTTTTCACAAATGGGGCTTGGCTGGAGGCTCAAGGCATTTTTGGTGTGGTGGATGACCTAAGCACACTTTACTTGATCAAAGAAAATGGGGAGTTATTAGCAAGGAGGACATGCGATCAGTTGAAGCTATCTTCTTCCATTATTGATCTGGTTTTGCAGGATGGTTCAAGCTTGCTTAGGTGATTCTCAGTTGTTTTCAGTTGGGAGCTTTCCCCTTAAATTATGTATGACATCATTTCATGGGATAATTTGGCAGTAACTAATAAATTCCATTACTATTTGTAGGCCAGGTTTCTACATTTTTACAAGTGACTGCTTGGTTCATAGATTTGATTACACTGAAGAACCTGAGGCCAGTCTATGCGAAGTTCCCATATCAACTAAAGATGTGATGTCAGCTAAGACTATCCAGTTACCTCGAAGTTTATCGTGCATTGATTACCATCAACGTCACTCACTATTTGTCCTAGTTGGAGATTCCAATGTTTCATTTAGCTCCAATAGTTATTCTGGTATGCTCATTCACTAGCCTGTTCTCAACTGCTACACTTGTCAATCTGCACTATACAGCTTGTTCATGAAATTCAAATGGTGCTGTTTCTAATCTTCTTTATTATCATATTTTAGGAACCTATTTTATGTATCTATTACACGTCAACAAAAAACTGGAACTTAGTCTTTCATTTCAAAGCCTGCAGTTGGAAGGGGTATTTTCCCCCCTAAAGGATCAAAGAACCTTTGTTTCATCCCCGAAAATCAGGATCTCGCCTCAGGGAAAGTATATTGCTACGTTGGATTTGACTGGTTTTGTAAACTTCTTTTCACTTGATGGTGACACGCGCACTGTTTCACTTCATACTCTTGGAAATGGTAGATGCCTAATTGATGTTAAGGACATCAGTTGGTGGACAGATAATGTTCTCATGTTGGTCAGAAAAGATGGTAGCATTAGCATGTACAGCATCACTGAAGACAAGATAGTTTCCAAAGATGATCCAGTTTTATCTACACCAGTATTGGAGAAGGCAAAGGCTACTGAAGGACATACTTTTGTTTTGCAATCTAAGAGATATGGAACAAACACTCCAGTTAATAAGCAGATGGATAATGACTCGGAACATAGACTGCTCAGTGGTTCTGGGGAGCACCAACAAACAGAAATGGCTGAAATGTCCTGGAGTCTGATATCATTCTCCAAAGTTACAGTAGCAGAAATGTACTCCGTTCTGATAAGAGAGAAACGATACAAGGAGGCTTTAGATTTTGCTTCAAGATATAATCTAGATAAGGATGAAGTTCTTAAAGCATGCTGGTTGCACTCTGATGGCGATACTCATGAGATAGACTTGTACTTAGCAAAAATTAAAGACCAAGTATTTGTATTATCAGAATGTGTAAACAAAGTTGGGCCTACAGAAGCAGCTTTAAGGGCTCTACTTTCTTTTGGACTTTGTATAACTGAAGATTACAAATTTTCTGAGTTGGATAACAGCAGTAAAGGTTCAACATGGGACAGTCGCATCATTAGGCTTCGTTTATTGCGGCACAGAGACATGTTAGAGACATTCTTGGGAATTAATATGGGAAGGTATGCCTTGCTATTCTTTCTCTAGATAAGAAAGCACAAGCAGGAAATTGTTAATTTCTTGGAAGCATTTACAACTATTTTACAGTTGTTGAGTCACATTAATCCTACACACAAATTAACACAATTCTTACGTGCATAGAGCATATCTGAGGCACAGTTCATCACTCAAGGTACTATAGAGGTTTCTGCACTGATATACTCCCCTTAGTAATTTGGTTTATAACTGAAATGAGCTTAACCCAATGGCAACCTGATCTTCTTAGTCAAAGGAATGTTTCTTGACTTGTTTCCATTTTATTGTTAACTTAACATTGCCAAGATTACATGTTGGCTTGTTTTTCATTTGTCTAACCTATTTGCTCATTCCAGTTTTTAAAATCACTTTCCTCTTTTTCTGCACTGTATGATGATGTTAGCTTTCTTAGAAAAATATATTGCAAAGTTGATTGCATGCACATGTGGTGCATGTGCAACTTGCTGCTTTATATTGGAGTTTGCTTGCTTGCTGCTTACTTTCTTTATGCTAAATGCAATGGTCTTGTTATGCAGGTACGCAGCAGGAGAATATAGCAAATTCCGTTCAATGCCATTGGTGGAAACAGCCATAGCATTAGCCGAAAGTGGCAAAATTGGGGCTTTAAATCTTATATTCAAGCGTCATCCATATACTATCTCTTCAGATATTTTACGTGTTTTGTCTGCTATCCCAGAAACTCTTGCTGTTCAGACTTATAGTCAGTTGCTACCAGGGAAATCCCCTCCCAGTGTTGTCATATTGAGAGATGGTGATTGGGTTGAATGTGAACAGATGGCTTCATATATAAACAATTGCCCTGCTGAGTTGGACAAGATTGGAGAGATCAAAACCGAAATACTTGTAAAGCACTCAAAAGGCTTTTCATGGCCTTCAGTTGCTGAACTTTGTGAGTGGTACAGGAACAGAGCAAGGGACATTGACTGCTTAAGTGGACAGCTTGAAAACTGTCTAGCCATAATAGAGCTTGCATGTCAGAAGGGCATCGTAGAGTTGCAGCCATTCTTTGATGATATTAAATGCCTCTACCAGGTTGTATATTCTAATGAGTTGAATGAGTTTACAATGAATCTTTTGACATGGGAAGATCTGCCTGATTATGAAAAGTTCAAAATCATCCTCAGAGGAGTCAAAGAAGATACAGTTGTTCAACGGCTAGAAGAAAATGCTATCCCTTTTATGAAGAAGGGATTATGCTCAACCTCCTCAAATAATGTGTGCAAACAAGCATCCTACCTGGTTAGATGGCTGAAAGAGGTAGCTGCTGAAAATGAGCTTTTGATTTGCTTAGCTGTCATTGAAAATGGTTGTGGGGAGTCACCAATATATGGGCTCTTCAAGGATCTTGCTGAGATGATAGAAACAGCTATTCACTGCATTTATATGTGCAGTGCAACTAACCAGTGGAATACCATGTCATCAATATTATCAAAGTTACTCTATAAAACAAAGAGAGAGAAATCTTTAGTGGCTAGTGAAGAAGACTGTAATCTGAAAGATGCTAAGCATGCTCTTGGTTCTTCTGTGGTTTCTTATGAGGAGATGCAATGTGTCTGTGCTGATATCTTATCTGGTCTGGGCAATGCTCCAGAAGATTTTCATCACTACGAACCTAATAATGTTAAATATCTTGATATATTGGAGAAGAGGCTAAAAGTTGCTGAAGGCCATGTAGAAGTAGGACGGCTCTTTGCTTATTATCAGGTATTGATGCCTCTTCAATAAAATTCCTGCTTCTATGTTTCTTTGGTGTTTTTGACATGTTGGATTGTAGTAAATCTACTTGGACTTCTTTAGCAGTGCTGCTCTGTATAGGGATACCTCATACCTGTGAGCATATGTGATGTGAGGGGGGGAAAAAAGAAAAAATTATCACATGCTTTTCCGTTTGTGCTGCAAAACATTGTCTATCTGCAAGATCAAACCGAACCAAAGTTAGGGCTTCCACCTCTTAATTCACAGAACCACTGCTTGACAGAACAATTGTCACTCTCAGAACCCCTTTGTTGTGTTTTAATTCTATGCCACTGAACCTTTCATGCTGCCAAACAGAATTTAAAGATCTTTCATTTTTTCAGCGAATAGTTACCCTTTATTTAATCAGTTTATAAGAAGCTTGAAGTATTAGAACCTTGAATTTTTTATCGGAAAGGAACATGACCTTCAATGATTTCAAGCTGTTCACAAGATTGAAGGAGAGTGCTTTGTAGCCATAGTTCTTTTCTTTCCTTTGGTGGGCTTGGCAGCACTGGTAAGTGGCGATAAGAGTGCACTGTGGGAGATGGTGGATTGATTGGAATCGGTGAACATGTAAGGCAGATGCTGTTTGTGAATAAGTTATAGCATTGTTCATGCATTTTCATTCTTTTGCATATTCATTTGCACTGATATACTCCCCTTAGTAATTTGGCATAGCGTTCCACTTATAACTTAAATGAGCTTGCTAGCAGTTATACCTTCAATTTTTCGTGGATTATTTACTTGTTTGCCAATGTTTTTCACTGTCAGTGCATCTCATAGCTGAATGTGGTTACAGGTCCCAAAACCAATGCATTTCTTCCTTAGTGCTCACTTAGACGAGAAGAATGTAAAGCAAATTATACGGCTGCTTCTATCGAAATTTGGCAGACGTCAACCTGTTCGATCAGACAATGAGTGGGCTAACATGTGGCGTGATTTGAAACTCTTCCAAGAAAAGGCATTTCCTTTTCTTGATTCAGAATATATGCTGGCAGAATTTATTAGAGGGCTTTTGAAAGCTGGTAAATTTTCACTAGCTAGGAATTATCTTGGAGGAACCAGTGCTGTTTCTTTATCTACAGAGAAGGCTGAAAATCTTGTGATACAAGCTGCAAGGGAGTATTTCTTCTCGGCTTCAACTTTGTCTGGGAATGAAGTGAGTTAATGTTACAAAATTTTTTCCATCCAATTATTGATCTGCCATTTCATTTCTGATTAATGCTAACTTGGATTCCTTTGTAGATTTGGAAGGCCAGGGAATGCCTAAATCTGTTGCCTAATAGCAAAAATGTTCAAGCAGAAACTGATATAATTGATGCTCTTACTGTTAGACTTCCTTATCTAGGGGTGACTATCCTTCCTGTTCAGTTCAGGCAGGTAAAGGATCCTATGGAGATCATCCGCATGGTGATAACAAGTCAAACAGGTGCATACCTTCATTTTGAAGAGATTATTGATGTTGCTAAACTTCTGGGATTAAGAAGTGAAGAGGAAGTAGCGGATGTGGAGGAGGCTATTGCCAGAGAAGCTGTGGTAAATGGTGATGTTCAACTTGCCCTTGATATCTGTTTAAATTTAACAAAAAAGAGTCATGGTGCAGTGTGGGATTTATGTGCGGCAATTGCTAGAGGCCCTCCACTTGACAATTTGGATACTGGTACCCGTGAAAAGCTATTGGGTTTCGCTCTCATCCATTGTGACGAAGATTCTGTTGGGGAATTGCTTAATGCTTGGAAGGAGCTTCATGCTCATGGTAAATTTGAGAAATTAATGATTACAACCGCAACAAATCCTCCCAATTTCTTGATTGATGGATCTTCAATCACACCACTTCCTGTACAAAGTGTGCAAGACATACTTGACCTGAGAGATGACAGTGGCCATGATAGAAATAGAGATCTTGTGGAAATTGTTAAAGACATGCTGTCAAAAGTTTGCTTGGACTTTTCAAATGGCGACACACATAATTGGGAGTCTATATTGGAAGAAAACCGGAAATTGTTGTTGTTCGGAGCACTGGAATTACCATGGCTTTTGAAATTGTTCAATAATGAAGTGTGTGATGGTGAAATAAGGGATCATCCCGCTAGGAGATGTCGATTTTCAACAAAAGTTGAAGCAGCAATCAGCATCATATATTGGTTAGCTGTAAATGGTTTGGCCCCCAACGATAATATAATCATGATTCTTGCAAAGTCTATAATGGAGCCTCCCGTTGATGAAGAGTTTGATGTACTTGGCTGCTCGGTTCTTTTGAATCTAATGGACCCTTTCAATGGAGTGAAAATAATAGAGGAAGAGCTAAAAAGACGAGAATGTTATCAAGAAATTAGCAGCATAATGAGTATAGGAATGTTATATAGTTCCCTCAATAATTCTAAGAAAGAGTGCTCCACTCCTGAGCAGAGGAGAAATCTGTTGCTTTACAAATTTCATGAGAAGTTCACCTCAGCCGATACGGGTAGGTGTACTAAAATTAACAAGTCATCAATATGGTCACTATTTTACCTTTGAATATTCTGCTGAGCTCAATACTTCTGCTGGGCTTTATATGAATTGTTTTTGTGCTAATATATACCATATTCATTTTGTTTCTACCAACTTTGACAGATGATTTAGACCAGATTGATATGGCAAATACAACCTTCTGGAGAGAATGGAAATCAAAGTTAGAAGAGGAGAAACAACTGGCTGATCAAGCGCGGATGCTCAAGCAGATATTACCTGATATAGACACATCTCGATTCTTGTCTGGTGATGTTAATTATATCAAAAGAGTAGTTTACTCCTTTGTTGGTTCTGTAAAGCTGGAGAAAAAACACATACTCAAGGAAGCAGTGAGGATAGCTGAGACATATGGCTTGCAACGAACTGAGGTCTCTCTCACACATCTGATCTTATATTTTTGTTTTCTTTAGATGTAAATTTCTCATCTGCAGTTTTGTCTCCTGATGTTTTACAATCTCATATTGTTGCTTGGATTTTTAGGTGCTTTTACGATTTCTTGCCTGCAGTCTTGTGTCTGAATACTGGGATAACAATGATATTCTGAACGAAATTTCTGAATTCCGGGAGGACATTGTCAGATCAGCTAAGGGTGTGATCGATATGATATATTCTGATGTCTATCCGGAGATAGATGGGTATAATAAACAGCGCCTTTCTTACATTTATGGCATTCTTTCAGCATGCCATTCATATCTGAAGAGGACCAATGAGATAGAATTGAGATACCCAGAGCATGTGCATACCCATAAGCTTGAACCATTTGAGTATTATAAGGTACTTGAGGAAGAGTGCAAGAAAGTCTGCTTCATTGATGGCTTGAACTATAAAAACATTGCTGGACTGGATAATCTGAACTTTGAGCATTTCAATGAAGAAGTATGCAAGAATATCCATGCCTCTACCGTTACTGCCCTAGCCGATATGGTACAATCTCTTGTGAGTATGTATGTTGATGTACAGGCCAAGGGACTCATATCACAACAAGGTGTTTACAAGCACTATGTTCTGGGGTTGCTGGCATCATTAGAAGGCCGCAGTGAAGCACAATCGAATTGCACAGATTATGAAAAGTTGCAGGCTGCCCTATGCGAAGTTGAATTGAACTATGATAGTTGCAGGGAGTACATCCAAGCTCTTCCAGCCACAGATATTTCATATATTGTAGGAAGGTATTGCACCCTCTGCTTTCCATCTAACTTAGCACGAAGCCTTCCACAGGAACCTTCGTGGAGGAAACCTCTTGCAACGCTACTAGCATTTTGGTCTAAACTTGTTGATGACATACCGGGGGATTCAATTGATGCTCGCTCATATGAAAGAACAGACTACTTAAATTCAAATAGGTTATCTCTGTGCATAGGAGCTTTCAGGCAGCTGTTGATAAATGATGAGATAGCACTGCACCAAGGTTGGGATGCCATCTCCATGTATGTAAAAGATTGCCTTAGAAGTGGAATGATGATGGAAACATCATGTTTTTGTAGAGCTATGATTCTATCAGGCTGTAGTTTTGAATCTGTAGTTGAAGTATACTATGGAGGACAAGGACAATTAGGGAGTGAGAATGCAGATCCAAGCAATTATTTGGATCTCTTAGAACTTTATAATGCTGCTACAGAAGAGTGTTTGTCAGATTTGAGTGAGGAATCTTGTGAATATCGAATATTGCTTCATCATTTGCTGTCATCTTTGAGCCGGTCAACAGGAAAACATGCTGGTACTCTAGAAATGATCAGATCTGGTGTTTGGGGGAAGTTAATCCGCTTTTCGGAAGACATGCAGCTAGAGAGCCAATTACGAGTCTATGCGCTACAGCTGATGCAATGTATCACAGGAAGAAACCTTAAAACTCTTCCAAATGAGATGGTGTGCCAGGTTGAGCCATGGGAATCATGGTATGAGCATGGAGCAGGTGCTGCCATGGCTGATGAGAGTATCAACTCCTCTAGCAGCATCACAGGGACTCTTGTGGCACTTAGATCTACTCAGATGGTCACTGCAGTTCTGCCTGATGCTAATATCACTCCAGAAAACCTAGCAACTCTTGATTCTGCAGTATCTTGTTTTTTAAACTTTTTAGAACATGCTTCTGCTGCGAACGTTGCTGTTCTGGAAGCAGTGTTAGAAGAGTGGGAGCAACTCTTCTTCCCCAAAGAAGAGCATGTTGTGCCTCATGAATCACCAAAAGAAACAAGTGACTGGAGTGATGGATGGGATGATGGCTGGGAGGCCCTACCGGAAGAGCTGGAGAGTCCAAAGAATAAACAAGAGGGTGTGTCGTTATCTGTCCATCCCCTCCACAGTTGTTGGATGGAGGTTATCAGAAAACGTGTTGAGCTTGGTGAGCTGCACAAGGTCGTTGAACTTCTGGACCGAGCATCTGCGAAACATAGCGTGTTCCTAGAGGAAGAAGAAGCACACAGCTTGGTTGAGCTTGTATCTGCTCTGGACTGCTTCATGGCTCTTAAAACTGTGCTGCTACTCCCATATGAAGCTCTGAGACTGCAGTGCCTGCAGATGGTGGAGGCGAAAATGAGGGAAGGAATCGTGTCCACCTCATCAAATGCTGATGATCATGAGCTCCTTGCCTTGGTTCTTTCCTCTGAAACTATGCAGAAGATCACCATAGAAGAGGCGTACTCCAAATTTTTCTCTTACATATGCCATCTTGTCGGGCACCTTGCAAGGTCATTCCAGACTGCTCTCCTCGTACAATGGAACGATGAAGCAACATCTAAGATCAACAGATCTTTACTGTTCGGTAGAGTTTTGTTTCCATGTTTTGTATCTGAACTGGTCCTCAGAGGGCAGTATCTTCTGGCTGGGTTCGTCATCTCGAGATGGATGCACACACATCCATCCCTGGGCCTGATGGATATCACTGAGACCAGTGTGCGACGCTTCCTTCAAGGCCAGGTTGCCCAAGCTGAGCTGGTGGGAGGAAGCGATGCTGCTTTCACTGACGGTGAAGTTTGTGTAAGGCACACAATCTCCAACCTACAGTCGAAACTTGTTTCTCTTCTGCAATCCGCATTGGCAGCCCTCCCGAACCAGGAGTTGTAAGCAGCATTAGTTTTGTGTACATTTATTTAACTTTACATTGTTGCTGTACTGCCAGTTTACCTGTAACATATAATGTTTACTTGAGATGATGGTAAAAGGAATAGTTGGAGATTGCAGAATGTTTTCACAAACCTACGAAGTTCTCTAGGTTCAGAAACACAACCACATCCCCCAATCCATGTCTTCTGATCACCAAGCCTGGCTTCAACCAAACAAACCACGCAAGCCCACAGAGGCTGCAGAGCATGTTCAGAAAGATGTTAAAGCGACTTAAACTACTTCATTACAGGCTATGGTCCGGCAAACAGCACATCCTTCCTTCGTGGCTTGATTGTGAA
>Ga0182004_10004393_pt1 | contig 11359 bp, 17 predicted proteins | sample Sormic07211540_1_FD_120479 | JGI IMG/M metagenome (GOLD analysis project Ga0182004, IMG submission 120479) | Endophyte microbial communities from Sorghum bicolor roots, Mead, Nebraska, USA - 072115-40_1 MetaG | ecosystem: Host-associated > Plants > Roots > Unclassified | place: USA: Nebraska...
ATTCAAAACTTGGCCACCATCAGCCGTGTCAATAACTTGATCGATTTTATACTGAAATAAATGCTGCCCATTTTATCTCAAAATCAAATAAAAATGTATCCGTTAGTAGGTAGGTGCCAGTATAAACTTACACTACACCTTTCCCATCTCAAAATATATCCGTTAGTAGGTTGGCTGCATTGCATAAGTATGCCCCAGCAGTAGTTTACAGTTGTTTGCCAGTAAACCCTGTGCTAACCAAATTTGTTACTTTCTAAATACACCGATTATTGCCGTTTGCCAATGCAAGAAGCTATATATATAAACGAGTTGACAGGTACTCAGCAGAGACAAGATCGAGCCCAACAACAGCTGAAACAAAATGGTGCTCTATCTCGTGTTCTTGGCTCTCCTCACCTTCGTGCTGCTCCGGCGCATGGCCGGCGGCGCAAGCAGGCGCAGCGGCGGCAATGGCATCCACCACCGTCTCCCACCGTCGCCGCCGGGGCTGCCCATCATCGGGCACCTCCACCTACTTGGCTCCAACCCTCACCTCTCCCTCCACGAGATCGCCGCCGGCGTGCACGGCGCCGCCGAGGACGGGTTCATGCTGCTCCGCCTCGGCCAAGTCCGCAGCCTGGTGGTGTTGTCCCCACGCGCGGCCGAGGCCGTCCTGCGCGCGCACGACCACACCTTCGCGTCGCGGCCGCCCTCCGCCGTGGCCGACATCGTCTTCAGCAACTCCGACGTCGCCCTGGCGCCCTACGGCGACTACTGGCGCCTGGTCCGGAGGCTGGTGACCACGCACGTGCTCAGCGCCGCCAAGGTGCAGTCCCTCCGCCGCGCCCGACAGGAGGAGGTGGCCCTCGTCGTCGCCAAGATCCGGGACGCCGCCTCCACCGCGGCGGTGGACATGACGGAGGTGTTCTGCGTCTTCACAAACGACATGGTGTGCCGCGCCGTGTCCGGCAAGTTCTTCCGGCGGCTCGACGGCAGGCACACCGCGTTCCAGGAGGTCATCAACAGCCAGGTCGTACTCATCGCCGGGTTCAACCTGGACGACTGCTTCCCTTGGTTGGCCAAGGTTGGTGGTGGTGTGCTTGCAAGGCTGCTCTTCGCCAAGGCCTTTACCTTGAAGAAGCAATGGGACGTGTTGCTCGATGAGATCATCACCGAGCATGAGGCCAAGCTGGAGGAGGTAACTGACGACGCTGGACACAGCCAAGAAGACGACGCTGACTTCGTACATGTTCTGCTTTCCCTCCAGCAGGAGTACCGTCTCACTAGACAGCAAGTCAAGTCCATCTTGGTGGTATGTTGCTAGCTAAAAAATAAGTTATTTTATAATCACTTTCATTTAAGATAATTTTATATATTAAGTTATTATTATATATATATATATATAAAATATAAGTGCTATTTTATATTTTAGATGTAGAATACTATTCTACACCAAACTGTCTGAACATTAGTACCATTCAGTATTCGTGTTTCAGTATTGTTTAATATTTTATGGTTAATGTTGGATAATACTGAACGATGTTCAGTATTACTCAGTATTTTTTTTAGTTTTGGCTTGTGGTGTAGAATAATATTCTACACATAGGGTGTAGAATAGCGCTACCATATATATAGATGCATATATAAATAATATTTGTTACTCTGGTTTAACCAAATGCATGCTTGCTGTCGATCGCATATATACAACACAGGACATGTTTGGAGCTGGAACAGATACATCATCCATCCTGCTGGAATACGCGATGATCGAGCTGATAAGGAACCCTGACATCATGGCCAAAGTACGCGACGAGATCACCAACAACACTCCCAAGGGCCAAGAAATGGTGAAAGAAGAGAACCTAAGCAACATGAGCTACCTTCGAGCCATCATCAAGGAGACGCTGCGACTGTACCCGCCGACGCCGCTGCTGCTGCCGCATTTCTGCATGGAGGACTGCGAGGTGAACGGGTACGCGATCGCGGCCGGGACGCGCGTCATCGTCAACGCGTGGGCGCTCGGCAGGGACGCCGGCGCGTGGGAGAGAGCCGACGAGTTCGTCCCGGAGAGGTTTCTCGACGGCGGCGGCAGCGCCGCTGCTGATTTCAGGGGCAGGGATTTCAAGTTCGTGCCGTTTGGAGCTGGGAGAAGGATGTGCCCTGGAATCAACTTTGGGATGGCCGTCGTTGAGCTGATGCTGGCTAATCTTCTCTACTGCTTTTACTGGGAGCTCCCGGCTGGGATGGCACCTCAGGATGTGGATATGTCTGTCAAGTATGGACTCACAAGCCGTCGCAAGGAGAAGCTCCTGCTTGTCCCAAGGCTGGCTGGTGGCTGCAGCGTATTGTCAACAAATCTTGTTGTGGAGTAATGGAATAAAAGAATAGGGATCAATGGGTAGTTTTTGTTATATTTCGATCATTGATTGGCGTTGGTGCCCGGCCCCTTAGGTTTTGGAATTTGATGTCTAGATTGGAAATTGTAAGTGTACTGGCTTGGTGAATTCCCGTGCGTAGCAATGGGATCCGGAAACAGTTTATGCTGTGTAATATGAGCCAGGGAAATATTTGAGACTTTTTCTTAACATGCAATGTCTGTTATATTTGCAAAGCCGTGTGTTCCTGGAAATACAAATCTATGAGCCATTTCAGCAAGCTTTTTTTTTTGTTGACGTTTCCTTTTATATTTCTGTTTTTTTTCTTCATGATTTCAGCAACATACACTCAAAAGTTTTTAAGTCTGTCCCTTTATGTTCTTTACTTTGAAGTTTATCTTGAATTGGTGGCCTTCTCATAGAAAAGGAGGGCTTTATGGTAGATTGATCATTTAGCTAAGAGTAGCAGGACATCCGAAACAGTCTCCACAAACAGTTGGGGTGTGAGTGTGTGTGTGGTGTGAGGGGGTGTTGTTTGGGCTCTTGCTTTTTTTCTATTCTTAATATAATGAAACGTAGCTCTCCTGCGTTTTTGAGGAAAAAAAAATTCTACCAAAGCGAAACGCAAATTTCCACTCCCCAGATTGTGAACAGTCATTGATCGCCAAAAAAAATGATTATTGTGAACAGTCACCACTGTGTTTCCAATTGCAATATGCATTTGTTTCATTCTTCAGACAATCTGGGCTGATTTGCTTCTTCTCTACTACTTTTGCTGGGAGCTCCCGGCTAGGATGGCACCTGAGGATGTGGACATGTCTGTCAAGTATGGAGTGACAATCACAAGGAGAAGCTCCCTGCTTGTCCTAAGGCTGGCTGTGTAATGTCATTTGTCAGCAACCCTTGCTGCAGAATAAGGAAATAAAAGACTAGCAATGAATGAGTAGTTTTGTTATAGTTTTTTTTTAGGTAAACTTGTGGACTCTTCAGCATCAACACTCGATGCGGTAGACCTTGGAATATGACATCGTCATCGTTCCAGCCACCATGCTTTCTTGTACGTGTTTTAGATAAAACAGTGTCAGCGCGCCCTACTGTATCACGTCTAGCAACAAAGGTGATGGAGCCCTCGAGTGTTGATGCTGAAGAGTTGCTGGAAAAGAAGATGAGCTAGCTCAGGTCGCTGAACCCGCTCTACTATGGGCTGGAGTGGAACAATGTGTGATCGACTAGTGCGCTGCGGCACCGTGCTGTTTCACCTGTCTGTCTGTTAATGGCTATATATATATATATGTTGTTAGAATAATTGGGCCTAGCCCACTTATTTAATCTAATAAACCTCAAAGACCCACATTTAGTGTTAGGTGGAAAAGTGATTAGTACCAAATGTACTAATCACTAAGAGGACAATCAACTTAAATAGTGAGTATTGAGACACTCACATAGACTAGTTGAAGAGGAGAACTTGGGAGCCACACGAGCGCGCCGTCACCGTCACCGACGGACAGGGCCCAACGGGAAGCTGTCAAGGGCGAGTCTATATAAAGGCCCTTGTCGAGACGCTAGGGCTTTAATCCCTTCCCAAAATCCTCCTCCAGCTGCCGCCACCTCCTTCCTAAGCTCGAGCTGCTCTGCTGCATGATCCCCTGCGCGCACATAGCAGAGGTCTCTGGTGAGCAGGCCTCCGAAACTTCTCCCGTCAAGCGTACCTGCCTGAGTAGGCGGGAAATCAAGTTTTTGGGGAGCTTTCTCCAGGCGCGACTGCTCTGCAAGATGGCGCTACTGCCGGCGATGAAGTCGCTGACAACACCGCTGCAGGCAACACCAATGGTGGCTCACTATCCGCGGGTACCGGAAGTGCCACTTTGGGGTATAAACTGAAACCTCACTGTTACAGTTTCCTTCAATTTGTTGCTGCTGTTTTGATGATATGCTTTATTGCAAATAGTAGCAGTATCAAATATGAAGTTGTTGCCAACATGATGCTTTTGTTAGTATTTTGATTATCTTGTTTATGGATTAAAGCATGGTGTAAAATGACTAAATATCCAACAATCCAAAAACTTGATAGGTCATTTTCATCTGCTAGCTTTGCTGCAAACATGAGGCCACCACCCTTAAAGGATGATGGATCTAACTATAAGATATGGCGGTCCCGATCCATGTTGTGGCTTACCGCTATGCATTGTGAGCATGCTACCAAGGGAAGGCGCACTGAACCACCTCTTTCTCCTGAGGAAGAGAGCAAGTTCAGTGAGGCGGATAACTTGCTTAAGCTATCGCTCATCGGCGTCATAGATGAGGGTATGGTGCCACTGTATATGGACATGCCTACGGGCAAGGACATGTGGGATGCACTGCAGGTCTAGTTTGGAGTTTCTGACGCTGGCAGTGAGCTGTATCTCATGGAGCAGTTCTATGACTACAAGATGGTCGATGACCATTCTATAGTAGAATAGGCTCATGAGATCCATGCTAGCCATGGAGCTTGAGAACAACAACTGTGTGCTGCCCGACAAGTTTGTGGCCGGCGGTATCATCACTAAGCTACCACTTACTTGAAGGGACTTTGCCACTTCTCTAAAGCACAGGAGGCAAGTGTTCAGTGTGACTGGTCTCGTTGCTTCTCTAAGTGTTGAGGAGAATGTGAGGGCAAAGGACACACATGGCAAGAAAGTGCAGGCTGAGGTGGGTAGTAGCACCAATTTGGTGCAGAAAATGAACCCACAGGCTGCCCACAAGAGGAAAAAGAACAAGAATGCTGTCAATCCTCAAGCCCAAGCTTTCAAGGTGAAGGCAAACAAAGAAAAGAGTGGCTGTTGCTTTGTGTGAGGTAGCACTGATCACTGGGCAAAGGAGTGCCCAGACTGCAAGGACAAGCAGCAGAAGAAGATAGTCAACATGGTAGTTAGTGAGGCTGGAAGATCTGGGTATGGTAATTATTTACCAACAATCCTTTCAGTTTGTCTCTCTCCAGATTGGTGGGTGACACATGGGCTAATATTCATGTATGTGCTGACCGTTCTTTGTTTTCCTTGTACCAGGAAGAACGAGGTGCCTCCTTGCTGATGGGGAACGGGACGCATGCAGCTGTTCATGGTGTTGGTACGGTAAATCTGAAGTTTACTTCGGGAAAGACCGTGTAGCTGAAGAACATGCAGCATGTCCTCTCCATAAAGAAGAATCTCGTCAGCGGGTCTCTACTATGTAGGGATGGTTTTAAGCTTGCTTTTGAGTCCAATAAATCTGTCGTATCAAGGTATGAAACATTTGTTGGTAAGGGCTATGAAAGCGGAGGCTTGTTCCACTTTTCTTTGATGGATTCTTGTAATAATAATGTTGTGAACCATGTGAGACATGATGATGGGTGTAATATTTGGCACTCTCAACTTTGCCATATTAATACTGGATGCATGACGTGCTTAGCTAAAATGAGTTTAATCCCTAAATTTGATTTGTTCTAAGGTTCTAAGTGCCATCCTTGTGTGCAAGCAAAACAACCTCGCAAGCCTCACAAGGCTGTGAAAGAGGCAAGGAACACAGCACCACTAGACCTCATTCTTTCTGATTTGTGCGAGATGAATGGTGTGTTGACCAAAGGCGGCAAGAAATATTTCATGACTCTTATTGATGACAGTACTAGATTTTGCTACATATACTTGTTAAAAACAAAAGATGAAGCATTACACTACTTTAAAATCTGCAAAGCCGAAGTTGAAAATCAACTCGAGAAGAAAATAAAACGGTTGCAGTCCGATCGTGGGGGAGAATACTTTTCAAAAGAGTTTGATCAATTCTGTGAGGAATATGGAATTATTCATGAGAGGATGCCTCCTTTTTCCCCTCAATCCAATGGGGTTGCCGAAAGAAAGAACCACACTCTAACTGATTTGGTTAATGCCATGTTAGACACAGTGGGACTTTCCAAGGAATGGTGGGGTGGGCTATTGACTGCATGTCATGTCCTGAATAGAGTTCCTACAAAGAATAAAGAGAAAACACCATTCGAGGAATAGGAAAAGAAAATGTTAACTCTCTCATACCTGCGCATCTAGGGTTGCTTGGCCAAAGTAAACGTGCCAATCAACAAGAAGCGCAAGCTAGAACCAAAGACTGTAGATTGTGTCTTTCTCGGATACGCCATAAACAGCGTGGGCTATAGATTTTTAGTTGTGGAATCTGGAGTGCCCGACATGCGGGTCGATGCAGTGATTGAGTCCTCAGATGCAACATTCTTCGAGAATGAATTCCCTATGAGAGGGAACATACCGAGCACATCTAGTTAGGGAACTCCTGATGCTCTCGATACTTTTGTGCCAACAGAATGCTCTAAACAAACCATTACACAAAATCCTAAGGAGGAAAATGATGGAGTCACTCGAAAGAGTAAGAGACCTAGGGTTGCAAAATCCTTTGGTGATGACTTCACCATATACCTCATGGATGACACTCCAACGACCATTAAAGAGGCATTCTCTTCTCCTGATGCCGACTACTGGAAGGAAGCGATACGGAGTGAGATGGATTCAATTATGTCTAATGGAACTTGGGAAGTGGTTGATCGCCCTTACGGGTGTAAACCTGTTGGATGCTAATGGGTGTTCAGGAAAAAACTTAGGCCTGATGGTATTATTGAAAAGTACAAGGCAAGGCTTGTGGCTAAAGGTTATACCCAAAAGGAAGGCGAGGACTTCTTTGATACTTACTCACCTATAGCTCGATTGACCACAATCAGAGTCTACTTGCCCTGGCTGCATCTCATGGTCTTCTCGTTCATCAGATGGACGTGAAGACTGCTTTCCTAAATGGAGAGCTAGATGAAGAGATCTACATGGATCAGCCTGGTGGTTACGTAATAGAAGGTCAAAAGGGCAAGGTGTGTAAACTGTTGAAGTCCCTATATGGCCTAAAGCAAGCGCCTAAGCAATGGCACAAAAAGTTTGACAAGACCATAACTTCAGTAGGCTTTGTTGCCAATGAGGCTGATAAATGTGTATACTACCGCTTTGGCGGGGGAGAAGGAGTGATCTTGTGCCTATATGTGGATGACATCCTAATATTTGGCACGAACCTCAATGTGATTGAGGAAGTCAAGGACTTTCTATCCAAGAACTTTGATATGAAAGATTTGGGAGTGGCTGATGTAATTTTGAACATTAAGCTACTAAAGGGAGAAAATAGTGGGGTTACTTTGCAGCAATCCCACTATGTGGAAAAGATTCTGAGTCACTTTGGCTATAGTGACTGTAAACCTATGTCCACTCCCTATGATCCAAGCCTAATTCTGAGAAAGAACAAAAGGATCATGAGAGACCAATTGAGGTACTCCCAAATCATTGGCTCACTAATGTACTTAGCTAGTGCAACAAGGCCTGACATCTCATATGCTGTGAGCAAGTTGAGCCGGTTTGTATCAAACCCGGGAGATGATCATTGGCGTGCTCTTGAGAGAGTAATGCTGTATCTAAAAGCAACCGCAAGTTATGGCATTCACTACACCGGGTACCCAAAAGGTACTACATGGTTTTAGTGATGCAAATTAGATATCTGATACTGACAAGTTAAAAGCCACCAGTGGGTATGTATTTACCCTTGGGGGTGGTGCTATTTCCTGGAAGTCTTGCAAGCAGACCATCATCACGCGGTCAACTATGGAAGCAGAACTTGCAGCACTAGACACCACCACTGTTGAAGCCGAATGGCTTCGGGAACTCCTAATGGATTTACCGGTGGTTGAAAAACCTGTGCCCGCTATTTCCATGAACTGTGATAATCAAACTGTGATAATTAAAGTTAATAGTTCTAAGGATAACCTGAAGACTACAAGGCATGTAAAGCGGCATCTGAAGTCTGTTAGAAAATTGAGAAACTCCGGAGTGATATCGTTGGACTGTGTCCATACGTCTAAAAATCTGACAGATCAGTTCACAAAGGGGCTATCACGAAACGTGATAGACAGTGCACCGATTGATATGGGACTGAGACCCACTTAAAGTCTACTATAGTGGTAACCTGCTCTATGTGATCGAAGATCCCGTGAATCAGAGTGGTGAAACAAGCTATGAGTAGACTGAGGGAAAAGACCCTTTACAAGGTCCCTATCTTTAGAAATGCACTTCTTTTCCAAACTGTAAGGCAGGATGGTATATACCTTAATATGATCCGAGTGGCTTATTTAAGCAGGGATGTCGGCCTACAGGACATCCTAGAAGGAACACACCTATGTGAGTCTGACTGCTGGTCCCAGTCTATGAGATTTGGGTGATCTCTAGATGCTCATGAAAAGGCACGGAGTTTGACTTATATGCTCCAACCGAGGGGGTGCTCTAGGTAGCCTTGTATAAGTCAAGAATTTGGGTGAACCTCACTTCGCACAAAACTATGAATTCAAGGCACAAGTCCATTGATCAGTTGTGAATGAGAGTTAGCCCCTTTTCTAGATGGAAGTTCAACTTAACAGTCTCCATCGAAACACTGGTATATCGAACAAGCTCAGAACCGAAGGCATTAACTGTGTGCCTTTGGCGTTTGGTGGGGATTGTTAGAATAATTGGGCCAAGCCCACTTATTTAATCTAATAAACCTCAAAGGCCCACAATTAGTGTTAGGTGGAAAAGTGATTAGTACCAAATGGACTAATCACTAAGAGGGCAATCAACTTAAATAGTGAGTATTGAGACACTGACATAGACAAGTTGAAGAGGAGAACTTGGGAGCCACACGCGTGCCGCCGCCGCCGAGCCGGGCCAGGCCGTGGGCTGGCCGGCTGGGCTAAGTTTTGTCACTCAGCCCATCCAGAAGACAAACCCTAGTTGCTAGCCGTTAGGGAAAACCCTAGCCGCCACCCGTCCAGAATCATCCTCTCGGACAGGGCGGGCGAGTCTATATAAAGGCCCCTGTCGAGACGCTAGGGTTTTAATTCCTTCCCGAAATCCTCCTCCAGCCGCCGCCACCTCCTTCCTGAGCTCGAGCTGCTCTGTTGCATCCCCGGCTAGACCCTCTGCGCGCACAGAGGTCTCCGGCAAGCAGGCCTCCGAAACTTCTCCCGTCAAGCGTACCTGCTCGGGTAGGCGGGAAATCAAGTTTTTGGGGAGCGTTCTCCAAGCGCGACTGCTCTGCAAGATGGCGCGGACAAGAACTGCTACTGCCGGCGATGAAGTCGCTGACAACACCGCTGCAGGCAACACCAATGGTGGCTCACTATCCGCGGGTACCGGAAGTGCCACTCTGGGGTATAAACTGAAACCTCACTGTTACAGTTTCCTTCAATTTGTTGCTGCTGTTTTGATTATATGCTTTATTGCAAAGCAGTATCAAATATGAAGTTGTTGCCAGCATGATGCTTCTGTTAGTATTTTGCTTATCTTGTTTATGGATTAAAGCATGGTGTGAAATGACTAAATATCCAACATATGTAGTCTGAACCTTCTTGCTGAAATGGATGGCTAGATTGGAAAATACAAGTGTACTAGGTGAATACCCGTGCATAGTAACGGGATGCAGAAATAGTTTATGGTGGTGTAAATGTGTAATATGTGCCAGAAAAATATTTGAGACCTTTTCTGTTACAATTGCAAAACCGTGTTCCCGGAAATAAAAATATTTGAGGTGCTTCAGCAAGCCTTTTTAGTTGACGTTTCCTTTGATATTTCTGTCTTTTCCATGATTTCAGAAAAATAAACCCATGATTTTTTGACGCAAAATACTGTAGGGGAGATCCCCACAGTTAGGATTTTATAAATAATTTTCGGAAGTGTTACAAGAGTTTAGACACACCTGAATTAACTGAATGCATCTAACCGAAATCAAAAGGATGACCTAAGGTCGTCCTTGAATCTAACAGACTGGGCAAAACATTGACTTTTGAAATTAGCTAACCAAAGAACATGAGTGGGATCTTGCCGTTGAAAGTTCTTGTCATTGAATAAACACAAGTATTAAGTCTGTGTCTTTATGTTCTTTACTTTGAAATTAATCTTGGTGGCCTTCTCATAGATAAGGAGGGACTTATGGTTGGTTGATAATTTAGCTAATAGCAGCATGACATCTGAAACAGTCTCCACAATTTTCTATCAATGAGAAATGCCAATTTCCATTGCCCAGATTGTGTACTGTCACCACTGTGTTCCCAATTGCAATGCAGCTGTTTCATTATTCAGTCCATCTCTGGCATCAGTCCTCTTGCTCTTTGATTTTCCTTCTTATGTGCAAATAAGAAAACAGTGATCAGTTACATATCTGGGCTGGAGTGCTTTTGAGGTAATTTCTGGATTTCCTTATTTGCAAGATACTGAACAAAATGCTTTCTTTGTACGTGTTTTAGAGATAAAATAGATTGATCAGTAAGTCCAAATATTACTTATGCATGTGATTGGTTCCTTGAGCCTGCTGGCGGCTACACTAGCTAGTTTATAATAATTATTAAATGCTGAGATACAAGGCAAACAAATGTTGATTTCGTAGGCACATCTTAATAGCTGTGTGGTCTCAGTTCTCTTGTTATAATAGTGTACAAGGGTGCGTGTGATTTGGGGTCCTTGTGCGTATTGTATGTAGTGATGCCGGTCCACATTATGTGGCGTGACTATTAATTCTTCACTTACCGTCGAGGTTACGTGCTGGAATCCGTTTTTAGGAATACTTTTCTATTTCTGGCTGATTATATTGTGGTGGGTCACTTTCAGCAGATACCATACGTTTATTCAGCAAGAACAAGAATATATAATGAGTAACTAACTTGATCTGCACGTCATTCAAGGATAACGTCGCATTCGTCGAGTCATTCAACGCCAATAAGAACAACAAGTTCTGGCTTGGTGTCAACCAGTTTGCTGACTTGACCACTGAAGAGTTCAAAGCAAACAAAGGTTTCAAACCAACTTCAGCAGAAAAGGTTCCAACAACTGGATTCAAGTATGAGAACTTGAGTGTCAGCGCACTTCCGACAGCTGTGGATTGGAGGACCAAGGGAGCTGTCACACCTATCAAGAACCAAGGCCAATGTG
>Ga0182004_10004394_pt1 | contig 11359 bp, 11 predicted proteins | sample Sormic07211540_1_FD_120479 | JGI IMG/M metagenome (GOLD analysis project Ga0182004, IMG submission 120479) | Endophyte microbial communities from Sorghum bicolor roots, Mead, Nebraska, USA - 072115-40_1 MetaG | ecosystem: Host-associated > Plants > Roots > Unclassified | place: USA: Nebraska...
ATAGGGACACACCAACAGGTATCAGCGCCATCTTTGCCACATTCAGCAAAGAAGATTGTTGGAGGATCATATGGGCGGTCTTTGCATATTGCCAAAAAGTTAATATGGGTGTGAGAATATTTGTCAGGAGTCCATGGATTATAGGCTCCAACTTTCTCCTTGCTGTGCACAGGGCCAGATACAAACTCATTGAAACCAAAGATAATATGAAGTTCAAACAAGCGACCCTCCTTCAAACATGAAGATTAAAGAGCGTTAGATTGGAAACCAGGCAGCTTATTTCAATAGTTAACAAAAATGTATAGAAATATGACATGAAGTAAAAAAATGCAGATAAGTTAAAGTAAGAAACGAAAACTAACCGCAACAGTCTTGTTGAATTTGTCCAATGCATCTCCCACCATAACAGTAACTCGCTCATGCTTACCCCAAAACCTATGGCTGCTTTGATTCATATGATAATACACTAAGTTCTTGACCATTTTAGGGGCTATATCATGTTGCTGGTGTGACTTGCTATTAGGCGAGGAACAACTTTGTAATATCCCCCCGAGCAAACTAATATCTTCAGAGGAGAGTGGACCACCATCACGCGCATGCAACACCTCTAAGGCAGACCCAAACCCTTGATGTGCAAGAAACTCTGGGTGTGCAAGAGGGACAGGGTCAGGAGAGGAGTGAAATGCAGCTGTGGCCGCGGCAGTATAAGCTTCAACAATGCTGGCAACTCGTGTGCTTTCTTCAGCTGCAGGACTGTCAGGAAATACACTGGAATCCGAAAAATCTAGAGGTTTTTCTCTGTCAGCACTAAGTGTAGCAGAAAGGTTAGAATCAGCCGCTTGCAAATCGGCTCTGGTCATGAGCAGGCATTGCACGGCTTCATCAGGCGTGAGACCTTGACGTCGAGTGCAGAGAAAGGATATGAGGCCATAGAGTGACCGGGCTGCAACACGCCACAGCATCTGAGTGCTAACCATGGATACTGAAAATTGTTTGCCCGTCGGGAAATTTTGCTCGTACCAGATTGTATTGACGATGATATTAGATACAGGATCCAGCGGGCCGTAGCAGTAGCCGCCGAGGAGCAAGCTGCGGTGGTACCGACTGCGCAGCTCCGCCGTGGGCAGCCTGCCCAGCGCCTGCACGTAGAGCCCGTGGATTGTTGCAAGCAGCATCCGCTTCATGGCTGCTCGGACAGGAGGCAGCTCTTTCGACGGCGGTGCTGCATAAATCTTGGAGCTTGCTGCCGCAAGACGCCCCTTGGCGAGGTCCCACGATCCCTTCAGCTGAAGAACATCCGGTGCCGCCGCGTCGAGCGCGCGGCGGACTGCATCGCCCAGCGTCTCGCGTGATGGCGGCGCAGCAGGGTCGCCGAGCGCTTCCACGGCAGGCGAGAGCACCTTCTTCCAGGCCTGCACGAACCACCGCGGGTCAGGGTGCTTGGCGGCAGCCGCAGAACACCTGAGCGCGACCTCTGCTGCCGCCTCGGTGATCGGGGAGCACAGGTCGAATTCATCCTGTATCCCGCGCCTGCTGATGATGACGAGGGCGGCGACGAGCGGGTCCAGCTCGGCAGCGTCGAGGTACGCCAGGGCCTCCGCGTCGGGGAGGTAAGGGAAGAGGCAGGTCAGGAAGGCGATGAGGCCGTCGAACGACCGCTGGGCCATGTATGCACGCGCCCTGCTGCCGTTGTCCTCCTCCTCCCATCCTCGGCGCCGCCGGCGTCCTGCGTACGCTCGCCGCGGCGGCGGCAGTGGCGGCGGCGGAGGGGCACCTTCGGAGTTGGAGATGACGCTGTTGACGAGGATGTTGGTGGCGGGATCGAAGAGGCCGAAGCACAATCCGTTGTCAAGCTTCACCTCGTCGTGGATCCTCTCGATCTTGGCAAGAACGGGTCTGATCTCATCTTCCTTTTTGAAGATGCGGAAGTTGTCCTTGAAGTTTTCCGGGCCGTAGATGCGGATGCAGCTGCCGCTGCTGGTTGATGTGTCGTCGGCCATAGACGTCTGGCGTTCCGTGCTTGCTGCGGGGGAAGGAAAAAAAAAAGACGCGTGCTTTGAGAACGCCGGCGTTGCCTATTTGAAGGAGAGGGAAACTGAATACGACTCAAGCTCAAAGTCGTTCGGTTTCCGTATAAGCAAGCGGAGCCGGTTTTGGGTCGGAGTGGGTCACGAAGCCGCCGACGGCAGGGTTGGCTATCGAGGAGATGTCCTTCTGCGGCGCCCACTTGGGCCACACCAGACCCCTGTCCTTGGTCCTCTCCAAGAACCCTTCCGGGAGCAGCTCGTCGAGGTTGGCATCCGTCGGGTACGCCGTCTTCGAACCGGCCGGCGGCGGACCACGGAGTACCCACAGGAAGCGGTGACCGCTTTGCTCGAGGGCGTCGGCGGCGATCTCTCGGACCTGCGGCGAGGCGAAGCTACCGCCTATGCTCCCAAAGCAGAGCAGCACGACGGACGCCGGCGGCTGTGCGTCGAGCCACCTCACGCACTCGTGTACCTGCTGCTCCTGCTCGCCGCCGTCGCCGGACGCGGGCGGCTTGAGAGCCAGGACGGGGCCTACCGGGTAGACGGCCCCTAAATCAATGAGGTTTCCAAGTGGTGGATAAAAAAAAAAAATTGAAGTATATTTCTTGAGCTTTTGCAACCGTTTTAAAAAAAATCTCGCTTTGAAAATATAGAAGACAATTTTACATTAGAAATTCTGAACTATTTTCATAGTAATTTTTTATAGAGAAGAACTTAATGGCACTACGTAAAAGAAGATGATCAGCTCATGGCAAGCAACTAAGTAGCCAACATGATTACATCTGTTGATCTTTCATCAGTTGCAGTTTGTGATGGCGTAACTAACGTACGGAGTAGTATTCAAGCTTACTGAGTGTAGCATTTGGATTCAGTGATGGCGTAGCTTAAACTCACACGTGCATAAACATATGTTGGCAATTGGTTTACCCCACCCTGTAATGTTTTCGCTCACTTCCTCTTATTGAAAAACCGGGCTCAATGTCCAATCGAGAAAAAAGCAACACTAGCTAGCAGGAACGCCAACGTATTGAGGCTGCAACACAGCTAGGAGACTCGCATCGGGTCAATTTGGCGAGGAACGTAGCCTGGGGGGCGCGGGAGCATGGAATCAGAGATTCAGAGCCGGGTGTGCGCGGCAAACTAGAGCAGGAACAAAGACAACGGCAACAGCCCACAGCCCCATACAGCCAGCTAAATGCAAGGAACAAGTAACATAACCCAGACAAAATTAGGTTCGTTGAAAAGGATCTCTCACCACGTGGCAACACTCACCACTTAGACTAGTTCCTGGGCACAGATGAACTGCATCATGCATCAGCCTTTGGACAAACTGAATTGAATTCAACAAAATTCTGCACTGAATGTTTGTAGTAACTGTAACGTCGGTCAATATCTGCTACCACATTAAAATGTTGTGAAGCAATTGCTCCTCCCGTTACTTGAGCAATCAAACAATAAGATATTACCAATACAACAGAATCTTTGGCATGTCAACATGCCTCATGGTCTCAATGTACACATCATGGGTATAACAAGCACACAGGGGCCCTGAGGCACTTACATATGCTCAGCTTCTGAGCAAAGGTTCAGTAACAGTGCCTGATGGCACATGGAAGCCGGTTCCGTCTTTTCATTTAACGATGATGAATCAGGCCTAATCAACTCTGTCACAGCATAAATGCAAAAAGAACGAGGGTTAGATTGAGCAGGCTTCATGTCCATGCCCACGTGAACCAGAGTGGCATATCTTCAATAACCCCCATGCATTTATATATGATCTATCTACTACTAAATTTTTTGAATAAATTAAATTCATAAACATATTATAATCCGTACCTTGTCTACTCTAAGTACATCTTGGTTGTGACTGCTGGGTGCTTCCTTCCAGATAACTCATGCAATTCATAGGTGAACTCCATATCCATAAGTCGATGATTTTCCTTTGAGCGAACCATCGAGAAGGAGACATTAACATTGTCTCCTTTAGTCACACTCAGAGGTGGAGTCAGCAAGAATACCTTGAATAGGGGGAAAAAGGTTCTGATTAATTTTTCTAGACCAGTTAACTGTTTTATGAGCAGTACGCATTTCAATAATGGAAAAAATCAACTGAAGGAGTATCTTGTTTTACAAAAGTTAACACCTCAAATAAAAGCATTCATTTGTAGAACAATTTTGGTGAAATTAACATGTTTTTTTAAGTTCCTTTTCCCCTTCTTCTCTTCTTTTGCTTTTCCAAGAGAAGGTTTGCACTCGGCCTATATAAATTCAGAAGGGAAAAGAGAGAGCTCTTTTCCTTCTATTCACAAAATTTCTTTTGTTAGCAGTCAATATTTACAGGTTGACGGATAAGAAAGTATTGAAAAATTAGTAACTACAGGCTATAGCTGGTAACAGATTCTAGGAATGACAAGAAAACAATGCAGTATAGCCCAGGAAACCAACCTGCTGACCCCAATGAGTTCCACCATGCTCATCTGGCGCTGTAGTTAATTCAATTTCCTCCACCCCAGGGTTTTGAGCACTACCCTGAAAATTATCACAAACATAGCAAGCACCATTCTTAAATAAAGTGTAGTTCAGACATAGCATTTAGTGGGTTGCAGTTAAGTCTGACATACTCGAAAATGAACATCAAACCATCCAGCCAGTGCTGATAATCTAGCATCCATTGTGAGTGGCAATGTAACTTGTGCTCTGACTTCTCGGATCTCATCAACAGTGGCTGTCAAGCAATCGATTTCCTTGATAGCTGCAGGTTGACCGATAACTTGGTTTGGATGAAGATTGTTCCATATTGAAGACTGCAGCAGAATAAAAACATGTGTACATTTAAGTGTGGAAAAGGAACATGAAACACAGTCTTAGTCATTCAAAACTCTTGCAAGCTGATTTCCCAGCAAGAATCTATTGATTCCCTCGAACAAGTGCAGAACTATCCACTCAAAGTATACCCAGACTTTAGGATGAAACAATCTTGGGTTTGGTTCAATGTGTAGGCTAAATTAATAAAGTTAAAATTTCAGTGGAGATAAATGTAGGCTGTACAACTTTGTAAGCAACAGTTCATCCAAAATACCGCTACAGGTTCAAAGGATCATTGTTTCTCAAAATTGAGTACTGTAATTGCTTAGGAAAGTGCAACAAAGGACATTATTATACTTAAAAAGACATACATTACCATAATAACAAAATACAAGTCATTCATAAATCATAAGCTGAAATAACCTGAATTTTACATTCCAAGACTACAGTCATGAACTAGAAGATAAATAAGGATGGCATACCTTCAAATAGTATTTCTCATGTTCTGAACGATATGCCTTTGTCAAAGCATTCATGTTGACCCCATAATAAGTTTGAGTGTCCTGAACAAACAGGCTCCAGTCATCCATAGCAATATCAAAATCTTCCCTCTTTTTGTCACCCAAACCAGTTCTTATGGGTGCTAGCCACATCCTAGCATGGCTAGGATACCTGCAAACGAATGATCTTAGGCTAAGTAAATCTGTGTTCTGCTTGCCACTAAGAAATTTGGTAGTGCTTCTTAACATAACTTGCAGAATAGACTTACATTACACCATCTGGCTTCAACCAGCGGTCACGTGCAGAAATAACAGAATCAAACATGGACTCTCTCAAAAGGAAGTAGCCCATCCATTCTGAGATAATGACATCAACTGCCATCACAAACAACAGACAGAAACAGAGAAGTCAGTAGTCTGCACATCATAACTTCCATGTTCAGATTCAAAATTTCAACTTTTCTCTTGATATAAGATTATAAAGTGCAGTACACTCTGTCACTAACATGGTTGGAGTAGCATTCCAATTCCAATTGCAACAGAAATTCATTCCTTTTACCATCGATTCAGTAATCAAAGGACGAGCATCAAGAAATCAGCCTCACCTTTCTCCGGAAGCTCAACGTCTTCCACGGTGCCCTGAATCACCTCGACAATGTCCGCGACGCCGTTGGCGCGCGCAAGCTCGCGAGCGTGCTCCGCCATGTTAGTCGCCTCGACAGCGTACACCTTCCTGGCCCCGGCCTGCGCGCTCCAGATGGCAAGGATGCCGCTCCCGGTGCCCACGTCAAGGACCACCTGACAGATCCACATCCACCGAATCAACCAAACCGGACCCCCAAAATTGCTGGAGAGAATGGAATTTTAGAGGGGTTTCAGTTCAGGTGGGTCCCCCACCTTGCCCTGGAAGTGCGGCGCGTTGCGGAAGACGGCGGAGTGGTAGGCGTCCATGCGGACACGGTCGCAGAGCATCTCCTTCTGGTGGTAGAGGTAGGCGTAGGTGCAGAAGTAGTTGGCGAAGTCCACCTCCTTGTCCACCGGGCGCGCGCCGGAGGAACCAGAGGCGGCGGCGGCGGCGCCGGCGCCGTTAGGGAGGGACGCCATTGGGGTGGAGGCGGGGGATTGCGGAGGGGGGTTTTGGGGGTGAGAAAGAAAGTTGCTTTGTCCGCTAGGGTTTATGGAGTTGTGCGTTTTAAAGGGCGATTTCGATGAATGCCAGCCGTTGGATCTTGTTTTGAGTTTCGTGCTCCAGTTGATTGTTGCTAAATTTGGAAGCTGACGCAGGATAATCGTTCAGTCTACTTTCGAAGTTTTCGTCACCTGAGGCTGAGGCCATTGCCCAACGCTCCAACCTGGAGTGGTGCCCCAACTTCCAGCTATGCAACTCATGTCCAAATCATCACTAATATTAGTTTTAAATAGTATCAGATTCTCCTACAGAAGAAGTATTGGCTTGCACTAAGGGCAGCCCCAACGCAGGCTAATAAGAGTATTAGCCTCACATAAAAGTAACATGCCATATAGACTAAGCTACAACTAAAGATGTTATTTTGCTACCATGCAAGCTATAACATATCCTAATTTTGTAGGGTCCATACTTTATAGCCTACTCTATATTTTAATTGTATATGAGATGTGGTCCTAAGCAAGCTGATGTCATCTTGAAGCTGCTCTACAACACGTGTTGAGTAGGTGCTTCCATCTTTTGTCAGACGAAACCATCGTAGCCTCTGCAGGCATCTCCGGCCTCCTACGAGGCTGCTGTTGAGTGTGACATGGCCACTTGATGCTTACATGGACGTTGGGGCAGCACTCTAGCCTGGTGCGTTGTAGAAAGCCTAACAAAAAGTTAAAGCAGCACTATATCTTGCCTTGTGGCACACATAAAAAGTTGAGAAACTCTGGCTAAAAGTTAAGCTAGTGTTGAACCATAGTAGAGGCAAGATGTCGCTTGTGTTGAGAGAGTATCGGCTCCAACTCATTTAAGGACGAGGTGGAGCATAATTTTATGGTGAAGCTAACAATATGTGGTGCCTGCAGTGCGTGCAGCTTTTGTTTAGCTCGTGGTAAGAAAAGTTTTTTTTTGTACTGAATCGTATTTGTAACTATAACAATTAGTATTTAATAATAAATTAATTAAGCTTAAAAAATTTTATCTTATAAAATATATATAAATTATACAATTAGTTATTTTAATCTATATTTAATGTGGTATGCATGTGTCCAAATATTTGATATAATACGATGAAAAGTTTTTAGGTCGAAACTAAACATGGTCTGAATGATTGTCATGTTCACACATCTAAAGTGCCCCAACGTCAGCAACACATTACAATTTTCACTTTTGGACTAGTATACTGTAACAAACAAGCATGGGTGACATCATAAAATTTCGGGCACTTGTCATGTCCGGCCTTGTTTAGTTCGTAAAAATTTTCAAAATTCCTCGTCACATCGAATCTTTGGTCGTATGCATGGAGCATTAAATATAAACGAAAATAAAAACTAATTACACAGTTTATCTGTAATTTGTGAGATAAATCTTTTGAGCCTAATTACTCTGCGATTGGACAATGTTTGTCAAATAAAAACGAAAGTGCTACAGTAGCAAAAACCAAAAAAATTGCAAACTAAACAAGGCCTTAAAAAAGGTAAAACAGAAAGATAAAGGATTATCACCTTTATATGAGCAAACTTTAGAGTCCTTTTTTAGGGAGTTAGAGTCCTTTCTCATTAAAAAAATGTTGGTTTGAATATGTTTCAAAATTCTATTAAACCTTTAATGCTTTATAATTATATTGGTTCCAAATATAAACATAATATTTATCTTTAATGCAAATGAGCTAATAAGTCTTTTGTTGGGTTAACCTAATTTATCACGTATTTTCAAATAAAAATATTTATTACATTATGATATAGTAGTTGATTTATGAGTGCCAACGATATATATAGTTACTGCTCATTTGAAGTTAGTCGATATCATTTTTGTGCAAATTTTCTCTAGACTAATCTAGCAAGAGTATCTTCAAGTGTTTTTTTTTTCTAAAAAACTCACTCTCTAAATTATCACTTGAAGATCCATTTGAATTTCCACCTTCCAATAGGTTTTTTTTATATCTTGCGCATTCTTTAGAACCATTCTCACGAAAAGATGATAAATGTATTTCAAAATCTAACTAAAGATATATTGAAGGATATTTTGTTAGAAAAATCTCTATTTCTATCGATTAGGAGCAATTAGAAAGAATCAAGATACTTTTGGAGTTGGTCTAATACTATTTTAAAAAAGTCTTTCGAAGCCCATTGTATTTGGGGCCTATGGTAGTACTTTAAGCTTATTCGCTGGTTAGAAAAGTCATATTTAAAAATACTGTTCACTGATTTATTAGAAGAGGAAAATATCGTTATTGAGTTAAACACGACCTCGGCATCGTCTTTTGTCCACTTTGTTTTCCTTAAAAAAAGGTCCACTTCGTATAATATTAATTATTTCAAAAGTCCAGTCATTAGTCGCAAGTTGCAAGTGCAAACTGATCGCCAATAAATTGCTGTTTCGGAGTAAGTTTAGAAATATTACAATTTTTTACGGCTTCTTTCTAGACATTTTGCTGAAATTTGCAAAATTTTACACCACAAGTGGGTCCCCCCACACCGGCGGTCTATAGGCCGAAAACACCCAAGTTGGCCGGATTCTGTGTGTAACCACCATCTCTACCGCCCGCTCGTGCCGCCGCTGCCTCACCGGCCCGCCATGTGGAAGCGCGCCACCTCCCTCCTCCTCCGCCACCACCGCTCCGCCCTCGGACCCCGCTCCCCGGCGGCCTCCGCCGCCGCCGCTTCTGGCCTCTCCCGCACGCAGGCGCCGGCACCCCTCTTCTTCTCTACTCTCGGTGACGACTCTTCTTGTGTTCCTCACAAGTCACAAGCTTAGGCGGTACCCCCGATTTGATGCGAAGGCTTGCGTTTCTCCTCAGATGCGGCGGGGACGAGGACGAGGGTGGAGGACGTGATGCCGATCGCCACGGGGCTCGAGCGCGAGGAGATCGAGGCCGAACTCCAGGTCCCCCGCATGGCTGCTTTGCCGCCGCTTCATTTCTTACTACGGGGTTATTTCTTTGTCAAAAATATTAATTTTTTGTTGGATTTGGTTGTTTTTTCTATTCAGGGGAAGAAGAGGTTTGACATGGACGCGCCCGTCGGTCCCTTTGGCACCAAGGTGGGTGATTTCGGTTTGATATCTTCTACATTTCATTTGGAGCGTGAGCAATTGGGATTTCTGAATTGATTGCTCAGGATGGGGTTGTAACTCGTGAGTCGTGAGAGTGTGCCTACATGGCAATGTGTGGTCATCTGACTTGCACTTGTGGATGACATTGTTTGTTTAGATTTATTTATTTGTCTGCCTAAACTGAAATGCTGTTTGAACGTAGACCGTAGAATTGGAGAAGACACATTTTTAGATGTTGGGATAAGAGCTGAAAAGTCAATGGAACTGTTTTGTTTCTTTGGGGAAAATATGTCACAGCTCACATGTATAGATCGTTTTCTTCAGTCATGGCTGTAGTTTCGAGGCCAATGAATCATTTTTGATCTATTAAGTACTGCTTGGTGATTAAGTACATGCTCATAGTTGTGGGTTGGGTTGGCAACTGAGTTTGTTGGGTGCGTGCCAATCCAAGTTCCTCAATGGCAATTTGTTATCTTAACTCTTGCTTTGACTCACAAAAAAGTTTCTAGCTCGGGACCCTTTCTTCATGACATATAATAGTGTTTGCTTACACATTTTTATCAAATGGTTTTTTCTTAAAATGGTCTTATTCTTTTTGAATCCACAATAGCTTTAGTAGATCAACTATATTAGCATATTATATCATCTTTTTAGGTTCTCTGTAACATACTGATTTGGAAACACTGATTATGGCACACTTATTCAATTTCTAATACTGCAGGCAATCTTTTTTGTGAAGGTGCTTGCAGGCATCTTGATTTTGCTATTTGAGTTAATTACCTAGTGCTTCTTGGTCTGCTTACTGCTGTTTATCTTTGTGTTGTCGTTGTTGCCTAAACAATTCAATTTTAAGGCTTGTATCATGAATGATGAATCTGTAGTTTAACTCTATGGCTGAAGGTTATATATGTTTCTTCATGTGTTCCATGTCCATGTGAGCCTTGCTGTTATGAAGAGCTATAGTGAACCATCCTTGATGTTGCCCTGTTTGTCATGGTGAATACATAATATATAAGTTGCTCTGCTTCAGCAGAATTTGTCATTTCTTAGTTGGCTTTCTTTTTGCATTCTCAGACTCTGAGGTTGGTTATCCTGATTTTGGGCAATGTGCTGTGTAGCTGGTCTTTGTATGACTGAATCTTCGTGTTTTATTATTGTAGTGACTTTGTCCTTTGATTACATCACTTTGGAATTCAGTGAGCTTTACAGCTGACCAACTGATACTAGGTTCCATTTATCTTCAGCCTGTCGATGAATCACTTTACTAGAGTTCTATATGAATTATGATTTTTGCTTACATGTGTCTTTTGCATCATTATTCAGTTATAAATTCATTTTGATTCTTGCGTGGTTCATCAGGACTAATATCCATTGTTCCCTCCATTAGGAAGCTCCTGCTGTGATTCAGTCATACTACAACAAAAGGATTGTTGGTTGCCCTGGCGGTGAAGGAGGTACACTACTGCTCTGCTAAATATCCCCCCTAGTTTTTTCCAGAATTTGAATCCTTGCCTGTATTTTATCAAGATTTTTTTTTCTAAAGCCTTGGTTTTTCCCTTCCCCACACCCCACTCAGTGGTAGCCTCCAGCACTGGGTCTACCCTTTCAGTCTAACTTGTCTAATTGGCCTATACTGCACTTGTGAACCTTTCACAGAAGATGAACATGATGTGGTGTGGTTTTGGTTGGAGAAAGGCAAGCCACATGAATGCCCTGTCTGTACTCAATATTTCACGGTATGCTGTTTACTCTCGACATAAGGTGCTTGCATTCCAAGAGTAGTTTTTAGCATGATGAGA
>Ga0182004_10004395_pt1 | contig 11359 bp, 7 predicted proteins | sample Sormic07211540_1_FD_120479 | JGI IMG/M metagenome (GOLD analysis project Ga0182004, IMG submission 120479) | Endophyte microbial communities from Sorghum bicolor roots, Mead, Nebraska, USA - 072115-40_1 MetaG | ecosystem: Host-associated > Plants > Roots > Unclassified | place: USA: Nebraska...
CAGGGCAGATACAGGTTAGGTTGTCGGTAGAGGTTAAAGCACCAGATAAAGGTAGTTGAAGACTCACGGGGAATATATATTACTTTGGGCCAATACTCCTCAGATATAGGAGCTGAGAAATTCCAAATCTAACCTATGGAGAAGCACTGCAGCAGGCAGCAGACTAGCCCAACGCATCCCTCTCATGGCCACACTGGGACCAACAAGTTTTCTCATGGCAACTTGAGAAAATAAGTAAGATGACGACTAGTAGTCTCATGGGTTTTGCTCAACTTGACATATATGCCTAACAGCCTGAGGCTTTCAGAAGCAACAATACTACACAGTTGGTCATTTAACGTGTTAGAAAATATCTGCTCAATGAAACCGACTATGATTACCAAGCTATAAATGTTTTGCTTTATATTTGGAAGTGATAGAGTAGGTGCATGCCATAGGGACATCATGCCACAATGTTTGCTGGATCAAATCTACCTTCATAAGGTATTTGTCAAGCTGAATACATTATTTTCATGATCTTCATCTCTTTATTTAAGCTATTATGTATTTTTTACGGTCTGATTACTGCCAGACAAGCTCGATTTCTATGTCTACTAATGTATTTAAGATGTATCAGTGAGCTTTGCATTTGTAGGCTTATAGCTAGCAGAGTACAGGATATGAAAAAAAAACCATTCACCTTTCACTGCGGTGCCCACATGCTAAACACTTAACCTTGACATATCCACCAGGATCCATGCCACCACCCTGGCTTGTGTCTGGCCTGAGGAAGTTGGCAGCTTCCCATGATACAGAAGTAACAATCTCCAACCAGCCCATGTCATCACCTTCATGTAACAAAATATTCTCCACCTCTAGTAGCTGAGAAATCAAAGCCCTGAAATGTCCATCAACAACATTCTTCATTACTTTCTTATGTTCTTCGCCTGACCGATCTCTACTTCGGAACTCGCCACTGCCAAAACTACTTGACGATCGAATTCGACACCGTTCAACATCAGCTACGGATTCGTCGTCATCGTCATCATCATAAAACAAGTCAGTTTGCATCTCATCTTCTTCATCTTCTGGTTCAGGAGGAAGCCAGAAAAGTTCATCCTTTTCAAAATCAACTGGGTTTGTATCATTACTTTCTAAAGCATAAATGGATGAAGCAGCACCACATTCAGAACTATTATCTGGTTCTGGTTCATTGTCTGATTTTGTAACGGTCAGTGTGCTAGGAAATCCTTGATCAAGCACATGCGGGGGTAGTTCTTTAGAGGTCACAGATTCTTCAACTGTCTGCGACGTTTTTGAATTGTAGGGTTCGGGTGTATCAAGGTCATAAAACTCATCTGGGCCATAATATTGTCCATTCTGTTGCTGATGTTGTTCCTGCCTATCAGAGCAGTAAGCAGGGTATTCTTCATCTTCATCATCACTCCTGATTTAAAATGTTCCATGACAAGGTATTAGCCAAGAATTTTGAACTTGTCAGCACGAAAAAGTAAAGGTTAAATCAATACATCTCAGTATAATAACAATGCTATTCGTTTACTGAATGAAAAAAATGATCAAAAGCAGATCATGATATATTGTACTTTCACTGGGTAACATTATACCATATGAGGTTTCAAACAGAATACCTGTTTGTGTAGTAGCCAAACTGAACTGAAGAGTCATCTTTGTTTGAAACAGTGGACATACATTTCTCAGGAGCATGAGCGTCTTGCATATTATGGGAGGTCTTGTCATGGCAACACTTTGGAGGACTAATGCTGGTAACACAGCCCACATGCTGATAATTTCCAGTAGAGTAAGAGCCAGCCGTTGTGGTAACACTATTGATGGTGATAGCTGACTTGGTGCTGAACAAACTCGCCTCAGACAGGGAAGGGCTGAGCACCGGCTGCACCTGTTTGAGGGAAGTGACTCTTTCTTGCTCCCATTGCTTGAAGCAGAAGTTGCAGACCCGTATCCTGTCCCCCTCATCGACATTTCTGTCAGGGCCACTCGAAACTGGGATGGAGTTTGCAGTACACTTACCACAGAAAATTCGTCCACAGCGGCGACAATGATGCCTGCGGTTGAATATGGTGAATTGCGTGTCACAGTCATAGCAAACTCGACAACTGTGATCGGGCATCCAGAAGTCCCTGGAGACATTGTCTGGGTTGGAGCGTCGCGGCAGCCATGATGTCAAAAGCTTAACTATGTCAGCAAATGTTTTATTAGGGTCCTCCATTGGTGGCTGAAACTGTACCACCTCAAAGAAACCCTCATACTTGCATCCTCATCTGCTGCGACAGAAATCTAGAAAGACATGAAGGCACTCGTTACAACAAACTAACCGAGAAAATGAAGCAGAAAAATTCAATGCACGCTGTAGTACAAATATACAATTTTCCTCTGAATTCTTGGACCAGAAAGAATGATTGTGTTTTGTTTGCAGCATGAGTTTCCTCAACAAACCTTGCAATAGCACGACAGAACGATTAAATTGCAAGTCTACCATCCCAAAACCGTGATGCATTTATACACACTGCCCTATCACCATCTGACATAACAATCACCTATATTCGACCAAAATCAGATAAGTAATCCAGTGTGACATGGCAAGTCTTTCGCTAAATTCAAAAGCATAAAAGGAAACAATGATAAGACTGGCACCTAAAGAACAAAGAAATAAAGTGTCGATGGTTCCCTGTTAAATTCGTAGAGTTCAGAACACACATAATACGTAATGCGGCCAAATAAATACGCATAACTAACAAAGTACAAACGGCACGCTACCCTGACGCAGTAATGTGGGCTGGAACAATACCTCAGAATCCCCCGAGATCGATCAGAGGAGGAACCGCCCGGCCCGCGGCCCACATTGCATCGGAATCCGCGGAAGCGCGATCAGGATCGATGGAGCGGGAGGCGTGCGCGAGACCGCCTCCTAAAACAGGCACCCGCCACGGTCCACGGAGGAAGGAGGGGCAGAGAACTCCCCCCGCGCGAAGATCTCCGGTGTCAGAATCCTACGTCGCGCCCCGCACCCGTGTCGCAGCGAGGCAGCGGGGGCGGGGCGGGGCGGCAGCGCTGCGCGCGCCGGGCATTTGGCGGCGGGCGGCAGCACAGGGCACGAGACGTCGCCCCCGCGCGCAGTGCGGTCCGGTCCGGTCGGGAGAGGAGCCCGGTCGCACGGCGGGGCGGGGACGGAGGAATCCAACCGGAGGAGCGGGAGAAGATCGCAGGCGGGCGGGTGGCGAATCGGCGGAGGAGGAGCGTGAGGGAGGAAGCGCCGGAGTGGGGAGGAGAGAGAAAAAAATAAAAAAAGGCGAGGAGGGGGAGTTCGTTTCTATTTTTATTATTTTTGGCTGCTGTTTTTTTTAGTGCTCACTAGAATTTTATATTATATTATGATTTTAATTTCCGTGGCTTTGAGATTGACAGGTGGGGCCGATCGCCGATAGGTGAGGAAGTCGCGGAGGGCCCACAGGAGGCTCCTGGGAAGGCCGTAGGTCTGGCGGTTTCGTTTGGATGCTCGCTGCTCTTCCTTCTCTTCGTCCAAAACAACGCCATATATTTTTTATTTTTTTTCAGTTCACGTCATCAATTTGAACTTTTTAAGTTACTCTGTATATATAAATACAAATTTGTTCAAGTAGTACTCTCTGTTCTAAAATAATTATTATTCTCGTTTCTCGATAAATAACTTTGATTAATATGTATTGAAAAATATTAATATTTATGTTACATAATTAATATTATTGGAAAGATATTTAAATCTAGTTTTTTAATAAATTTATTTAGAGATATAAACATTACATATATTTATATAAATTCAAGTTAAACTTTTGACATAAAAACTGAAAACAATAGTTAATTTGAGACCGAGTGAGTACTTGGTGTTGGGGAGCGGGCAATGTGCAAGAATCATGGAAAGATGCTGGTTTTTCCCATGCCGCCTCCACTCGTGAGCTGTTGCTGCAAGTCGTTTCGTTACTGAACCACACGTGGACGTGGAACGTTTCTTTTCCATTTCCTGTGGTAAAAGTCATAAGCATTATGCTTGCCTCGTATGCATGCACAATGTAGATATAGAATTTTAGAACTTTATTAAAACTTACGCATTAAAAGGTGCAGTACGTTGCTTTTTCCCTACTGTAACGTCTTGGGGGGACTCATAACCTAACATTATGACTTGTATGTGATGACAAGCTACATCAACATCCTACTTGCATATTCTTTCGCATACATACGAAATATATGGCCCCATTTAACACAGATCAGCTTTATTAATGTCATGAGCCATTTTATGAGAGCATTATAAAAAGAAACTTCACTTCAAGCGAGCTGTTTTTTTAATATATATATATATATAAAGCAAAAAGACAATTTATGAAGTTATTAGTGAAGCTATGATAAACCCATAATAATATATGGTAACGGCTTTTATCTTGTCTTGAATTATATTCTCGTAGCCGCCCACCCACTCGAGGGTGCGATCTTATTTGGATCACAGAAGAGGATCGGAATGGAGACGCCAGAGTCAAAATCATGTTATTCCAAAGCTAGAAACATGCTCGCCGTCCCAAGACAAATCCATTGCTATCAACCTTCTTTTATCTCGTTTTCTTCTTTTATTTTAAATTATTATATAATTAATAAAGAAAATTTCTAGTGATCGCTATTGGGCCTGGAAATGTAACCATCTCGCATCCGAATCCGATGGAAGGTGGGAAACCACCCTGAAACGGAGCGTAACGTCGGTCCAGAGGCGCGGTGGGGCCCAGTTCGGCGTGAGTGCAGTGAATGAATGAATGAATGGTGAAAAAACGGCGCGAGGACGATAGAAACGGCGTGTCGTCGATGGAACACAGGCGTGTTCCGGAAAGGACGATCTGCCGTCTTTTTCAAAATATTCGTTTGGAAAAGACAAAACATTTTTTTCTCAAAATGCTGCAAACCAAGACATTTTTTCCTCGCAAAAAAAAATCAAGACTTTTCAAACCTCGGTTTTTAATTCTGAATAAGAAATAATTATTTCCCTTTGGTTTTGATAAAAACTAGATTTGAATATAGGTCATGTCTTCATTCGAGATGGTTTAAAAACAGAATCTCAAAACCTGATAACTTATGATGAGCATTTGGAACTTTAAATAACTTTGATGAAAAACTTGTCAGCCATGCAAAGCTGTAAATCGCATCGGACCACTCAAACTTTAGTATTAGCCATAACAACTTCCGGGGTTATCTGAAAATTCCAAAATTCAATTCTCAAAATCTAAGAACTCCAAACTCATATTTGGGACTCGGATAGCTTCAAACCACAAACTCATATATCACATAGAGAAGTACAACTTTACTACAGACCATGCCAACATCCAATGTTGTTCCACAGTTCTAAAATTTAGATTTTAAAACTGGGAACTTAAAATGAATTTTTGAAACAAAAACTTGTCTACTGCATAGATGTAGATCGCTCGAGCTCTATGATAGCTGCCGTCTATAGATGGCCCGCCTCTGTTAGTCAGAGATCATATCTTCTAAAGTCTCTTTTTAAGTAGTGTCACGTACTGAGACAAAAGGCCTGACTTGTGCAAGCAAAATCCTCATAATGTCCAAGGCTCCCATAGCAAGTTCAGCATCAGCAGTTTGGTTCGCCACCTGCAAATAAAGAAAGAAAATCCATGCAAAGAATTATCAACAATTGTTAGAATATGAAACTATTGCTTCCTATTTCAGAAGAACTTAGTGTTGTATACTGAATTTTATTAGACGATAAATAAGCCTTAGGTGCGCTTAAGCACAAGGATTAATAAAGTAGATCAAATGCCCTCAATAACCTTCCTTTATTATGTATCGGGAGAGATGCATATGCACGTACAAGTTTCAGAAGTTATAAAACGACCTACGTTTAAAGAAGAGAATGCTAAAACGGTCAACATGCTACTGTAATTTGCTTACTGTAATTGCGAGCCGTTTTGGGCTAAAATAAAGTATTTTACAGGTGGGGAACGCCTCCCCCCGTTGACCCTAAAAAAAAAAACGGTCAACATGTAGAAGCAGCAAAAATAAGTTACTTCACTAACATGATGCAATAAGTTCCAAGAGTTATACAATGTGTCACAAATCTTGACTGAAAAAGGACCAAAGGAATTATGAAGAAATCAAACATTGCATATAAATTTTGATGAAACATGATAGCACAGGTAGGTCAAAAGAGCATTGAAGCCTAGAGCACAAATAGTTAAGGGGTTTAAATACTCCCTACCTCTAAATAAATAGATTCATAGAGTTGTCTTAAGTCAAACTCTTTAAACTTTAACCGACTTTCTAGAATAAAATGTTGAGATTTATGTTACCAAATTAGTATCATTAGATTTATTATAGAATATATTTGTATAAGGTGCTCCCTTTATGCCATAGATGCTATTACTCTTTTCTATAAAGTTTGTCAAACATAAAAAAGTTTGACTGGCCCAAATTCTAGGAATTGATTTATTTGGGGATGGAAGGAGTAGATTTTTCCAAACATCTCGTCTTAAAACATGATTTGGTTCAATATCCAATAGCCAGAGATAACTTGTACCCATGGGTAAATAGTTAGCAATGCTTGATCCTAGTCAACGATTCTTTGGTCAACAAAAAAATATTTGATGATTCGCTAAATTTCTCCTTGCATAGGATCATTGGCTACAAGGTGTGTAGATATTTTCAAACAAGTATACCAAGGATTACCAACAAAGTGTAACATCCTAGGTTGAACTTACATCTAACTATCATTGTTCACTTTTACACATGAATTCTGGTATTTCAAACATGTTAGGAAAAAATAACCCTCTAGCTGTAGTTAATCATCTACTTCACCTCTTATTTAAAAACAATATATTTTACTCCTTAAAGTATTGAAACCCGTTTAAATAACCTCATGAGTGGTTTCTGAAGGTGATTTTTGTTGATATGGCAGGATACAGTGGTAAAACAGCCGCGAAAAAAAATATTCATTGCAAAACTATCTCAAGGATCATTTGAAAGGTATTAGATACTTTAGTGGCTATAATTTATCTTTATAGTTGAGGGTTACATAGTTAACTCTCCATATGTTGGGTGGTTATATACATACCTTTTTTTCTATTTTCTGTTGACTCAGCTATATCATCATCCATGAAATTCGCCACGTCAGCCAAAAAAAACACTTCAAAACCACCCCTGAGGGTTATTTACACAGTTTTTAATACTTAAGGGACAAAATACCTGGTTTTGAGGTGAGGTGGTGAAGTATAAGAGCAGCAATAGTTAAGGAGGTTAAATAGATTTTTCCAAACATCTTATGTCTTAAAAGAGGATTTGGTTCAGGATTCAATAGCCACAGATAACTTGTAGTCAAGGGTAAATTTCTCCTCGCATAGGGTTGCTGGTCACATGGTTAGATATTTTCAAATAAGTATACCAGGGATTCCCAACAAAGTGTAACATCCTATGTTGAGCTTATATCTAACTATCATTTGTTGCAGTTGTGAAAAGTAACCATTGGATGGCTGAAATAAATGTAAACATGCATGACTTTTGTATCCTCCGATTTACTCTGTAGATAAATGGTCCTATGGCCTAATCCCTTTAAGCAAATACACAGACTAGTAGACTCTATCAGCAGACCATGTATGCTTGAAACTGATGGCGGACAAATGCTTCTTGTGTCTAATGTTTAACAAAAATGCAAGCAATCTGAGGGGATTGGTAAAACATGATAGCCCAAAAATAACTGAGATTGTATTATGACACAGCACGCAACAAGGATTTTCACCTGCAAGAGGCCATGCCATTACTTGATCACAAAGGGGCGTGCCAGTCCACGGCATGTAAACTCTGTTTCCACCTTCAAGGTCTTGAGCCGAAACGCAATGTGAGGTTGATACAATGATGAGTTATTGAAGCAGAGAACCACAATGCCGCCGACAATTGCACCGACCTGACACCCACTGAGACATGCTGATGGAGAGGCTAAGATTAGTGGCACTTGTCGCTCCAACTCCCACATCTGATCCCCATTGCCCTCATGATCATCTCCTACTTTGAAACGCCACACTTGCATTTGTCGATTGCCAGATTCCAAGACATGCACTAGGCAGCAGGTGCCATCCTCTGTCTCACCAACGGCGTAAGCTGACAGACGAGTCACGCCGGGAGGGAGACACACGTTGGAGAACGTCATCGTCTGGGTGTCTAGCGAGAGAAGCAAATTTGCGGCGTCGTACTTCCAAAAGATTCGGTCGCCCGCGTGCATCGCAGGTGCATACTGTCCGCGGTAGATCTTGGCCATGTGCTTCCTGGCTGGTATCTTGGCTGTTCCAGCTCCTGTGAGGACGCGCCAAGCTCTGGTGCAGGAGTTGTACACCTCCAACCGAGCCAGCTTCTTGGCGTTCCCGTGCTGCAGCGACATCACACGGAACGCGTCAGGGTCGTCGCCGTTCGGGAGCAGACACAATCTGCGGCCGCGGTGGTCCGGGGCTCTGCCTCCGCGCCTTGGCAGCTGGTCAACCGAAGACACGCGGTGAGTCATTGGATCGAACACCCTGAGCGTCCCCGCGTCGGAGAGGAGGAGGAGGCCGCCGCGGCAGTCCTCGAGGACGTGCTGGCCGGAGCCTTGGACCTGGATGCGGGTCAAGAAGAAGTCGCCGCGGCGGACCATCGCGGCGAGGAGGCCGTCCGAGTCCGACGTGTGCAGGGTCGCGGGGTAGAAGCAAGGCGGGGTGGTGCCGTGGCCGTCGGGGGAGACGAGGTGGCCGAGGAGGAGTGGGTAGTCGTGGATGTCGCGGAGGCGGCGGAGGAAGGTGGGGGAGGAGGCGACGCGGATCCAGTGCTCGGAGGCGAGGACGGCGCGGTAGATGGCGGCGGCGGACGGCAGGCGGAGCAGGATGTCTGCCACTACATCGTCGGGAAGGGAGTCAATGGTGGTGTGCAGTGGCCACGGTGTCGTGGAGGTGGAGGTGACCTTGCGCTTCTTCTTGTTCTTCATCATCTTCAAGTTGGAGGCAAGCGAATCCGGGGCGAAGGCGGCGTTGATACCCAAAGGGTTAATTTGGATCTGTTATTACAATTCTTGTGTCGTTACGATCCACCGGAAAGTTGCCATTAGAATTGCGTCTATACCCAATCAATGCAATGCTACTTTTTTTTACGCTTGAAACAATAATCGGACCCACTTACGGATCGTCGACCTAGTCAATGACATACGGGTCCATAGAGTCATCCCCTTTCTCTCACCGGCGAAGACATTTAAAAAAAAAGGCTTATGCTGATAGTGATTTGTTGCGACACAAAATTAATATTCCACGAAATAGTTGACCATTATACCTCTCTTTGTTATGCCACAACTATAATATACTTTTTTTTAAAAAAAAATGTAGCTTTTGCATATGAATTGATTATATGAACTTTGTATCAAAATTTCAGATCTCAATAAGGTCTACAATTTTTAAACTATTTAGAGTTACAAAAATTCATCTAAAGTTCTCCATTTTCAATTAAAAGTTAGAATTTTGAAATCTAATAATTTAAAAAATTTTCTTTTGCCCTCTAAGAAATTCAAATAAAAACTTGTCAACTATAAAATTGTACATTTCATTGACCTCTACAATTTTGATACAAAATTCATATTTGTCCAACTTCATATGGAAAAGTATAAAATTTTTAGATAACAAGAGGTATGTGGTTTAATAATCAAGGACTTAAGGGCGTAACGCACACTTTTACCCCTATAATATTCAACAACTTAAGGTAAGTCTATGGTGGGAATAATTAATTTGAATATGGTGTTCATCACTTAAACACTTAAAACTTACATAATGAGAAACAACATCTTATCTTATGTGATCATACTAATTCTAGATCGATCTTTCACATCTTCTTTGTTTTGGAATACCACCTGATGTGCTACTCCAACCTAGAGCCGACTCCTTATATAATGTATTATGGAATGAATAACTTATGCTAAATATTAGTTTATTCTTAAGTGATAACATCATTCTTTAAAATAAAAATAAACTTAACTTAAATAAAATTGAACATGCTATAACTCAGTTCATGTTATAAACTACTCTGCGTACATTAAAGATAGGTTCAAATTATTCCACAAGATAACTCCCCTTTGGCAAGAATGTTGATAAAACCTACGTGGATTTCTTAATATCAACGTGCCTTGCAAAAGAAGATTGTTGTTGCAACCTACAACAACTTATAACTTTATGGTTACTAGATTTCTTACATGTGCATGTGATGCTTTATATGCTTGAAAGCAAGAATACTTTATAACTTTCCAAGGGTCCAATCCGCTTAAAGTTTAAGGGTGTATGATAGTTTAATAATAATACTTATAGCTTAAATACTTCTTAAAACTTAATTATATTGTATCAGCGTAAAAACTAATGATGAAAACTTATCATCCTTAGGTGGAAGTATATAACTGATCTTTTGGCTTTTAGAATAATTTCAAATACTCCCTTTTTTGGACCTATCTTGGTGAATCTTTGTATTCTAACAAGTCTGAGAATCATCACCATGATAATCTTCAAAATACTGAAGACAAAAAGCTCTTATATGTAATATCTCTATTGTTTACTTATTGGCAACAAGAAAGAAACACATAATTAACTTTGTACCTCTACTTAGCTTATTATGACTTTGAAATCATGAATCACTAATGAACTTTTTAGCTTATTATAGAGGGCATCTTATCATATCCCTTTAGAGTCACCTTAGGTCATGTGGACCCGTAATATCCTCTATTTTGACTACATAGGGAATGTCTTATTATCCATAGATTTGAAGGATGCTAAAATAAACTTTGTCATTACCATCACATTAAACTTAAGAAATTACTTAATAAAGTGGATTAGTGTAAAATTGCAACTCTCCTCATCGAAATGTGGACAATACAACAATGTCACATTTTGAAGTCTATATAAAGTTTCACTTCTTGAGGTTACATTAACTATATGTTATCTTAGACTTTACTATGCATATTTCTTATGGACTAAATTTTTATACACCTTTTAATCAAAGTCAGCCAAACTTAATGCAAATGAACATAATGATTTCTCTCCCTAATCCTTACCAACATGATTATAAGAGTTATTGACGTGAGTTTGTAACCGCGGGGAGCATCCCCGTTTGCTTGTCTTATTAGTCGTACTTTTTCTGCCAGCCATCAGTGTTTTTCTCTTACAACATATCAGCCAACAGTAATTTCAGCCATAACTTTTCAGACCAGCCAACAGTGTCCACCGAAAGGCGTTCATCTTAGGATCGGGCGGGGTGCTGATCATGATGGTCGATGCAGCTATGAAGGTCTTTGATACCAAATTGATACGACGTGGGCGATGAG
>Ga0182004_10004396_pt1 | contig 11358 bp, 8 predicted proteins | sample Sormic07211540_1_FD_120479 | JGI IMG/M metagenome (GOLD analysis project Ga0182004, IMG submission 120479) | Endophyte microbial communities from Sorghum bicolor roots, Mead, Nebraska, USA - 072115-40_1 MetaG | ecosystem: Host-associated > Plants > Roots > Unclassified | place: USA: Nebraska...
TAAATGAAGTAAAATTAAAAGTTGTTCTCAGATGTTCGTGTTCCTGTGCGGCCTCCGATAGTTACGATGTCCGTGCTCCCGTGCGGCCGTGGCGCCGCGTGCTTCCTGTTGCTGCTACTAGGCGTCCTCTCGTGCCTCCACACAGCCGCCTCGCGGCCCGTGCCGGGTGCAGGGCACCACCACCGGCCTCCGGACGCCGTCTCGTGGCGCTCGTTCGAGCACCTGCATGGCGCGCGGCGGGGCAGCCGCGTCGCCGGCCTCGCCGACCTGAAGAGGTACCTGGCGAGGTTCGGGTACATGCAGGCGCCCCGGCCGGCGCACGAGCACGACGACGTGTTCGACGACCACATGGAGGCCGCCGTGAGGCGGTACCAGTCCAGCCTCAGCCTGCCCGTCACCGGCCGGCTCGACTCCTCGACGCTCGGCCGGATCATGACCAAGCGCTGCGGCGTGGCCGACGGCGCCGGCATGTCCGTGACCGCGTCCCTCTCGGCGGAGGTGGCGGCTGGCACTGGCAGCCGGTTCACGTTCCTCGCCGACCAGGACCAGCCGTGGTGGACGCGGCCGCACCCGCTGGTCCTGACGTACGCAGTCTCGCCGACGGCCACCGTCGGCTACCTGCCGGCCGAAGCCGTGCGCGCCGCGTTCCGGAGCGCGTTCGCGCGGTGGGCGAGGGTGATCCCCGTGGATTTCGTCGAGACCGACTACTACGACGGCGGCGAGCCCGACATCATGGTGGGGTTCTACGAGGGCGACCACGGGGACGGCTCGCCGTTCGACGGGCGGTACGGCCAGGTAGCCCACGCGTACACCTCGGACGACGACGGGCACATCCACTTCGACGCGGCGGAGCACTGGTCAGTGGACGTGGGCAGTGACACCGACACGCGGGGGGACTCGGCCATGGACCTGGAGTCCGTGGCGACGCACGAGATCGGGCACATCCTCGGGCTAGGCCACTCGTCGTCGCCGGAGGCGATCATGTACCCCTACATCGCCGCCATGCAAAGGAAGGTGGAGCTCAGCGCGGACGACATCGACGGCGTCCTGCGGCTGTACGGGTCGAACCCACGGTTTAGGCACGAGCAAGAGCACCCTGCGCCGCCGCGGAGCGTGCCCTCTGTGTCGCCAGGAAGGAGCAGCTGGCATGCTGGTTCAGTTAGCTTAGTTTGTACAGTCTTGGTCATGCTAGTGACACTTGTAAAATAGACATTTTTCTATGATGCGATTACGATTGCTACCTAATCCGCTATTTAGCTGTATTGCTTCAAGTAAGCATTAGCGTTTTCAATTTTTTTAGCCACGCGGTCATTATTGCGAACTGTATTGCAGCCTAGCTTTGTTCAAGCGTGGCTGGATAAACTTGGAGACTGTAATCATGGTGGTCTTCGCAAAGTTTTCCGTTGATAATCCATGACTGAAAGTACTGCTCGCTTGTTTGTTGTGAGAGAAGAATATTGTTGAATGACTGATAAATTTAGTAGATAAAATGCTATATCGTGTAATTCGCCTCTGATCCAATCAAACAGCTCTAGTAGGCGCATCAAACCACATCATTGTGAGCAAAGCCAACGTGAAATCATCAGAGGGGGAGGAGAGAGAGAGAGGGGGGGGGGGGGGGGGGGGGTTTGCAGAAAAAAAGATTTTTGCAAAAAGTTAGGAAAAACAACCTTGAAGATCCAAGCTGCTAACACATCATAGAGATATTCATTTCAGTGGTCAGCTAAACACTTAAACTTCCAAGCTGCTAACAGTAACAGAATCCCTAACTGAAACTTTTGCCTGCCGACTCGGAATAGCATTCAAGGCAATGCGTCCACTTGCGACAGTTAAAATGCCAACCTGCTAACAGTAACAGAATCCCCAGCTGAAACCTTTGCCTGCCGACTCTGAATAGCATTCAAGGGAATGCGTTCACTTGCAACAGCATTATTGGTCAGTGGATATTCGTTAAGGATATAACATGAGAAGAGAAACATAAAAAAAACACTTAGGAAGGACAACACATGATATTATCAGATCTGGATAGGATTCAGCTGCTCTCAAAATTGAAGCAATGTTTATGTTATTAAATAACTAGATTTCTAGGCCACAATACCCAAAAGGTCACACTGGTGAACCGAGTACAAAGCCCTACGCCTGAACACAACATTAGACCGATCAATAGCAGTATAAAATAAGAGTGCAAATAAAACAGATCATTAGTGTCAATGAACGACTCATTTCGAAGTTGATTCATCATCCAAGGCTTATCCAGTGCAACTAAATGGCACAAAACAGATCAAACAGTTCCAGTAACAATTACCAAGGCTATAAATGTGCGAAGCCTGCTGAGACAAATTCCACAAGGACCAAAATTTCAGTGCAATCGAATTTGCGGGTCATCACCACGAGAGCCTGTTTGTTAGACTGAAAAGTCACGGTTGTAAATACTGTTTGCTGATAGAAAAAATACAACTTATAAGACAAGCGAATGGAATTCCGTAGACCCAGGATTCAAACTGAGGTTACCAGACCAGATCAAAGCTCCAGGCAGACTGGTGCAAGAGATCTCAGAATAAACTGAGCAGACGATAGACTACGAGACCATCTACAAAAGGATACGTAGGGTGAAGACCCAGGCGTCGGCGACGAGGGCGAGCCTGTTGGGGAAGCAGCAGAGGTCCGCGGGGGACTACCTATGCGCAGTTGGTGAGGGCCAGCTCCGCGGCGTCGCTGCAGTGGTGAGATCATGGGCCAAATGCGGCGCACGCGGCAGGCTTCGAGGGCTCCCTAATTCAGCACTGAGGCCCCATAACCCATCCACGTATCGCAGACAAACTCCAGAACATTGCAGCAGAAATAAATAACAGCAGTGAATATAACATAGATCTTCGATTTGATTCATGACAAATATATCAATTTCCAGTTCTGATTCAAACATTTAATAACAAGTTACATAACTTTCATCGCTCCCAAAAAATTTCCCCTCGTTTCTAACAAACTGGCTAACAATCCTCCTCTGATTAGGTACACATACGAACACAGATCCGAGGAAAAATACAAAATTGCCAACTATCAATGGTCACTGACAACCAGACTCAGCTCGAGTTTCTCCTGAGAATCGATCATGTTGCATTGCTGCTTCAGTTCAGCGTGCTGAACACAAGTCCACAACAGCCAGTGCCCACAGGATTAAGCACATATGCCAAATCCAGCGCTAGAGGTCCCAAGTAGAACTGCTGAAGTGGTCAGAGCTCGCATGAGTGTCTGGGTTTGCAAACACATCAACCTCCTATAGAAATCGCAGTCGCGGAGATCGGTAAAGATGTTGCCCACCGACCTAATTCTTTGTACCAGCAGTGCACAGATATTTCAACAAGTACTCATTAGAAGAGCAAGTGTCTGCCAAATCCTGATGTAGTCTTGTTATAGACTTCTGCAATGATTTCAGAGAAGGAAGCAAAGTTCTGGAGTTCTGTTGAATATAGTGGCCATGAACCTTACATAGCTCCTATACGATAAAAAGAAAACATTGAGATTAATATATGGTACACTAACCAAAACAACAGGTATATTCATGGGAAGAAAATGAGGATGATACCTGAGACCACAGGAGGATAAATTCCAGATGCGGACAACTTTCCAAAAGACCAGCGAAAGCATCAATCAATCTTTGGAGATACTTGTAAGGAATTGCCGAACAAATTGCTCTTACATCAGATGGATCAACTGCGAATATGCACTTCTTAATCAAGGAGTCCTCATTCAACCGAAGGCTAAGTATAAGGGCTCTCTGCTGTTGGTTTTCTGCAAGAGCTTCCTCTACTTTCTACAAATACCAAACACAGAAATTTGCAAATTAAAAAGAGTAATTTCAATAGGTAATACACAACAAGAAAGGGCATGAAGTAAATACCTCAGGCGTAACATCAATGTCAAGGTCTGTCGGATCAAAAATAAATGATTCATCAACTGAGTACAATAAAACACCATCAGTGGTTGCTGCAGCAAATGATCTTCCAGTTGGAGCAAACTTAACACATTTTGTCCGAGCTATGGGTCTTCCACGATTTGCCATTGATCCAGGTAAACCAAGCCCTAAGTTTCCTCTAGCCTGTCGATCAATTCCTTCTTCAACATCACTGTCTTCATCGTCAATGAGATCTAGTGCGCCAGCATCTGTCATCTTCTTTGAGTTCAGAAAATCAAGAACTCCATCCAATGAGAGATTGCGAGTGATCTGGAATCTACGCAACAGCACCTGCTCAAAGAAACACATTAAAACAAGGGTGATTACTTATCTTCCATCGCATACTCCTATATGCTCACCACTCAAAGATGCCAACCCACAATGAATGGCATTTTATGAATCATGTTGTTTCAGTGGTACATAGTGGAATTTCACTAGATAAAATGAAAGATTTCTAGCATTATTCCAGACCAAGATATGTGTACAAGAAAAAATAACATTAAGATCACTTGGTTATGCATTTTAGCCTAAAGTATGTTCACCATAGCAAATGGAGAGAAGTCAGACTACTACAGCTTCAGATTTGGGTTTCTAACTAGCTGTTGATGTCATACAGTTCATGGCATGATGATAACATGAAAATATTTCGAAAATTAAGCAGAAAGATAGAACATTGGTTAGATAATATCCAGAAAGTATTCAAAATGCAGGACCATAACTGAAGACACACTCATAGTTGCTGATATAAAACTATGCTTCAAGGTATAAATACAATCATGCCAAGAAAGATTTGCTGACCTGTTCTCCAACATCATACATGCAAATATATTTGGTGTTTCCTCCAGCTAAAATAGAACTTCCATCAGCAGAATAGCACAACGTTGTGAAGTACTTCCCTATACTTGTATTAGCTGCAGATCTCCTGTCAGTCATAAGGCGACCCCCAGCAATATCCCTGCGGCCCTCAATGGTATACATCAACAAACCATCAGATGGATCCCAGAAATTGATTAGGCCATCTAAAGTACTGCATGCTATCTGCCTTCCATCAGGTCGATAAGCTAAAGTAAGAACATCATGTGAGTGCTGAAAAGTTTCCACTGCACCCTTGCTCTCAAAGACATCCCAAAGGCGAACAGTTTTGTCCCATGATGATGAAGCCAGAATAGCCTACCAAACAAAGCCGGTTATTGGTTTGATGAACTTACATAACATACAGAACAGAAAATACTGAAATGGAACAAAATGCTCTTGCAGAATCATAAAGTAGTGACTTTTGTAACTAATTGTAGTTATGAAAATAAAGTCAAAGAAAATATATCAAAGCATTCTCTTACATTGATTGGCGAAAACATTAGACCATGCACTGGTCCTTCATGGCCACTGAGTACATCCAACAATCGACCAGTTTTCATTGACCAAACAAATATCTACATGGAAATGTTTTGGTTGTCAAGGGAGCTTGATGTGAAGCATAAGACATAAAAATTTTGGGGGATAAAAGGTTGCTGCATACACACACCTCAAATGAATCAAGTGTTCCAGCACATATTACTTCTCCACTCTGGTCTGCAGTTAAAGAAACAAACTGCCTAGGTGAAGGGGTGGTAAATGTTCTGAAGTTGCGATAGCGGAACAAATCCCATGCTCGAATAGTCCCGTCAAGGGAGGCACTTAGAAGAGAATGGTTATTGGCCATAAAATGAACTGCAGTAACAGCATTTGTATGCTCCGAAAATGTTATGAAACAGAACCCAGATGAAACTGTCCAGACCTGCAACACATCAGTTACATTATCAAACTTGCTGTGCAGGACATTAACACTAACTAAATGGATTTCTTAAATATTTTTGCAAAATTAATGTTACCGCCAAATACCAATAGTAGGCACTACTCTTTCATTTGAATAAATAAGCATGGTACGAGTAAGCAGCTCAATGAGTCAGGGACAGAGTTAACTTTTAATTGCATGAAGTTGGAGGACCAGTTTAGTGATTTGTATAAAATTATGAAGCAAAGTTTCTCTGGCTATCTCACGAAGCACTAGATAGTATGATCAGGAAAAGATCGTCATAATTAACATTCAGTTTTCAATTGATTGAGCAAAAATGAGTGCATATTAACAGTTCATGTGTGATGAGATTGTGTGTTCACACAAACAATGGAGATCATGCATAACAAAAAAGAGAGCAGGGCATGATTGAGATCATAAATGCTATCGCTTAGCACACACCTTGACTTTGTTATCATCAGCACCAGTGGCCAATAACTGAGAGTCTGGTGAGTATGCGATGCAATTCACATCAAAGTAGTGTCCCTGCTGTTTCAAAATGTAGCTCTCCGACCGCCACTCCCACACCAGAAGCTGTCCAAGTTTGGCGCATCCAAAGACAAGCCAATTCCCCAAACTGTTGAAAATAGCAGTGGTGATCTTCTCTCTTGATACTGACAGCAAGTGGAGGCACACAAAGTCTGGCATCTGGTACAGCCCAAATACTCCACTAGAGAATCCAACCACCACCATGTCGAGCTCCCGGTGGTAATCACATGCTGTTAACTTAGCCGGTGACTGCATGAAGAAATGCTTTTCCTGCAGCTCCCACTTTGCCAAATGCAGCTTAGTGACTGGTTCCTCCAATTCTCCCGAAACCTTCCTTTTCCTGCTCCCACCATCCAGTTCCATGACATCATTCTGTTCTGACCCCTGCTCTGGCGTCCCTGGTGATGGCGGAGGTGAGGTATCATTTTCCTCATTTCCTTCCACCAAATTCCATGTAAAGATAGCTCCATCCTTGGAGACTGTATAAACCCCCTTGACTCTCCCTGTCTTCTTATCTGTGGCAAAGAAGGCACCCACGACAGCCGCGCGATGGCCAAGGAAGAGAAAGGGTTTGCTTCCTAGTCCCTTCTTGACGGGCAAGAGCCGAGCTGTCAGGTCCTTGCAGGACGCGAGGAGGAACGCTGAGTCCGGGGACCAATCGAATGCTGTCACGCCAGCGGCGAAGCCCGGGAAGGTGCGGAGGAGGTGGAAGGGGAAGAACTCCCTGCGAAACCCCGGCGAGCGCCAGATCTGCACGACCTTCCCGACGGCCACGGCGATGAGCTGACCGTCGGGGCTGAAGCGGATAGCTGACGGTGCGCCCTTGAAGGAGACGCGGTGGAGGACGGCGCGGCGGCGGAGGTTGGCATAGAGCGCGCGGCCGTTGTCATCGGCCGCGAGGAGGAAGTCGCCCGAGGGGGAAGTGGCGAGGCGGGTGACGCTGGATGAGGACTCGAACGGGAGGGTGAGGGACGAGGAGGCGCCGAGGTCGGTGGAGGCCACGCGGTTGCCGACGGCGGAGAGGAGAACGGGCGAGTCGCCCGCGAAGACGGCGTCGCCGCCGCGGTACGGCGCGCCGAGGAGGTTCTGGAAGCGGTAATTCATGGCGGGAGACGAGGGAGGGGGAAGGCGGTCGGGTGGGCGGCCGCCTAGGGTTTTGGGGGAGGAGGGGAACCGGCTCGACGACGACGTGGGGGTTTTAGTTGATTTTGAGTTTTGAGTGGGCTGTGGGCTTGTGGCTTCTTCTGATGGACCCAACTATTTAGTCGGCCTGGGACAATTTGGCCCAAGTTGGTAATTGACAGGTAGGCCTTTTGTTTTGGACTTTTGGACACCCAATCTTCTATCTTTATATCTCCTACAACTATCTCCTACTATATACATACATATACATACTTACTACAACTTTACTATTACTTACTATACAATACAACTATATAAAGACTAAAGTGTGGATATTTTTTGGTGCGACAAAAAATTCGTCCGTCTGCCTCCCCGTGCGATTCCGCAGCACCGACAAGTGGGGCCTCCTCCACGCGTGCGAGCTCCCACTTCCTGCAATCACGGTCACGAGATCACCTCCACCAATCACGCTCGACCTTTCCTTCCCCGCGCTCGTGTCCATGGAGCAGCCGCCCACCAAGACACCCAACTCCCGTCTCCCTCCTCTCGATCTGCGCCCCGCGCCCCCCGCATCTCGATCCGATGGCCGAGCCGCGCAGCTGCCCCCGCTCCTCTCGATCTCCGATCACCGCCGCGAGCCCGCTGGCCGCGCCGCATCTCGATCTCCGGTCAGCGAGCCATGCAGCTGCCCCCGCTCCTCTCGATCGCCAGTGGCCGAGCCCCGCCGCGACGCCGGTGGCCGCGCGCACGCCGGTGGCCGCACCCCCCCGCCGAGAGCTGTCGCGAGCCCGCTGGCCGAGCGCACGGACGAGAGCCGCGCCCCCCCCGCCGCGAGCCGCCGCGAGCCCGCTGGCCGCGCGCACGGACAAGAGCCGCGTCCCCCGCCGCGAGCCCGGTGCCCGAGAGCTGCGCCAGTGCCGCCGCGAGCCCGCTGGGCGCGCGCACGCCGGTGGCCGCGCCTCGCGCCCCCGCCCGCTGCCCTAGCGGCCACGCCGGTGCCCGCTCCTCTCGATCTCCGGTGGCCGAGCGCCCGCGCCGCGCCCGCGCCGATCTTGGGTGCCCCAGCGACCGCGCGAACTCTGGTGGCCGCATTGCAGGAAAAGGTGAGCCACAAGCCTCTACTGCTCCCTGTTCCGAACAGGAACCACATATAACATCTTGGCTCTTTACAAATGCTTAATCCTCATGGTCAAATAGAAATAGGTGCATAGATATTCATAGGGTGTGATAACTCTGCTGTAGATCTAAGGAACCACTAAACATATCATCAGGTTTTGCTGTTTGACCATGTGATATTCAGAGAGAATATGGGAGAACGTGGATAGGATAACTCTGCCGTGATTTGCAACAACAGTAAGACTCAATATGATCCTTAATATACATAACTGGATATGTATATGACCCAATATAATATCTTTTATCATTGTCTGTCTAAACAACCTGGCGGAGGACTGTCATTGAGATGTATCAGTCAATATCCTCTCCTTCCATTGTCAACAATTCACATTTCTTTAAATAGTAAATAAGCTTATACACATCCTCAGTATTTAAGAATACAGAACTTGTCTCCTGCCTAAATTTACTGCTAGCCTACCCAAGATACCAAAACTTGTCTCCTGCAAGAAATCTAGATTCAGAAATTTGAATCGATGCCTTGCACATTCAGATAAAGGCAAGGAACATTAAATAAAGGCAAGGAACATTAAATCAATGCCTTGCACATTCAGCATTAGGTCAAAATTAACATGCTGTAGGTAAGGATTATCTTTTTTTATTTTTTGTATTTATTTTGATCCTCAAGGCTTTAATGTTAATTTTGCTAACACCAATTATTTGTTCATGCAATCTTGTGAAATTTGTATGTCAGGGCTTGGAAGCTTCTGCATAATGATCTGAGCTATTTTAAGTACTTGGTTTTTCTCGAATACATTTGGAGGCTGTGATATAAAAAGTTATCTTAGCTGCATCATGGTAAGGTCTATATAGTAAAGTTTATGAGACTGTGGTGCTGTGCTCTCTGTGACCGTGTTAATTTCACGAACTTTTCCTTTAGGTTAAATATCATTTAATGTTGGTATTTAATTTCACAGAATTGTTATCTTATCGTGTGATCCGTGTATTTTAGTATAAAATTTAACCGACAGGGATCCATTATTTTTGCTCTGCTCGCTTTTATGTCAGGCTTCTGCATTGTTGTCATATAGATAATCTTTTGGTCATTTTGTACATTATTTTATGGGTAAAGAACACAATTTCATCCCTGTTGCATTGATGCCTAATCTAATTTTCTGTGAGGGTTATGGTTAGATTGATGTCACCTATTGAGAATTTATCGTACTGTCTGTATGTCTGTGATTAGCACGTTTGCCTATTTGCGGAACATATATAACTACATGGGCATTATTGACGATTTGTTCAGTTCATGTCCACATATTGAGATTTCTATTCTTACGCTTGTTATTTGTATTGTTGCAGGGGTCTCTATCTAATCGGATACCAGAAAATACCGCTGCCACAATTAAAATCCTCTACAAGGTTTGCCACTAGATTATTATTGCCATCAGACCGGTATTCCTAAAAAATTGGATTTGCTTCATGCTAGCAGCATATTCAAATATATTTCTGGTTATGTTTTTTCCTTACTATGAAGATCACACTGCACTTATGTTGGCCATGTTGCTCAAGCATTTCAAACTCAAGCTATTTGTTTGGCATTTTGAATGTTATAGAACAAAACATTTCACTATTTTACAGTCTTAAGCTAAAATAGTTTGGTAGAGATGATTTTTAAATATGAAACCTTGAATTGGCATGTTCACCTAATGAGAGTTTATGGTTAGGCACAACATTTACCTGTTCAAAAGAGACCATTTATTAAAGATGAACTCGATAGACTTATTGTTGATGGCATATGGAGGTGGTAAAAAGGCAGAAGAAATATAATAGGATGGTTGGATGCTTGATCTTTGCTTTGATTCTCCATAATCAGGCATTTGTTCCAAAATACTTGGGGTCATCTTTTATTGGTTTGAAATACCAGGGGTCATCTTTTATTCTAAAATGACTTTAACTTCATCTATCCCTTCTTATATGTGGCCTTATCTTGAGGAATGAAAACCTCTTTCCTTTTTTATGATCGGTGAATATTGGGATAGCCTTTTCCAACCGGTGGATAGTTTACTGCACATTTGATATCTTCACATGCTTGTATGATAAAATGCTTGTTGAATTCCTGTTAGTCCCATGATGCTAAAATGCTCAGTAGCCAAGGATTTGCTGATCACTATTGGTTACGCCTGTTTTCAAGCAGATGTGTTTTGATGAGAAAGGTGACACAAAGGCGCAAAGCTTCACAAAAAATCAGAATTGTCTTCGTTGTAAGGTAATTTTTTGTTGTGAGATTTTTCATTCACCTAGATATGTGCACAAAATTTGATATCCTTAGTTTTTGTGTATCAAGCATTTTGATCGAAGGTTTGCAATGGCTGGAAAGAATTTTTGTCTCCATTGACTTTGATATGGATGGAATAGATATTTTCATATCAATAATTATCCTATGCACAAATGGACATGGCCGCTGCTAAGATATCTCATGAATCAGGGTATGTTTTGATGTTGTTTCTTTGTTGGATAATCACAACTATTTCCTGTGATCTTGATGGCGATGAGTTTTATCTTATTAGTACTTGCACTTCCTTTCTAGAGAAACTTTTACTTTTTTAATCCCTGGCAGCTAATATACATTATGCATAACTTTGATGCTTTCAGAGTCTGAATCATTAGTTGATATATGAGATTACCGTTTGTTGTGATGGTCTTATTCTTTGAGACATATTTTCATTTTTTTCATAATGTTGTTATCAATCCTAGCGAGATGCTTGCTCTTGCAAAAGACAATGTAATGAAAAGTTGACACTTAAGATCGTTTATCTCTATAATATAGAGCAGATTGATGCCTTTTCTA
>Ga0182004_10004397_pt1 | contig 11353 bp, 7 predicted proteins | sample Sormic07211540_1_FD_120479 | JGI IMG/M metagenome (GOLD analysis project Ga0182004, IMG submission 120479) | Endophyte microbial communities from Sorghum bicolor roots, Mead, Nebraska, USA - 072115-40_1 MetaG | ecosystem: Host-associated > Plants > Roots > Unclassified | place: USA: Nebraska...
CGGACCGACGGAACCAAAGGGATTGTCGCGGGCGCGTGCCGGCGGCGAGCGGGCAGAGTCGCGGGCACGGGCGCGGACGCAGGGCTCGGCACGGCGGCGACAGCTTGGCCGATCCCCCAGCAGTAGCGCGCGCAGAGACCGGGCTAGCCCGAGCACCTGGCGTGCGTCGCGGGGGTGGAAGGGAACCGTGGAAGGGAACGTGCGTGGGGGAGCCGCGGCGGTTGCTCGTGAGGATGTGGTTCCTGTGTGTATGCACGAGAAACATATGCATACATACACTCCAGTTCCTGTAACTATGGTTACACACGTGGACAATAGATCTCAAACAGGTGCATAGTAAACCTACATCTAAATTGTAGCTACCACTATGATACAAAGATCAGAGTGGCGCAGCGGAAGCGTGGTGGGCCCATAACCCACAGGTCCCAGGATCGAAACCTGGCTCTGATACGTTTTTGTGATTTTTTTTCTCCGATTTGGCTTTGTTTCTTTTTTTTTCTTTTTGTGTTTTTTCCTGGCTTTGTTTCTTTTTGTTTTTTCCCCTCTACGATTTGGCTTTTGGGCACACACCACACATCTCAATCTATATCGTATATATACTCACACATCTCATTCTATATATATATACTCCGTAGTATGCTGTTGCAGTGACATCATCACACCCCCTCATAATCGTAGCCTTAACGAACGATGTCACCTGCGTATACAAATCGTAAGTTACTCTGAGAGACGAGCATCCAAACCTAGTCACAATTTCAACACTACACCGATAGTAAAACGAAACCCGCATGTGCCAAGAAAGATACAGCGCATATGATTGTCAATGCACATCGCCATTCATCTCTGCAGAGATTGAACACTGAACCAAGATCGAACAATCATACAGACAAATATACCAGAACAAGCATCGCATTCGCAGGGGGTTCCAATCCCATCAGCTATGTTCAGTTCAGATATCCATCAGGTAACAAAAAAAAGGTAAATATTTTTCTTACAGCCAGCAGTCGAGAAAGAGCACAAATGAGGAACCAAAACATGGCCTAACTAATTATTGGCTGTATGAACCCTTATTGAATTCACATCACAGTATATATGTGCATGAGTCATCCCCACTAGCCAAATGTTCGGCCAATGTGGATTGTCAGTTACAACATACACTCGGCATCAGCATCAAGCTCCGATGCCACCTTCAGATGGTGATCACCATGCACCTCTCCGGCGTCAAGTCTTCCTCCACCAATGGGCCTATAGAAGTGGTAACCAGGAACCCATCTACTCTTGCTGCTGTGTCCACGTCGACTGTGACTATACTCAGCCCTCTTCCAATCACATGAATCTTCCTGCCTATGGCCACGAGTGCGCAAGGGGGTCTTGTGACCTTGTCGGAGAGCCTACCAAGCATGGCCCATTCCTTGGTGTCCTTCTGCCACCTCATCAGCTTCGTGCCCATAGATTGCTCCAGCATGTACAGTGTTCCATCCACGACAACTGTCGGGCTGGAGCAGCAGAGAGCGATTTCGTTTTCCGTGCCTCTCCAGGTGCGGTCCAGCGGGTCGTATATGCCAGCAAAGTACATTCTGTTCCACGCTGCCCGGTGAATGGTCACCAGCTCCTCGTCCAGTGCGACAAATTTTACTATGTCAGGGGTGAGCATTGGGTTCTTGTGGGCACACCATGAGTCTGTGGCCGGGTCATAGATGTCCCATGAATTTGGTGACTTGTCTGTCAAACCATATCCACCAGTTACGTACAGTTTCTCATTAAGAGACGCGGATACAAAATAGCACCTGGAAGTGAAGCAACAAAACATAAGGAACTGGTCTCCAATTTGCAAAAGATGGTACATATGGTGTTGCTTAAGGAAAAACAAGATGGTTCTAGGGAAAACATGAGAAGCTATAAAAAGGCACAGATTAAGGGAATACACATGGCACAGTATTTATAATTATATATGTATGGCCTGAGGGTGAATAAAAGATGAGCATCATGTACCTTGCTGTGGGCATTGGAGCTGCTGCGCTCCAGCGATTTGAGGAGGCATCATAACAATATACTTCATCTGTAGCATCATGTACACAATTGCAACCACCCAGAAGAAATAGCCTTTTATCTATGGCTTCAATGGTAACACCTTTCCTCCCTGAGCATGGGGGTTCAATGATATGCATGATTCTAAAGCACCGACTTGAAGGGTCTGGAGCCAATACATAGCATTTGATGCCTGCCTCCCTACAGATTACGTAGATCCATGACTCGTCCAAGTTATTCCTCTTGCGGCACAAGTGCCATTCTTCACTGCATAACAGTGCTCTCCACCTCTTTGAGACATGCCTAAGAATATTATGATACCGCCTAGGAACTCTTGCCAAGCAAATGAGAGCAATCTCATCAGGAAGACCATGTATAAGAGGGGTATGACCAGGATCTAATTCCATGCCTCTATTGAACAGCTTTCCAAAATGCACTATTTTTGTGGTGATTGATCATCCTGACAGAAGATTAAGTGTGTTAAGAAATATGCAGTGCTAGCATAAAAGGGTAATTTGAAATGATATTCCAATAAGATGACTTCAGTATGAAAAGCCACCATCACATCATTGCAGTAAAACACAACTGAGAGAAAACCACTTCCTAATATAGTTGACAGCACAAGAACATAGAGCTGGGAGCAATTTCTCATCAATAAAAAAGTTCAGTTTAAGTAGTACAGCTCATGGATATATATTGTACAAAAATGCAAAGTGCAATAACCAACTACAATGGACAATTTCAGAGAAGTCATAAGATCAGAAAACATGAGTAAAAAGTGTGCAAGCGAACCCAAATAAAGATTCAACTTATATTATATATCAGGACTGCTAGGTGCCTAGGTATATGAAATAAACAAGAATCTTCTTAAGGATTAATATCTGAAATAAGGAGGCAATGGTAGCCAAACTCACATGGAAGCCAATTTTTTTTAAAGATAAATAACTGGATCGAACGTAAAGGAACATAAGAATGCTACAAATGGATAAATGAAACAAACATAGAAGAAAATGTGGCAACACAGCATTTTGCAGAAAGCAAACGGTGACTGCCTTCTTTATTACTTTCAAAAATTACATTAAGAATTATTTGTCAGATTGGATGTAATCATAAGGAAACTCACACAGGTACCATCCACGAGAAATCATCATAGCAAACTAAACATAGAAAATGACAACTGTGATTGTAAATAGAAAACAGCAATCCCGATCTTATGACATTGGGAAAGTTAAGCATGCATTTACAGGGTAAATCATCAGTTTGGTTCTTTGGTGATATGGCTGGATTTGCTCAGAAACCATATTCAGTCTTGGTATAATCAGAAGAGGTAGAATTCAAAGCTACCCACTTCAGATACCGTCCTAATAGTAGTCATCATGGCAAATATACAGCGCAAGCATGATCCAAAAAAGGACACAGAAGACAGCTATTCTAGGAAATCGAATAGGGCAATCCTCATGCCACAATAATGTTGTTATTAGGGAAGTGAAGAGTGTAGCTACATCAATCAGGTTGTTCAAAGAGGGCAAATCATTAGCTGAGTAACTGAGTTCTAAAGTGGTATGGCTGGATTTGCTCAGAAACCATATTCAGTTTTGGTATAATCAGAAGGGGTGCACTTAAAAGTCATCCCCTTAAGATACCGTCCTAATTGGAGTCATCATGGCAAAACGAGAACAAGCATGACCTAAAATAGAGCATAAAATAAGGAAAAAAAATTGGTACACATTTACATTAATCAGGTTGAACAAAAAGAGCGAAATGTATGGATTTGCTCAGAAACCATATCCAGTCTTGGTATAATCAGAAGAGTACACTTAAAAGCTACCCCCTTCAGATACCGTCCTAATAGTACTCATCATGGCAAATATACAGAACAAGCATGATCCAAGAAAGGACACAGAAGAAAACTGTCCTAGGAAATTGAATAGGGCAACCCCATGCCATAATAGTGTTGGCATTGGGAAAATGAAGAATGTAGCAACATCAATCAAGGTTGATAAAAAAGGTAACTGAGTTCTACAGTGGTATGGCTGGATTTGCTCAGAAACCATATTCAGTTTTGGTATAATCAGAAGGGGTGCACTTAAAAGTCATCCCTTAAGATACCGTCCTAATAGGAGTCATCATGGCAAAAAGAGAATACGCATGACCCAAAAGAGAAGACAAAATTGTGCTAGGAAATAGATAAGGCAATGCCAATTCTATAACAATGATGCCACTGGGAAAGCGGTGAATGTAATTATATCGATCAGGCTGATGAAAGAGGCAAACCATTGGTTGGGTTCTTCGACAGTACGGCTGGATGTGCTCAGAAACCATATTCAGTTTTGGTATAATCAGATGAGATGCAATGAAAACTCACCCCCTTCAGATACCGTCCTAATAGGAGTCATCATAGCAAACATCCATAGATAAGCATAGTTATCAAGGCAAACAATTGTTGCGAAAAATAGCTTATGTTCACACCTTCACAAAAACTAAAAAAGATGTAATCAGTTGCAAAACATTTAACCCAAGGAGCACAAACAAAAGGGAAGGAAAAGCTTTCACAACTGCACTGAACAATAACTATGATCCTAAGGGCTGGAATATTTAAGTTTGCTCAGATGTCCAGCCTCAATTTTGGATGTAATCATGCAAGGACCAGCCATTGGAGAGCCACCTTGCTCAGATACCTCCTTATACAAGCCATCACCATAAGCTAGAGATTGCATAAAACTGACACCTAAATAATAAAATCTGAAAGCTTGTTACGGTAGGGACTCGAACAAGGGACCAGGCAGGTACCAAAAGATACTTATGGTTGACATAAAAGAAAGTATAGGATAACATTTGATGTAGAGCTCAACTGGTACAGTGCTTCCTGTTCAATAGAGGACATCACCTTTTTGCTCAGAATCTCATTCAGATTAGATGTAATCAAAGAAGGGGCACCATTTTAAGAGCCTCCTTACTCAGATACCGTCCTTGTAGATGTCATCATAGCAAACAAGTGAACGAGGAAAGCATGAAACTCTATGACAGCACTTTCAACCAAACATCAGGCAGGCAAACAGGATAAACTACTAGGATTGATTGAAGATACTTGCTCAGACAATTTGTCTCCGAATCAGGTATAATCATGCGAGGATAATAGTTGCCTCGCTCAGATACCGTCCTTTGTAAGTCATCACAGCAATTTCCAGCGCAAGAACAAAACGCACAGTAAATCTACACTTAACTACCTCCTAAAATCAAGGCTTCCAGTGCAGTACGGTCACCACTCCATACACGAAATAAGTTCCTAAACGAATAAGCCTAACGTGACCAGACAATCGAGATCGAGGCAATGAACCAAAGAGAATATACACCATCCAACGACAAGGACACGACACAGTACCATAAAACAGGAATGAGGAATCACCCGCTGCGCCCAATCTGAAGCGAAGCAGAGAAGCAGGGGCGGGGGTAGATGAGACAGGTCTGGGCGGGTCGCCAGGGCCGCGGCACGAGCAATACCTCGATCTGGATTCTGGTTGCCGCGGGGCCGCGGATGGGGGGCAGCGCCGCCGCCGCCTGGGAGAGGATTAGGGTTCCGGCCGTTGGCGCAACAGAGAGCCGGGCCAGATGCGGAGCCCGGAGTGCTTTGCGAGGGCCGCTCTTCTTTATGCTTGCTGAGGAGGATGGTGATTATTCACTAATCGCCTTTCAAAAGTTATATTATTCTAATCCCGGTCCAATTATTGTTCTTCCCCTGCCTTGCATTGCAGAGATTATCGAATTAATCGGTAACTAGAGGTACCCAAACGCAAAACCGTCAACATATTTATCGCGCCCATCCCGCGGGAACACTAAACCGCAAAAGCGAAGGGGGCAAACAGAAAAGTGAGAGCCCCAAACCCTAGACCCCCCATGGAAGCGTGGCCGCCTCTCGCCCCCGCGGCGGCCGCCGCCGCCACCCCGACCGCGGCTGCCTCCGGCGAAGCGGCGGCCGCTCCCGCCGTTGCTGGGGCGTGGGGAGCAGTGGCAACGGCGCAGCGTAAGGCTGTGGTGAAGGAGTCGGCGGCGCAGGCGGTGAGCCGCATCGTGGCGAGCTGCGCCAACTCCAGCGGAGTGGCGGTCGCCGTGGTGGATGCCAACGCCGTCATCTCCGGCGGCTCCGCTCTCTCCACCTCCGCGGAGCGGCTTGTCACCGTGCCGGAGGTGCTCGAGGAGGTCAGGGACGCGGCTGCGCGGCGGCGGCTCGGGCTCCTCCCCGTCCCCGTCGAGACCGTTGAGCCTGCGCCGGAGTTCGTTAAGAAAGGTCGCTGCTCTAGTCGCTCGAATGCATCATGAATCTGAGTTAAATCTTTCTCGCACTAGTGCTCGTGGTCGTTAATCTGTAGTTTTTTTGTTTGAGAAAGTAGTATGCATTTTTATGTCGTTCCGTGTTATGGGTTGTCTTTTGGTTTCTAGGAGAAATCTGTCAAGTTTAGTGAATTAGTGCTAAGACTTCTTGATTGTATTACTAATTTATCATCCTACATTAATAGCTGCTAATGTTATTGCTGTTTGCTTTCTTACTTACTATGATGATCATAGTAAGAAAGTGTCAACAAGACATTGCATTTAAACATTAGTCTTTTACGACAAATATTCTTGGTCTGAGCACTGTGTATATATGTGAGACTTACTTTTGTATCCTTGTTGCTTGCAGTTACCAGGTTTGCCAGGGAGACAGGAGACATCCAAACACTTTCAGATGTTGATATCAAGATTATTGCTTTGGCTTACATGTTAGAAGCTGAGATCCATGGGACTAGCCATTTGCGGGAGCACCCTCCTCCTCTGCGTGAGGTGAATGTCAGAAAGCTATCCGAAGCTCCACTGCCTGGTTGGGGCTCAAATGTGCCTAACCTGAAAGAGTGGGAAGAGTTGGATCAGATGTCTGAAGCTGGTGGAGAGATCAATTCTCGAATACTTCCTCTGAAGGATATTGAGAATCAAGATATCCCAATGAGTGAGACCAACAGTGTCTGTGAAGCACAAGAGGATACAGAGCACCAGCCTTCAGAGAAGGATGCACCTGTTGCATGGGAGGAGGATGAGAACAATGTAGGTTGGATGCCTGCTGTTAGCCGCAGCACACACAGAAGATATTTGCGGAGGAAGGCAAGGCGTGATGCACTCAAGGAATCTGGAGAAAGTTTTGAGACAAGTTCTGTTGCTCCATCAGTCGATGATGATAAAGATCTCTCTGAAAATAGTGGATTGGAGCATGGTCTGACTTCAACAGATTCTATCCCTGAGAAAATCAGTGCAAGTTCTGATGGTCTTGAACATCAAGTAGAGGATGATACTGAAATTGCTGGAGGACATTTGCATTCTGACCAGCAAGCTTACGGTGATGATACTGATGTGTGCACCAAAGAATTGGATAACCTAGATATAAAGTGTGAGGATGAGGGAGGTGATGATGCACATTCCATAGATGATGAGAGCAGTGAGCAGAGTTGGACCCTGAGGTCCTTATCTGAATCAACTGTAGCATGTGTCACTAGTGATTATGCCATGCAAAATGTCATCCTGCAGATTGGCCTCCGTCTCATAGCACCAGGTGGCATGCAGATACGACAGATGCATAGGTATGTGAATTAACATCTTCAGACCTGTTTGGGTACAATAGTGCTCTCCATGCCAATGTTGTATTTTTGGCCCACTAACACATGTATTATTATGCTTCTGTGACAGGTGGGTTTTGAGGTGCCATGCTTGCTATAAGGTGACCCAAGAGGTTGGCAAAATATTTTGTCCGAAGTGTGGCAATGGTGGGACCTTACGGAAGGTTTCAGTAACTGTTGGTGAAAATGGGATCACTATGGCTTCACGGCGCCCACGTGTTACACTTCGAGGCACAAAAGTGAGTGTGTTTATACTGCTTGTCTTTCTAACAGTCTAGACATGTGTTCTGCAACTTCTCTGATCTTGCGTGGTTGTAGTGGAGGTTTACTTGATTGGTTGTTTTCTGTATTGCTCACACCCTTTTACATGTCTTCCTAGACTGTGTGGTCTATTTTCATGCTTGTGATGTTAATGACGTTCAGGAGCACAGTAGTGAGGAACAGTTTCCAAGAAAAAATGGCGAAGAATATTTGGATATTTGATCTGATATTGGCAGTCACATACCTGGCAATATGGTCTCTTCCTAGACTGTGCATTTCTTGTAGTGTGGTGTCTTTAGTAAGGACATTCATGTTTGTTTGGAGACAGCTTTAATTCCTTCATTGCAATTATTTTGTATCGGTCCACCTGAACCTTTTTACTGAGTCGATTACTTGATTCCTGACTCCTGAGAATGCTGGAGATGTTGTTTGTAATGGTTTACCTGTTTTCTTGCAGTTTTCCCTCCCAATGCCCCAAGGTGGAAGAGATGCCATAACTAAGAACCCCATTCTTCGTGAGGACCAACTTCCTCAGAAGGTTCTTCATCCTAAATCGAAGAAGTCCAGCAAGGTTAGTGCTCTAGCATTTCTTTTTTCTGCATATTGAAAAGTGTTATCAGAATAAGGTAATGAGGATACATGCACAACAAACTGTGGACTACTTCATGAACACAACAAAAAAAGTTTATGTTATCCTGTGGCATTATATTATATGTGGTCTATTGTCAAGTATGCATTCCCATGTTTGTCGTTGTTACAAGTTGTTCAATACCCGTTATGACTTGTGAGGACTTCGTTTAGGATCAAATCTGACTATGAGTTTCACTATAGGAGGATGATTTCTTGGGCGTCGACGACATATTTTCGCACAGTGGTGATAAGAAGGCACCATTGAAACCTCCAGTGAGGAAGGCACTCGCAATGTTTAGTGGGAAAAGAAATCCAAACGACAACCACTTTTCTCGCAAGAAGCACTAAGCTCTCATCTGTCTTCTTTTTATGCACGTGGCGCACCTATGGTACTTTAGTTTGTAATCTCAGCATGTAATGGTTGAAGCAGAGTAACTTATTCGTTGTTAGTGGCGGAGAGTCATCATTTTCATATACGAAGATATAAGCATGTAAGCTATGCAGTTTTGCAGCATCTATGTATGGTTTCCGTGCTACTGTTTCTCCAATGGATTTGAATTTCAAGTTTGAATATCCATATGTGTTTGGTGTGCAATCAAGCAGCAATGAACAGTAGTGATTTCCATTTAGCGTGTACATCTGTGTAATTAACGCTGACAATAGCTGAAGAGCACGAGGTGATTACACTGGGAATTTCTGTAAGTCAGAAGCATTCATAGATAAATCCACATTTACACCTTCACAAACGGATTGATACGCATTTTTATTATTAAATATTGTAGAAACAAACCAAAGAATTATGTCTAACCTAGGGTGTGTTCTCTACATCACAATTAATAATTTTCTTACAAAATACAAAAGAAGAAGAAGAAGAAGCAACAAATCCAACAAGTATACCGCTGCATTTCATGCTTACACTCATGCACGACACCAACACTGATCACATTCATTACACCTCCGACATCATCACCACCATCATCATCAGTTTAGAGCTCTTTTAGAAGAGCAGATCATCGTTCGTCGAGCTGAATCCACCGTAGATGTCTCCCATATTGAGCAGGTCAAAGTAGCCGCTCCCTGCAATGCCGGCGGTGGCGGCAGCGCTCTGGTGGTGATCCTGGTGCGTTGGCAGCGCGCCGGCGCCGTAGGTGCCGCTCATCTGGTCCCCGAAGGCGCCCCCGCCGTGCCCGTGCGACGGCGTCACGTTGCCGGAGCTCGCCGTGGAGGTGGGCCAGTGCGTGGACACCGAGTAGCTCTCCGGCGCCGCCGGCGCCCAGTCTGAGAACACGAAGCTCCTGGCCTGGTGGTCGAACGGCTGCTGGGCGAGAGGCGCCGCCGCCGGGGCCGACAGCGCGTGGCTTCCGCTGATGTTGCCGTCGTGGTCGTGCGACGTTGTGGTGCTGCCGCCGCCGCCGCCACCGCCGCTGCTGTTCTTGACGTGGTGGTGCTGGTGCATGGACATGGACGACAGCTCGGTGGTGCTCATGGAGGTGAGCTCTGGTGGGCTCTTGGGGCTGGAGTTGGACGACGCGCCCTGGGCCTGCATCACCCTCTTCTTCAGGTACGAGTTCCAGTAGTTCTTCACCTCGTTGTCTGTCCTTCCCGGCAGATGCATCGCAATCTGAGACCACCTGATGTATGTATGTATGTATGTACCAATTCATCAGCAAAACAACACGGTGCCAGATATTATAGCTGTTCTAACAGCTGAAGACTTTTGTTTTTCCCAAAAATTTAAACACATTTTCCTCTGAGATTGTCAAGGCCAGAAGCATATGAATTTGGAAAAACATTCATTGGGCTGGGAGAGAATTTTACTTGTTGCCCAGCTTGGCTTGGAGGTTGATGACGACGTCTTCCTCCTCCTGAGAGAACATTCCGCGCTTCAACCCGGGCCGCAAGTAGTTGATCCAACGCAGACGACAGCTCTTGCCATTTCTCTGGAGACCTTTGAGAAAGCAAGTCCATTCAATAGAAGAAGAAAATTAGTCAGAAACAACAATGGTAGAATTTGGAGCTGAAAACATGGTGGAAGCCAAATTCCGGCAATCTAATTTGATGGTCAAACTTCAGAGGCTAATTTGATTGCAGATGAGGCTAGGATTGAACATCACCAGCAGGTTTTTTCTGCATGCATGAGCTTGTCATGCAGCAGCAATGTGCATGGAGGGATAGGAGAGAAGAGGAGAGGAGAAAGGAGAACAGCAGCTCACCAGCCTTTGCAGGAACAGCACTCCAGCAGCCGAGGCCATGCTTGAGGATGTAGTCCCTGAGCCTCTGGTCCTCCTCAGGAGACCACAGCCCCTTCCGGTAGTTCATCTTGGGCTTCTCGCAGGACCGGCACCCCATTGTCGCCGCCGTCTTGTCTTTCTTCTTCTTCTTCTTCAGGCCTGTGCCTCCTCTTCGTCTGAAGATGATGAGCTGTTGCAGTAGTAGCAGTCCCTCGGCACCATGTGCCCCTTCTGATTTAAAGGGCTGTCACATTTTGCTTCTTGGTTTAGTTTAATTGAGAGGAATTGAGTAGGTGGCTGCGTGCACATGCTTGAGATTATGAGGGGGGAGCTTGGTCAGAGGATGTCACCTCTATCTCGCCATTACTTACACAAGGAAGATTCTCAGAGAGTTTCAGAGTAAACTTCGGTTTCCTTCTAATCATGATATGATTGCTTACTGGCACTGAGGATCATATACTGTTTTAATTTCGTTTAAGCAGCCACAATGCCGCTGTAATTGGTGGTGATATATATATATATATATATATATATATATATATATATATATATATAATTAAA
>Ga0182004_10004398_pt1 | contig 11352 bp, 7 predicted proteins | sample Sormic07211540_1_FD_120479 | JGI IMG/M metagenome (GOLD analysis project Ga0182004, IMG submission 120479) | Endophyte microbial communities from Sorghum bicolor roots, Mead, Nebraska, USA - 072115-40_1 MetaG | ecosystem: Host-associated > Plants > Roots > Unclassified | place: USA: Nebraska...
ATATATATATATATATATGTCAAAACATTTGGTGTGATAGAGATTTAAATTTAGTTCGTTAATAAAAGGGTTATATATGCAAAAAAAAATGCACCAAACACGAACAATTTAAACAATTTATATACATATGTAAAAAAAATAAGAGTACATATCCGGGAGGGTGACATGACTCTTGGGACTAGGAAGCATACCGTTGCAAATGTGTCCTAACAACTGTCGATTTTACAATTTCGTTGGAAAAGAACATCCCTAGCTACAGATGATGTTACGATCTCTAGTACCGCCCCTGAAAAATTTCTACAAAATCAGGCCCATTTGTAAATTTTTTTAAATAACGAGTCTTCCTTTCTCTTCCTCTTTTTGTTACTTGATGAGGTCATTACTGAACATATAAAATAGATCGCAATAGGGTTCAATTTCTTGTGCAGTTATGAAATTGTGTGCCCTCGTTAGAGTAGGGGTAGGCCCGACGTGGTTTGAACCTTAGGCTCAATTTGCTTGAGGTACATGCCGTACTTTTTTTTTGTCAGCCAACACATTTTTCTCTCATAATAAATCAGCAAATAATATTTTCAGTTATGACTTTTTAGACCAACAAACAACCTCTTAACCTCCACGCTTGTGGGTGAATTAGGGCGACATCTAGCCTCTGACATCTCATGTCCTCGCTTTGCCTAATTGACTAACCAACCACATTTGCAAACTATGAAGATAACACTAAGTATTAGAAATTACTATACTACACACGCCTTTTTTCAGATGATAAATAGGAGCCGTTGGTTGGCAATCTAATGGTTCGTAGCTTTGGTGCTATTGTTCTTCTCCAGCCTCTCTTTTCTCTTCCTTGCAGTGAACCAACTCGTCTATTGCCATCCGCCTCTCATCCATGACGATGCCCCCACTGGTAAGCCTACCTCCGTCACCCCCTGCCGCACTAAACTTGCACCGCGGGCTATCCCCATAACTATCACACCCCTCACTAGCTAGCGCAATCGCCATCCTCCTCTACCTCCAGCTGTTGGTAGTCTCACTGCTCCATCCTCACCTCCTCCACCTGGCTGGTCTGCCTCCCTGAGTCTCTTTCTATGGCCATAGGGCACAACAACCTCCGATTCCAAATCCGCCGTCTTCCTAAGGAGCAACATGATTTCAGACTCTTGTAGTATAATATAAGTGCTATTATCTGCTCTTGACGCAATTGCGTTTGTGCTTTCATTCTAGCCGTTAAATCATTTCCTTCTAGAAGGATATATGCACACTGATGTTGACAAGTGTCTTTTATGCAAGACTCCACGTGGGTTGTGGTAAATGGTGTCGCGTGACATTTGCCTTCTTAACGACTCCACATATCCCTTCTGTTTGCCATTTGGCTTGCTAGCACTATACCCGTTACACAATTTGCCTATTTAATCTCTCCTCCACTCACTATCGTTGCGTCTTGTGCTCTCTTGCTTTGTAGCCTTGTTCCGCCTCATTTTTCCGCACTCTCCACTTAGCCTTCTTTATCAAGCTTTGGCTGCACGAAGACCTCTTGCTCATGGTGCCCTACAATCTTTCATTTTCGCCCGAAGGATTGAGTTCCTCAAGATGTTCTTTTTATGGATAGATCAAATTAGGTGCGCTAGTATCTACTTCTTGCTTTTTCTTAAGTTTATGTTACCTAAAAGGATAACAAACATGGTGCTAAGGACCCGTCTCATTTCTCCCTTGACAATTTTTCTAGAGAAAATCATGTGCAACATGTTCAGACCTAGATTTGGGTTTGAAACCAAATTCCCATATTAAAAAATGTGCTAGTATCTACTTCTTGCTTTTTTTTCTTAGGTTTATTAGCTAGAAGGATAGAAAACATATATGGTAAATTGTTCCTTATTGTTGATCTTCCCCATAACTTGGATTTGGGTTTCAAACCATGTCTTCTTGTTTTTCCTTTAGTGCAAATGGATCGATTAAAACCATGGGCCATGAACCGGATTCAGTGTTGAAACCATGTATATTTTTAAGTAAAAAATAAGGAATATATCCTGAAGATATTGTAAGAGATTTTGTCTAGAATCTCGAAATCAGCAGAGCATTAATTTGTTTTGCATGAATTTTTTTTAAAAAGAATGCCCGTTAGGAATAAAACAACAAAGTAATGAATAATCTCCCAAACTAGATAATCTTAATAAAATCATATATGGTGCTTAAGAACCTACATCTAAATTGTTCCTTATTGTTGATCTTGCCCATAGCTTGGATTCGATTTTCAAACCATGTCTTCCCATTTTTTCTTTAGTGCAAAGAGATCGATTAAAACCATGGGCTATGAACCGGATTCGGTGTTGAAACCATGTATTTTTTAAGTAAAAAAATGAGGAATATATCCTAAAGATATTGTAAGAGATTTTCTCTAGAACCCAAAATCTAAAGCATTAATTTATTTTGCATGAAAATTTGAAAAAGAATGCCCGTTAGGAATAAAATAACTAAGTAATTAATAATCTCCCAAACCAGATAATCTTAATAAAATCATGAAAGATCTCACAATATTTGATTACTGATTAATTTAATCTGCTGGGCGCATGACATTGATTTCTACTATAAGAAGATTTTGAAAAGACGTACATATAGGCACTAGCAATGCCCAACAACTAATAATAAAGATAGAATTTGTCAAAAATAATAACAATAAAGATAGTATAATAAATAGATTTTTTTTTTTGAAAACCCACTACAATGAGATCTCCCTAAACAACATCTTTCCTAGGATATCTTTGCAAATATCTCCTCAATCAATCGCCGCGTGCATGACACCATCATATCTCATCACATTCTAAATGTTTTCAACTCAAAAAAATCCTAGACCGTTTTAGAATTGGGCGGCTCTGATCGTGCCAACGAGTCTCCAGGACGATCCCAGCCCTCCAAATTAAAGGCGTGGGACGGCGCAGCCACGCTTCATGAATCCTGGCCATATCCGTAACCGTGGATTCTGGGAGCCGATGGCCGTGGACGGTCCAACGGGATAGAAATTGAATTCAAATTTTTCCATCCGTGCTGAGGTTTGTATATCTGCTAGAGTAATTAATTAGCAAGAGCCTCGATCACTTGGGTTAATGGCACGCGCTTGTCGCTGTTGCTTAATTAGGGCGCGTCTTAGCAGGAGGGATTAGCTAGGCTAATCTCACCAATTATAGGTCGCCGTCCGTCTCTCCTGCTAAGCACCCTCCCTCCCTAATCACCCCGCGCGCCCTCGGTCCCTGCTTGGGCCTTGTTGGCCTCCCCGGCCGGCCGCTCGCTCGCTATATACACGCGTGGTCACCCAGTCTCCGTCTATTTCCATCCCCACCACCTCGTCGCTCGTCGGACTTCTCTCTCTCTCTCTCCGCCTACAAGGACCGATGCCGAGGGCCACGGAGCGCGCAATGTTGGGTTGCTTCCCGGTCGCCGGCCGGCGGCCGTCCTTGTCGTACGAGGAGGGCTCCACGTCGGCGGCGTCGACGTCGGTGAGCACGGCCTCGCCGCCGACGTCCACGGCGTCCACGTCGTCCCCGGCCTTCCTCGACGACGACGACGCGCTCTACCCCGACGACGCCGAGCCCGAGCCGGACGCTTGTGGGCTGTCCACCGCAATCGCCGCCCGCCGCTTCTTCCTCGCGACGCCCGGCCTCTCCAACTCCATCGTCGACTCCGTCGAGCACCCGGCGGCAGCCTCCCACGCGTCCAACGTCCGCGCGCTGCGGCGCGCGGCCACCGCCGCGTTCCCCGCGTCTGCCGCCGCTGCCTCCTCCTCCTCCTCCGCTTCCTCTTCCTCCTCGGCGTCCGGCACCAAACCACACTTGCATGACGACGGCGGCATGCAGCCGGTGCGGAAGGTCTCGGTGTCCACGGACGCGCCCCGGGCCGACTTCCTCAAGTCCATGGTGGAGATGGTGGAGGCGCTGGAGCTGGACCCGCGCCGCCGCGACGCCGACCTGGCCCGCCTGCACGATCTGCTGCTCTGCTACATCGCGCTCAACGAGCGCGACGCACTCAGGGACATCCTCGGCGCGTTCGCGGACCTCATGTGCCTCCTCGACGTCACGACCGCTGCCGTCGTCGATGGCGGGGAGAAGCGCAACGCCGACGATCGAGCAGGCGGGAGCGGGTAGATAGACACAGCGCGCGCGGCGCGTCCGCACGCGACGGCGTCGTGTTCTGGGGCTCGCGCTGCCCGTGCGCGCGTGTGCGCGTGAACATCGTGATCGTGAGTAGCTGTTGGGTTGGCGAGCTGAGGTCGTTGTAGGAAGAAGAAAAGAGTAGAAAGCTGATTGAGGTCTTAAGAGTTAAGACCGGCTGTTGTTGTGTCCTCCTTGCCGGCTTCTAGTTTTCTCTATATCTATAAAAGAAAAAAAAAACAATAATAATGACACATTTTCTCAACGGGTGTGTGAGAGTAAACCTGTCGTAGATTTGGTGTAGGTCGTGACCATTGTAACATACTCGTGGTAATGCAAAATCATTATAGCAAGAAAAAAATGGGGCTATGTACTGTCATCTCAATTGGGCCAGAAATCTTGAGTCTGAGGATGGAGGAGAAAAGATCGAGGGCCAGTTTGGATCCAATTAGATTATAGTAAATATAGACTGTGGATGAGATTATAATAATTTGAATCATGGATTATGATAATCTCGACATTTCACGTTCCTAAATGATAGATGTGAAATATTGTTAGTTGGAGTATAAATGACCTATAATCTCGAAAAAGAAGGTTTGAGAATTGAGGTAAATTGCAGGATTACAATAATTACAAAATTTGAATTATTAAAATCAACATATAATTTGAGGTGGTTTGGATTGCCTCACATTATATAATCTTATTACTATAATCCAATTGGGACCCAAATATCCCCTAACCAAAGACAAGCTACCTAGATTTTATGAGGGCACAAGGATAAGGCAACATTTCCTATCCTCTTTTTTGTAAACGCATAGACTTAGGGCACGTTGGTAAGGCTTCTAGAGAGGCACTGTCTCTAATTCCAGTCGAAGCCCTACCAAATGGTCATCCAAGAAACTACTCCAACAAAGAAACTCAAAGGAGCTAGAGCCGTTTTTCTACCAAGATAAAGCCAGGAAAATGTGGCTTCTCCTGGCTCTGCCTCACAGACTTGGCAAAAGTTATGACAAAACTACCATTGGGACAATTTTTGCGAACCGTTTTAGAGAGAAGCTGCTGCAAAAGAGGATACAAAGCTAGATCCCTTTTAGGAGAAGCTGGAACCTGCTAAACTAACCCTAAGTAGTCTTTGCAAAATATCACCATAAGATTTCTTTAAGGGGGTGGAGTTGTAACATACCAGGGTTAAGCATTTGCATTTTGTAACTATGGCATCTGCATTTTACAATGTTATGCTAAATAGTCACAAGTAATGGTGATCATGTAGGGTCTAAGGTCTTTTAAATGGAGACCAAACTCAAACTTTGGAGAAATGTAATTGATTAATTTTTAAATATTATTGTCAACAATATGGTCCTGTCATATCCTTGTTGAGAATAAAATTGACTTGTTAGTCAGGTGTCGGTTGGTTTGTCTACTCGAGATGGCCAACTTGGCTAGGATGTCATCTACTTGGTAGACAAGTCCTGGACTTACTTATGGGATGCTGGTGTATTTGAGTATTCTAAATTGTAAAGATCCGAATAGATCTCCTTGTGAACCCTACCTCTGGGTTACATAAGGCCAATTTTAGTGAGGGTTTTATAAGGAGTTTCATGGGCATCTAAAAGCTTTTGGGTCCCTAATTAGGTTATTGTGATTAATAAGACAATCATTGTGACTAACACATGTTTTGCAGAGACATTATAAGTTAGATCACAATAATGGTTTTCATACACCTATTTGATGGTATTCTTCTAGTTTCAAAGGATGAACACAAAGGTTAAGGATCCACTAGTTCAAAGTGTCAAAGGAGTTGACAGGCGCTTAGAATAGTATTCTCCTTTAGCCATACTATTAAGGGGGTATGAATGGGTATCTTGACCTAGATGAGTCTAGTGAGTGAATGGGATGCACACTTGTGAAACTAGCACTAGGTAGCTTAAATGAGGCCCAGTGATGAATGGAATCAAAATCAAACTCAAAGGTGTTTAATTGGATGAGTGTGGAGTTGTTTAGAGAGCACCAAAACTCTCTAGAGCACCAAAGCTCTCTAGTAGTGCACCAAAGTGTGCACCAAAGCTTCCTATGATGATTATTTTGAGACTAAAAACTGGGCCTTGCACCTTTATCTCTAGGGTGCACCGGAGGTGTCACACTAAACTATTTTACCAAAGAACATGTCTGAAGTGTTCTAGCAAAATTATATTAATTGGAGTTATTGTCTAGTGCTAACCGGAGCTATGGAGCATAACATTCTACCAGAGGAGTCTGTAGAGGGGCTATGGCCCCACTGGTTCTCTCTAATGCCCACTAGAGCTGTGCACTGGAGTGACTGTACATTAAATAGTTACTTTTCAATCTAGCCATTGGGTAGCCACTAGATCCCTCTGGTGCAAAGGTCAAAGGCACATCGAAGGACTCTAGTGCTTGCGTTTTCGCTATATGGAGAGACAACCGTTAGTTTTTGTGCTTGGCTCTATATATACCCCTCCATCGCATGTTATCAAACTCTCTTGGCATTCTAAACATACACATACACCTTTTGATGTCCAAGAGAGTGTTTTGTTCTAATGGAATGTTTAGGATTCCATAGTTAAAGATTAAGGACTCCATAAGTGCTTAGGGAGTAGCAAGTGTGCATCCACTCTTCTCATTAGGCTTGGTTAGATCAAGTGAGAGTTTGTGCTTGTTAATGTTGGTGATCGACATCGCCTAGATGGCTTAGTGGTGATTGATGACTTTGTGATCTCTAGGAGGAGCTTATGGGAGGACTGAGTTGGTGTAAATTGATGTGGGTGATTTAGTGTGCTGGAGTGGCAACACATAGAGCGTACTTGGTCCATTGCACGCATCAAGGGAGAGCAATACGCTTGCATGGGTGCTTCAATAGGGACCAGTGGAGAGTGCCAACTAATATTATCTAGATGTATAGAGGGGTGAATATCCTATAAAAAATTCTACAAAACCACAAACGCTAGTTCAAACTTGGTTAAAACACTATGTGACCCTAATAGCTTCTACTTTGCACTAGCGCTAATTTCACCCAAATGCAAGCCCCTACACAATTTTAGTACCTTTGATTCTAACTAGAGCACACAACACCCAACCCACTACCACAACTAACAACACTAGAGAGCAACTACCAAAAGGCAACAAAAACTAGTTACTAAACTAACTATCTACTCTACTCTAGTAAGCTACACAAGCAACAACTACACTAACAAGGACAAGTATAAATGTAAAGCTAGAGTGTAGTATTGCAAACCAATTTGGGCAAGAAATGACACAAGATATATCCCTGAGGTTTGGTTGAATGCAGAAAACCTACATCCTTTTTATGGCAAGTCTTCACTTGATAGTTCACGATCTAACAAGGTGACAAGCTAGACCCACCAAAGGTGCTTCAAGAACCACTCAAATGGTGTACCACAACTAGCTCTTATTCCACTAGAGTTGCTCTTCACTATCTCTCATGTGGGTTTGGGTTGCACCAGACGTGAATAATGTCCCAATGTGGACATGTCTGGTGGGTTGCACCAGACGTGAACAATGTCCTAACAACTATCTTTTAGTTGTTACTTTGGAGGGGCAATAAAACCCCTTGTAGTCAACCATGGGCACTCTCTTGGACCTCTAAACATATTTGCACACCCCTTGAGAACTAAGAAACACACTTCACTCGCATCCTTTGTTAATCAACTAGGTGAGATTTGGCGGGCCTCTAGTGCACTTGCATCATTGTTCTTGCATCTCATGGCACTACTTGGATGCATTGGCTGGTGAAGCTCTTGTTACTCTTAGTGATTGCCATCACCTAGTCGGCCTAGTGATTGGAGGGATCGTTGAGCGATTGTTGGTGATTGTTGTCGGCTATAATCAAGCAATTGTAACCAGACATGTCCAGTGAGTTCTCTTATGAGTTTTGTGCTCAAACTCCCAAAAAACAACCTCTCTAGAACCCATGTCTGGTAATTTTAGTGAAGAATATTTTTCAACTTTGAACACTCGAGTTTCAGTCCATGTCACACTAGACTTGACATGTGCAACACCAGACACATTCAATGAGATAAGGTCCGATGCACACTAGACTCAACTATGCTCTAGCAAAACTAGTGCAGTGAAAACCCCTTGTTGTCGTGTCTAGTGCACCCATCCAGTGCCACACTAGACACGCCTACTAGTGCATGCTCAGTAGTAGCACTAAGAGAACTTCTCTATTTCCTTGCAATTGTGCCAACTCTCAAATGTTTTGCCAAACATGTTAGGCAAGTGCTAGCATTTTCAAAGTGTTTTCACAAACATTTTTTCTTTCTCTCTGATGTGTGTCACTAGGCCTAAATGCACATGCATGTAGTTCTAACACCTAGTGGCACTAGATGATCGAATCCGCTAATTAGAGCTCCCCTCTTCGTTAGTGTAGGGTGGTGTTTCATTTTGCTCATGCCTTCATGGCTACCTTAAGCTTGGTTGAATTCTAGGTACCAATGCGAGGTGTTTGTGATTGGTAATGCACAGAAGCCCAATATTACTTAGGTGACATCTCTATATTCTTGCTTTTGGTAGCATGAAGAGTTCAACACAATTTATAGAAGAGTACAAATGAACGTAACCAAATACTTTTATCTCATATGTTCAAGTTTATAGGGGTGCTAATGTAGCTTGTGATGTATTGATCGAGGGTCTGTACCCCTCCATATGTTGTCTAGGGGTTAGGGTTACAAGATCCAATTGGTTTATAGATACATTTCCTAGTTGGTTACATGGGAAGTATAGCAACTAATCTATCATATCTCCATAGGAGTCGATGGATAAATCTTCCTTGTTGAATTTTTTATCCACCATGTCTGATGTCGTACACTAGTTTTGGTGGGCCTCATGCACATTATATCTAGCTCATCCAATTTGTATTGGGCTGATATACAGGTGGTGAGGTACCCTAGGTCCATATCATTGACAACTTCCTTTTTGTCACTTGTATTAAAACAAAGAATTGTGATTTGAAAGATTTGAATTTTCTCCATATCTTCTAGACTAGTAAATGGAACAAAACCTCATCCCCTCTTTCCTGTGGTTTAATTGCATGCTCATATTGCTACAAAACTCACCACATGCACAAAAAGTTGTTTCATCGCATATTTCATGTGAGTCACTAAGTGATGGATTCTATAAGCCATAAATATAAATGGACCCAAAGAAAATATTGCTAGTTTTACCAGTCCAAGTGAGTAAGTGCACTTTCATCTAGTAACGAGTGGCACATCATGTGAAAGTCAAGAACCTAAAGAAAAGCAGAGCCAAGAGAACCTTCTTCCTCCTCAACATCTACCGCTTCCACCTCCTCCCACCCCAAATCACAAACCCTAGAGCCTCGAGGACGCTAGATCTGCTCTCGTCCTTCTCCTCCTCCTCCTCCTCCTCATCTATCCCAACTATGTAGATTTGTAGGAGAACATCTCACCTCCTTGGCACTGCCTACTCTACACTCACAGCTCAGCTTCCCATGTTTCTAGCGCCACCACTAATCGTGGAACCATGTCCGGTGTCGCTCATATCTCATGATCTTGATGGCTTATTGAGCCCTACTACTACCCCTAAGGGTCCCTACAAGCCGAGTCACTCATCATGGGACCTCTTGGATGACCTCTCCCTCTCTGATCCTCAGGTCAACATTTCCCTCTCCTAACATATCTTCCTACTCTATCTCTATCTATAACTAGTACTCCACTCTTGGTGGCTCTATATGAGGAGTTCATGTTTCCCAAGCGCACACTAGTAGCTTTTGGGGTTTGGTTTATTTTTGTCTCTAGAGTTGGTCGAAGATAAGGTGATGGTGGTAGTACCAACAATAGCCTCTAATCCCTCTAGTAGCTCCAACACACAAAATAAGAAGCTTGCCAATAACTGCGATGCAACCGAGGGCTTCTACCACTACAACGGGTTTGACCCATCTCGTGGCAGGAGGCATTGTAGGAACCATCCAAAGAAAGAAGAAGAGGTGGAAGTGGAACCATCCAAATATGCTTCTCCTTCGAGTCATGCCAAATTTGATACTGAAGATGGTACCAATAATGGGGCTACAACTTGCGGTGATGATGCATGCAATAACAATAACTCTGGGTGCGGAAGTGTCAACATAGAGAGAACAAAAATCCATGGAAGCTCTCGAGGAAGCTAGTGAAGGTGCGTGCACTCATGTTACTGTATGCAAAAGCAGCTTACACATGGGTCGTAGAAAATAAAGTTTGCTTTGTCTATTTTAATTTGAGACTCTCGCAGCTCATCCCCCTACTGTTGTTGGTTTGGATTTTCTTATTAGTTGACTTTTTTTTGACCGCAAAAGACTGTGGTGGAGATACCCATGGTGAGAGACTTTTAATATATTAATTAAAGAGAGAGTGTATTTAAAGCTATTTGACTTTTGCATTTTGATTTGTCATTTTCTGGTAAAACAAGGCAACTACAATGATTTGTGTTGATGTGTTCAACATATTCAATAGACAACCATTTAATTAAGGAGAAACATATGATTATTATTGTTTTCTTATGTTTATAAACAATTGTGGTTATTGATCAAGCTTGTTTATGTGTGGATCTTTTCATGAGCTAGCTAGCAAATGTGCTTTTTTGGTGGTGAATATCATTTGGGTTATTATAGCGACTCCCTTATATTTATGTGGTGTTTGGTTTCTTGAGAAAACACCTCGTGATGAGATGGTGTATTGTTTGGTCCATTCCTCATATTTAGTAGAATGGTACTATCCCTTATATTTATACTAGTTATCTATAAACTTATGGAAGAATAAAACGGGGATAGATTAACTCATTATACAAATCAAATAAATGAGTGAAGAGCGAGAAGGTAATAATGTACTACAACATTCTTAATTAAGGTTTTGATATCCTGAATGTTTACCAATGAATGAGGTAGTAGTTACTCTGCTTGAGCCATGCCGCACGGTTAATTCAATAAGCATCCTTTTTAGTTTTGACGATGAGCTCATTTCTCTTCAATCATCGAGCAGCAAATCCACTGAAAGCTTACTCCGGCCCTCGCTATGTCCGCTCGTTGCAACCGTTGCCAATAAAATAATTCAGATAGTCGATATCGCTACCCAGTCAGCCTGTTCGAGAGCAGCTCTAGGCCTATTCTTATTTGCAGTGTTGATAAGTCTTTTTCACATTGTGTGGGCCGCGGATTTTCTTCCACGGCTAAATATCGGTACATATA